>ERZ773157.124-NODE-124-length-96505-cov-73.101586_pt1 | contig 96505 bp, 84 predicted proteins | sample MGYA00511480_ERZ773157 | MGnify/ENA primary metagenome ERZ773157 (study PRJEB29015, sample SAMEA2737863) | human gut metagenome | biome: human gut; feature: human-associated habitat; material: faeces | place: China | collected 2012 ... | reverse complement strand
AAAATTTCGATAAGTTACATTAATTATAGCAGAAAACGAGAGATTTAGTCCAAAACTTTCTTGTTAAACCAGCAAAATTTAAATCACGATGGAATTTACTCTTACACTGGAATTTACTTTTTCAAGTCAGCTATTTTCAAGGCTTCACGGCGTTTTAAATGCTTTGGGCTGTTCGATTTCAAGCCTGACATAAGCCAATCGAATTGCTGCCATGTAAGTTGACGCACTTCCAGGCTTGAACGTGGCCAGCGGAACCTGCCTTTTACTTCCATGCGTTTATACAGGAGTACAAAGCCATCATTTTCCCATAGAAGTGCCTTTACCCAGTCACAATATAAAGCTCGCCGGCAGCTGTTATATCGCCTAGCATGAAAGCTCCGCAAATATCTGGATTGTTTTGGCAAGAAGCAGTGGATCCGTTTCGTTTGAAATGCGCAGATTCACGTTTCCAATCATTAACTCCATTGCGGCTGTATCAGTATTTTTATTCATGTCAGTGAGAACCGAAATGGAATTCATCTCAATTTTTACAACTTCCTGATGAGACTGTTCATAAGTTGACAGCTGATTTTTCTCAGGAATATTTCCGCAGCCATTCTTGCGTAGACGCTTAACCCAGTTGTAAAAGGTGCCTGGATTAATGTCATTGTTTAAACACCACTGATGATCAGACAGTCCGCTTTTGCGGCATTCCATGATCAGGCGGTATTGTTCTTCGACTGGTACTCTTGGTGCTCTCATAGCTTTTACCTCATAATAATTAGAGTAAAATGCCAGCATCTAGCAAACATAAGTATAGTAAAACACTAGCATTTCCTGATACTTATTATGGGTTGATAATTAATTTGTTGCAATCCGTCGAATTATTTTGCGCTTACGCAGATATTAATATGATGGTGATTACATTGATTTGTTTTTTCAATGTAATCACCATAGTAAATTGATATATCTACATTATAGGTAATTCCCAATCATCAATTGCGCTAGCTGGTATAATAGATAGACTCTTTTCTATTTTCAATGTATCTTCTACTGTCATTGTTCTGTTATCTGTATATGAGAATAACAGTCTGTAGCTTACCACATCTTTTCCAAGTGTGTATGTTGCTCCTGTCTGCCAGCCTGAATCAAGCACTCTCTTGCCATTTGCATCAAATCCTACGACTGCATATCTCATTCCCGCTGCTTTGCTGCTTTCAAACTTGAATGTCTTTTCAGATACCTTATAACTATTTACTGTTCTTGCTCTGTTTGATGACACTGTATTCTTTCCATCTGTTCCGAACGAGCCCACCTCAATAACACTGCTTTTTGTTTCCACCGCACTGAATGTTATGCTGCTCTCAATTTTTAATGTATCTGCTGACGTCATTGTTCTGTTATCTGTATATGAGAATAACAGTCTGTAGCTTACCACATCTTTTCCAAGTGTGTATGTTGCTCCTGTCTGCCAGCCTGAATCAAGCACTCTCTTGCCATTTGCATCAAATCCTACGACTGCATATCTCATTCCCGCTGCTTTGCTGCTTTCAAACTTAAATGCCTGCTCAGATGTTTTATAGATGTTTTTTGTTCTTGCTCTATTCGATGAAGATATATTTTCCCCATTTGAACCGAAAGATCCCAATTCAACAATCTTAGAATTTGCTAATCCAAGATCACTCGCACTTACCATTGTACATCCTATTGACATACAAACTAAGCATATCACTAATAATGATTTTAAAAAAATAGTACATTTTTTCATTTATTTATCTCCAACCATTCAATAAATTCTCTTACAGCTCCATTTCCACCATCTTTTTTAGAAATAAAATCTGCAATTTTTAACACTTTTTTAGCTGCATCTGCTGGACACCCTACTATACCTCTCGCCTCCTTTATTGGTTCCATACATTGCAAATCTAATATATCATCTCCAATATATGCGCATTCACTTAAATCATCTACAAGAGAATGAAGTTTTTCTAGTTTGTTTCTTATTCCCTGATAGACATGTTTAATGCCCAACTCATCACATCTGTTTGTAAGTATTTTGCTTTCTCGCGCAGTAATTATTATTGGAGTAATATAACATCTTGGCAGAATATCTTTAATCCCACATCCATCTTTTATATCAAAAGCTTTCATAACTTCTCCTGAAGCTCCCATATATATTTTTCCATCAGTTAATGTTCCATCAACATCCATTATTAAATATCTAATCATTGTATCCCCTCATCAAATATTTCTGAAAACCTAGAAGGAGTAATAAATTGAATCTTAGTATGACTATTTCTCGTTGCTTTATAATCCTCAAGCATACTATGGATTTCTTCGTTCAACTCCATAGGATTATCTCTTACATTAGATAACTCTAAACTATTAGTAGCATAATTACTCTTAATATTCACATCATATCCATCAAAACCTGCTAATGCAATACTATCTAAATGGAATTTATCCAATAATCTAAGTAACATAATTGTCGAATTATCAAGATTATTCCAACCACATTTTATTAAATCATTAAATGAAATAATCATTTCATTATCATCTGGTTTTGTCTTAATATTAGATGTAGTTATCTTTTTACAATTTTGTAATTTTTCATTTCCAATCATCAAAGAATAACGTCGTACATTACTCATATAAACATAATCTGAATCAATTTTATCATGAATAAAATTTACACTTATTATTACCGGCTTTTTTTTCTCAATATACTTTTGTACATTAAAATAATCACTTGTCACGCTGCTTCCCGGAACTAGAATTAATATATCCTTTCCATTTAATTCATCATACAACTCCTTAATTGTCTTTGAATCATCAATTTCAGACGATGTATAATCAACATACGTTTTTTCTAAGAGATTGTAATCATATCTTTTTCTAGGAATAGCACCTATCTTATTTAAAATATATCTTATATCTTTAGATCTAATGCTGTTCTTTTGGGTTAAATAAGCAATATTATTTACGTGAGCACCATAGCATCCAGCGATAAAATATGGTGTAGAATACCCCCATGAACACTTAGTTCTTATATTATCCATATAATCATCTATTAAATCAAGAATAGCGTCTATATCATAATTATATTCTCTTTGTGAAACAAGATACTGAGCAATTAATTCCGTCGGAGTATTTCCGGCTCCCCTTCCCATTCCAGAAATTGTTCCATCAACCACAATCTCTCTTTTACCATAGGTCATTCTAATAAACTCTTGAGATAAAGCATTGGACATCTGCATATTATTATGAGAATGAAATCCAACTTTACATGTCGGAATTAGATTATGATTAATTATTTCAAAAATTCTATGTAAATCATCTTGATACATTGAGCCAAAAGTATCAACTATTGATAGACAATATGGTTCAACATTATTAATTTCCTGTAGGAAATCTATAAGTTCAGCATCTGAATATCCTAAAATATCAACTGGTTGAACAAAACACTTATATCCTTTATCTTTAATTACTTTACAATTTTCTACTGCCCTTGAACGTTCTCCTTTAAAAAAACACTCCCTTACGGCATCTATAGATGTACCATCACACTTATCCAGATTACTAACAGAATACCTGCTACAATCAGCTAAAACAGTAAATAAACATCCATTTTTTTCTTTCGGAATAAATCGTTTAGCGTCTTCAGAATTTAAATAAACTGTTTTTCCATCACCAGCCCCTTCATCTTGAAAGAAACCTATCTCAATACAATCTATTCCAGCTTTTACCAAACCAGAAACTATACCTCTAATGTTACTATCACCAAATTTTTTATCTAATAAGTATGCCCCATCTCTTAATGTACAATCTAACAACATTGTATGATGCTTCATTATTACTTTCCTCCCTTTATCATAGACATATATATTGCATTCGCAATTTCAAAATCCTCTGGATAATCAATGTCAACGCATTCAACTCCGCTAACTTCCGTAATATGAGGTTTAATTCCTATTCTCCGTTTATATTTTTCATAAACTTCCTTTTTAAAAACATAAGCTGCTGAAACTTCATTATAATATACTGGCAAATCTTGCGTTCTTGGAACATTTGTCGGATCAAAGTTTAATGGTTCGTTTTTATCTGTCCACATTAAATGTTGAAGTTTTTCGGCTGTGAACGAAGAATCATATTCACTACTCTTTGTTGCAGCAACACACTCTTCAAAATGCTCTACAGAAACAAAAGGTGACGTACAATGACATACAGCATAAATATCTGCATCAATTCTTTTAATAAATTCTCCCATAATATCTTGTGGTGTAGCCTCCTGTGTATCAAGATATACTGGTCGTTCCAAGTATTTTACTCCTGGTACAATATATTCTTTAATCTTAGGATTACTGCAAAATACATATACATCATCAAATGATTTTACTTTAATTAGATTTCTTAAAAAAACTGTAATTAAGGAACTTCCATCGTCAAATTTTTTAATATTTTTTCCTGGTGTCCTTTGATTATTTAATTTAATTGGAACAAATGCTACTGTTTTCATTTTTTTACCCTCTTTTCACTTGATATTTTTATATATGTTTTTTACCAAATTAAGTACTTGCCACACCGAATTTTTATTGATAATAATAATAACTACTACGCATAATATTTCCAAATAATAATTCATAAAATTACTTTCTATAATACCTTGCACTACTAAAATAAGCCACGTTACAATAATCACATAATAATTATTGATATATATATCTTCTCCTACTGCATACTTTCTAATTATATAAATAATATATGAACTAACTAACGTAGCAAATGTAGCTCCTTGGATTCCTGTAAGATTTACAAATACAATATTCATAATAATATTTGCGACAGCACCTACTATTGCCGACCACATCATTGCTTTAGAATTTTTTTTTGCGGATAATATTGGTCCTAACAATCCTGAAGCACAATTTAACACACTAGATACCAATAAAAACGGAACATACTTCCATGCCTCATAAAAATCATTAGCATATAAAATATATGCTAATGGTCTCGTCATAAAAATCAGAAACGAACATACAATACACATCATAAGATTTATAACTATAAAAGTTTTCCCATAAAAGTCTGCTGTATCACTACTACCATATTCTTTTATTGCCGAAATCTGCCATGCTTGAGTAAAAATACCTTGAATGGTATTTATAATTTGCGGTATTTTATATGAAACTGAAAGTAAGCCATTTGCCGAAATACCCAAAATAAAAGTTACAATATACTTATCTGCACAACTATTCACCCACCAACCAACAACAGTTGCAATCAATGGTACAGAATAAATAAGCATTTCTCTTCGAAGTGCAATAGGTTGTCTTTTTATTTCTATATAGTTATATATTTCAGTTTTCAAAAACAGATAAATTGCTGATACAATTTGTGCCAAAATATTTGCTAAAAAGAATCCAATTAGTCCCCATTTTATTACCAATAAAAAGAATAAATTAGCAATTATTGTTACTATTGTACTTAATACACCTGCAACCCCCATATTCTTTACTTTTTCTAAGCCTTTAGCAAATTGAATAAAAAATTGATTAATCACATACGATATATAATAAGAAAAAATATATCCCTCTAGTCCATTAATATCTGACCAAATACCTGTTATATAAAAAAACAACATAATAAAACCAAATAAAACTGAACTTATAGATACATATTTCAAGCCAATAGATGCAATTGCTTTTTTATCACTTTCTTTATCCATTAAAAATCTCATTACAGCATCAACAATATTCAAAGTAAGAATTGGATATAGTAACGTTGCTGTAGATACTGCCAAATCATATGTTCCATACTCCTTTGTCGATAAAACACTCGTATATAACGGAACTAATAAAAAAACTAAAATCTTAGATGAGAAATTACTTATAGTTAAAATTCCCATGTTCTTTATCAAGTAGCTGGATTTACTCATAAAATATCCTCAATTTTTTCTGCAATTCTTACGTTTCTAAAAACTTCTTTCATAGAACTTTCGCAAAGTAATGCTTCTATATCTTGAGCATTTTTTTGACAACTCTTATTCTCTTTAATATCACACAATTTATACATATAAAAAGTTTTAACCGGTTTTTCTGACATTGTACTTCCTGACAATACGCTTCCTGAATTTATTGTTAAAAATACTTTATCGCTAAAATCACCAGATAATTGTATTGCTTCCCATGGTATAGATGAATTTACATCTACATTAAACCCATGGTCTTTATATATTGTTCTTGAATCACGTGGATGCGTTTTAACTAACAAATTATCTATTCCCACTAATTTTGCCACTTTGCACACAAGTTCATATTCCCCAATAGGGTTTCCACCTTCAAAATCATAAACTGAAGTAAAAAAAATATACTTCTTTGTATAGATGGTATTATCTGGTTTAAAAATATTCCGAAGTATACCTGTTATTTTAGCTTCCACACTTATTCTTGGTATCTGTACAGGTACTAAATTTCCTCTATATAATATAGGATAATAACAATAAAAATTATGTAAATTATCTTTTAATGTCTTACGTTTTAATATTTTTCTTGTATAATGTGAAATTTCAACTATTTTCCCATGATCATTATCAAATTGACTATTATATGACAAAATTCCTTCTTCTATGCAAGACACTCTAAGATTAATATTATTTCTAACCATTAAATTATAGAAAGCAACCGTATCAACTCCATAATTAAAAAAAATAAACTCATCAAACTTTTCATTTAGTACTTCTTTTAAAAATATAACATATCTATTTTTTTTCAAAAAACAAACTTCAACAAAATCTTTGATCTTATCAATCATACTTTTTTGATAAGTAAGTTTTTTTGTTTTAACTAATATACTCTTATAAACTATTCCTAATTTTCCCAACGATTCAACAAGCATTTCTGTGCTTTCTGAATCATCTGAAATCAAAAAAACAACTTGATCATCTATGCATATAGTATTTACCATTTGAAGTGCAACAATTACTTGATAATATGTTCTTAAATAAAAAATTCTTTTCATAATTACAAACTTTTCCCTATTCTATTTTTTTGTATTTTACTATGTGAAAATAAGAGCTTAGCGTATATTAAAATTGGAATAATGTCACTATATACAAAAAGTCCATTTACGTACGCTAAAAATCCCACTGTTCCCATCATCCATATAAAACTATTTTTACAGAATTTCACAAAATTATAGACGTATATTCCTAAACCAATTAATCCAAAACCAACTAAGGCGTCAACAAAATCATTATGTGCATGAATATTTGCATTTATATTTATTCCATTCCATTTTAATAAATTTGTCATTCCTACTCCACAAATTGTATTTACATATTCATTTCCCTGTTTCAACGCATATAATGAGCTAATAAGAATACTACTTCTACCATTAGATATAGATCCATTTTCCAATGCCAATTTACTTTTTGTAAGCAACGCATCAAACAATCCATAATTATATGCTATATATATACAAACAAATAATAAAAAACAATACAAAATAAATTTTATAAATTGCTTTCTTGAAAACACTCTATAAAATATATACCCAATTACTATAATGCTAGCTATTAAGACTGATCTTACTGCTGTCAAAATAATACAAGCAAAGCTTACTGCTATAAATAGAATTACAAACTTTTCTCGAAACTCTATAAAATAAAAAGTGTCTAACATCATCATAAATAAAAAAAGATATGCCAATGTATGTGGATAATTGTAAGGTCCCTGTAAAACCCAAGTATTCCATCCCGCTGTAAGGCCATTTTTCATAACAAATAAAAAAAGGATTATTAAAAACACCAACTGAACTATATAAAACTGGTTCTTTTTTTTCACAAAATATTCAATATATTCTTTTACCATGATTTTATTAGAAGAATATATACTTAGCATTATGTTAGCAAAAATAAAAGTCACAAATAGAATAAACATATTTTGATCTCTATATATCTCTAAAATTAATATAAAAGCAAATATAATTAAAATATATATATTTTTTCGTGATAATTTTTTAACATCAGTCACATATAATAGTATCAATATAGAACAATAACTCAATGAAAGTGTTGTCATATTGTCTCCATGAAAAAAAACACATCCCATTATATTTATAACTGGATATACTAACAATAGCTCTAAAAAAATAGTTCTAATTTTAATCTGAAATCTATGCATGATTTATTCCTTGTCTTCTAATCAAACAGATCAATTTTATTATGATTTTACTCATAAAACTGTCATAATGTTTTAAGAAATATAGTATTATACGAAACTTAACAGGATACATTCTCGCATCAACTATTTCAAGAGATTGCTGAAATAATCTATCAGTCAAATATTTTTTTATAATTCTACTCATATTTATATAGCCTTCAGAATTTTTTGTTTCGTTTAAAAACAATCTGACAACCGCAGAAACATATTCAAATTGAATCTGTCTGACAAATCCCCCCATATTCTTTGATTTACATGCTTTCAACAATATTGGATATATATGATATATTGAATTAGACATATTACAATCATATCCATGAAGCATAGAACTTTCAACTTTTCTATAACAATACGCTGCTCCCTCTACTTTTAGCAATGATATTGCTTTTGCATCCATAAGACATGGCGCAATAATATTAAAATCTTCTTCATAGGTAGCTTTTTCATATGAGTATTTAAGATTTCTAATTATAATACTTTTTCTAATAAGTTTACTACATCTAGAAAATGGTACACCCCTTCTTTCAAATCCACCTGCATTTATCATAACCGGATGTAATTCCGTTTTTAGTTTTTCTCCAATGTATCTTCCTTCTGGAACACAAAATTCAATAAACTCCTCGTTTCCTTTATCGATTTGTTTCATTCGGGTTACAACAATATCTGCCGATGATTCTATCTGCTCTTTTACAAGTAACTCTATATGCTTATATTCCACCCAGTCATCTCCATCGACAAACACTACCCATTCTGACTTTGAATTCTTTATGCCCATAGTCCACGCAGATACCAAACCACCATTTTCCTTGTGAATTACATTAATGCGATCATCAATTCTAGCATAGTTATCACATATTTTTTCCGAGCCATCTGTTGACCCATCATCTACTAATATAATTTTGATATATTTATAAGTTTGAGCCAGTAAACTCTCAATACATTTGTTCAAATATTTTGACACATTATATACAGGCACAATAATGTCTACTACCATATTAACCACTAATTATCACCTAATCTTTCTATGTAGTGTTCTTTCAACGATGACACATTATTCTTAATATTGTATCCCGCCTTAGAAACCTTTATATAATATGACTTTCTTGTTTCAACATCTACTTCATTATTATGCTTTAGTATTTCATTTTTCCAAATAGTAGTTCCATCCTCTATAGATAACTGTTTTACCAAATCTGTAATTTTTACATCTTTTGTAATTGTATCGGATACAATACATGGAAGACCATTTGCTTGCCATTCAACTACAGTTACTGGAAATCCTTCATATAATGACGGAAGAAGCATTAAATCCATAGCTTGTAAATAATTGTTAATATCATCTGCAGTTCCCATAAATCTAATCGTATCCTCAAGCCTTCTCTCATTAATCAGAGACAATATGCTTTCTTGTGTTGTTCCATTAATTCCAAACAGGAACAATTTATATCCTGAATTTTCCTTTTTAATCTCATCAAAAACGTCTATTAAAAACTTATGATTTTTCCATGGTTCAAATGCTCCAACATGGCATACTGCTATATCTTTATCTGATAATTTTAACTTTTTCCTAAATTCTGTTCTTGTTGTTGTTGAAAATTTATATTTATCAATATCAATTCCATTATTTAAAATCCAATATGGTTTATCTCCAAAAAGCCAATCGCCCGCCTCCTTACTACAGGCAATAGCATCGTTATAAGTAGCATTAAATAATGGTTTCAGCATATTATGAGCCTTTTTATGCAAACATCTCGAATTATGAGAATGTGCAACTCTCAATTTACAACCAGCTAATTTCGCAGCCAGCATCTCAACTGACATAGTCGCACTCTGTCCATTTACATGAATAACATCATATTTTTCTTTTTTCATGATTTTATAAAGATCTAAAAAATATTTTATCTGATTTGTATCTCTATATTCTAATCTATAGATATTATGAAAATTAGCCTCATCAACATTAGATTTCATTTTAGGATCAAATCCTCTACAAGAAACCAAATCAATAATAACATCAGATTTGTCCATATATTTTCCATAAGATAATACCTGTTTACTCATACCATCAAATCCTATTTTTACAGGTAATGTCATTAAAACTTTTATCATGACTTTTCTCCCATCTGTAGTGCAATATCAGCATCAACTATTTCTTCACCAGTTTTTCCAACCAACTGTGCCTTACTAGCTTCACTTAAGCCATTATTTACAATGCAGTTTTTATCACATGTACTACATTTATCCAATTCATCTTTACACACCTTACCGTCACGATATTCTCTGCATATTTTGTTCTCATACATAGAATACTTTCCACCAAAAACACTCTTAACTTTATGCGTAAATACCCACCAAGCCGGTTTCCAAATATATTTGTGCATAGCCGGAGAAACTGAGCCTATCATCCAACAATCTCTATCACAACAACGTACTTTTTTTCTAACATTTTCTGCTTCCACACTATTCCATAATTCATCCCATGATTGATTATTGAGATTTCCCATAACCTCTTTATCTTTTGTTCCATTACATGGCATAACATCTCCATAAGGATCAATAAAAAAAGTGTCAAAACTCATATCACATGGTAATAATCTTTTCTGTCCATATATATAATTAATAAGTCCATGATTAAAATATGCCCTAAACCATTTCTTCGGACTATTACTCTTCAACAGTTCATTAACAAGATTTTCAAAGTTCTTTGCAACCATCGGGCGATCATTTATAATATTTTTCGCCTCAACAAAATAAAAACTATTATGTAGACTCGCCGTAGCAAACTCCATTCCCATTTCATTAGAGAGCTCATATAAAGGGACAAGATCCGGAGCATTTTTATCCTGAACTGTCATTCCAAAACCTACATCCTTCATTCCCATTTCACGTAATTTCTTTAACGTACCATATCCCCTCTGAAATCCATTTTCCAAGCCACGAATCTCATTATTTGTTTTTTCAAGTCCTTCAATAGATATTCTTATACCAATTTGAGGAAATTCTTTTGCTAAATCCACAATTCGGTCTGTAAAAAATCCATTAGTAGATATAACTATTCGATCACTTTTCTTATATAATTCTCTTACAATATCTTTCAGATCAGTTCTTATGAAAGGTTCGCCTCCTGTAATGTTTGTAAAATACATCTTAGGAAGTTTTTTTATAGTCTCAATACTGATTTCTTCATCCGGTTTTGAAGGTGCTTTATACCTATTGCACATGCTACAGCGAGCATTACATCTATAAGTTACTATTACTGTTCCGTTTAATTTCTTTTCTGACATTTTATTTCCAACCTTTTTATTTTTATCTGTATAAGCAGCAAGTATCTTTTACAATTTTATTCCAGCTATATTTATTACATACAAATTCCTCTGCTGTACGTTTAAATGAATGCACCTTTGAAGAGTTACAACATATATCAACGAGCTTTGTATATAAGCTATTTACATCTGATTTTTGAAATATAAGTGCTTTATCTTCAACCACATCAACACATTCCGGTATATCCGATACCAGGCAACAATTTCCGTAGCTCATTGCCTCCAACAAACTTAAAGGCATTCCCTCTAAGTCAGATGGGAGTACATACACATACGCGTTGCTATACAACTCTTCTAACTCTTGACCTTGAACAAATCCAGTAAATAAGATTCGTTTATCTTCTTTAGCAAGTTCTTTCATTTCATTTTCAAATTCACTTGTATCCGAACTGCCACCAGCAATAACCAATTTTTTATCTGTATCAACCTGTTTAAATGCTTCTATTAAATACTTGATTCCTTTTTCCGGAACTAATCGTCCAAGGAACAAAATATATTTATCTTTATCTAATCCAAATTTATTTTTTATAATCTGTGGTTCTCTTTCTATATGATGACTTACACCATTTGGAATAAATACAGTTTTTCTACCATATGTTTTTTCAAAATAATCCTGAACACCTTTACTAAGTACAATAATTTCATCCGCAAACTTCACAGCATTCTTTTCACCCTGATGAATAAATTTTGAACCAAATCCACTTTTCCATTTTTCACGTTGCCAATCCAACCCATGTATAGTGACAATCACTTTTTTGCCAAACATTTTTGGCAACCAAGCAAAAAATGCCGGTCCCTCTGCATGAATATGAACAATGTCATACTGACCAAAAGCACAGCATAAAGCTGCAAAAAATGATGACGAAACAGCCGCTAGACCTTTCTTTTCTATTGTTGGAACTGTCTTAAGCTTTATTCCTTTATATTCTTTAAGCCGTTTTGAATCATACTCTGAACCGCTTACATGATGCCCACCTCTGTTGTAGCAAGTCACATTATGCCCTTGTGCAACCATCCTTGTGCAAAGTTCCTCAACAACAATCTCAACTCCACCTTCTCTTGACGGAATCCTTTTTTGCCCAAACATAGCAATATTAAGTTTTTCTTTATGCTTACTCTTTCGTCTATTCACGTCTCTTAAACTGCTCCATCACTCTTTAATACACCCATAACTGTCTTAAAGAGAATACTTATATCCCCCTTAACACTCCACTCCCCAATATACTGTGTATCCAGCTTCACCACTTCCTCAAAGTCCGTGATATTGCTCCTTCCACTCACCTGCCACAGTCCGGTCAATCCCGGCCTGAATGACATTCTGGCTCTATGGTGTGGCTCATACTTCTCCCACTCATCGAGTGTTGGTGGCCTGGTGCCTGCTAATGTCAATATAGGAACAACTTTTTTTCAAAGTTAACTCATAAAGCACAAGATTATTAAATCACCCTCAAAACAAGGATAAAAAAAGAACCTCTGATTTCTCAGAAGTCCTATAATCTTCGTTCTTTCTTCTATTCACTTTCCCCAACTTGCACGACAACAGCCTGTTTTAAGTCAAATTCCACCAGATTATATTCTGGATAATGTGTTCCTGCTATTCGATATGTGGCATTTTCACTCCAGTCACACACTTTCCAGATCATTCTTTGCATCTGAATACTACATATTTTAAAATCCCAGTCCTTTGGATTATATTCTGGCACACGAAAACACTCCGCTTCCTTTCTTTTCGCTGCCTGGACTGCCAGTGTCCTCTTTTCCGGATTAAATAAGAATCGAATATACTTCGGATCACTTAATTCTTTTATTGTTGATCGAAAAATTCTTATTGTTCCTGTTTTTTGGCACAGAGATACCCCTGTGATGTTTGCTGTGATTTTCGACATCTGCACTCCTCCTTTCAAAATGAGTGCTATTCTTCTATCACCTTGTCGATGAAAATTCTATATAGCCGTCTGTTAAATTAGTTTCCAATGCTTTTTTATGCTCCTCCACTGGCAAACCAAAAGAATCCTTCCATCCTTTTGGATAAAATGGTATTCTGTTCAGCTTTCTAGCCACTTTCGCTGCAATTTTATCCTGTCGCTGCTCTGGTGTCTGATCCGTTGATGTAGAAACTGTCGTTTCCTTTTCTGAAGATACTGTTTTTACCTTTTTCTTTCTCTTAGTATCCATGAAAATCTCTGTTTCCAATAAATCAAAGATATACATAGTCTCATCTTCATGCGTTATCTTGTGTCCCAAAATCTTGTATCGGCAATCCGTGTCCCATCCCATCATGTCATACATCATAGCTGAGAATAATTTATTTGACATTTTTCTACTTTTTCTTTTATCTGGTTTCTCAATGCACCAACGCAAAGCATCCTTATCATTTTCTTCGCATTTACGCACTACCATTCTTTTATTATCCTGATTCACCAAAATTTGAATATAAACCGCATCTTCTAATCCAGCAATACAAGCAGTATTAAATGTCACACTGTCCCTCCGTATCACAACCGCCGGTTCTCGTAAATGGGCAAAAAGCTCCCTTCTTACAACCTGGTAGCCATCATAACTAAAGTCCTGTGCCAGTTCCAGTGCCTTTTGATCTACATTTTCCGTATTATCATTAGCCTGACACATCATCATTTCACTCATACTGCACACCTCATTTTCTCTATCATGTTCTGTGCTTCATTATTCAGCTTTTTTAAAAGATTTTCCGATATAACTTCCATACCTTCTACTGTTTTAGCTGGACGCAGCACATCCCAATTCCCGCAATACTTAACTCTATGTAAAAGAACAACTTCCTCTGTCCGACATCCAAAATGATTCTTCCACTGCTTCGGAAAAAGTGTTCTGACAATCTTCTTTGTTTTATTTTCTTCTTTATTCTCTGTATCTTTTACACCTTCAGATGTATTAACATCCGGTAAATCTTCCTGTATTATTTCATGTTTAATTACTTCTGGTTCCTCTAAATCGAATAATAAGATTTGCTCATTATTTTCCTTTGAATACTGCCCTCTAAAGCGATATTTACATTCATCATTCCAGTTCATCAAGTCGAATAATGGTTCTGAAAAACCCTTGCAGCTTTTCGGCAAAACCGCCCATTTTCCGTTTCGTATCGTTCCCCATTTTACTGCGTTTATATCATCTTTATCACATGGTCTTACAGCAATACACTTTTCAACGGAATTGAATAGTATTTCAACATATTCCACATTTTCAAATTTTTTCAGACAGGCAGTATTAAACGTAACCTTTCCTTCTGAAATTGTCATTGCCGGATTCAATCTGGTAGAAAAGAACTGTGCCCGGACAATCTCATATCCTGATAAATCGAAGCCACTGTCTTTTCTTTCTTCTTTTTCAGTATCATTTATATCTGTCTGATCAGAATAGACACTCTGACTTGCTTTTTCATAATCTTCCCCAGTAAATCCTGTCCATGACCGGTTGACAGAAACAAATCCTTTTAATGCTCCTTCATCCACCACTTTTAAATTTGGAAACGGAAATTCCTTCTTAGCATATCTGGCTGCAGTCAGCATCTTCTGTGCTGCATTGTAAATATCCCTGTCAACAATAGCTTCATGGTGATCAGATTGTCTATACTGGTTACGATCATGACGATTTTTCTTTGCCTTATGGTCAAGATAATTTGGTGTAAATGTTTTTCTGGAAAGTACATCTCCACAATATCGTTCATTTCTCAGCAAACTCACTATGCTGCTACTTGACCACTTGGTATTTCCCGGTTTTGTCTTTCTCTTTAGTTGCGTCAGTATGTCTGCAATTTCTGCTGTCGGAAATCCATTAAGAAACAAATAATAGCATAAACGCACTGTTTCCGCTTCTTCCTCATTAATCACCAGATTTCCATCTTCACCAATATCATATCCTAACAATTTGGGTGTAAGAAAGATTCCTCTGGAAAAACGCTGCTCTATGGAAATGTTCATAATCTCACTCTTCGTATGAGATTCTTCCTGTGCAGCTGCTGATAAGACTGCCAGCATCATTTCACTGGTATTATCCAATGTATAAATATGTTCTGTTTCAAAAAATACTCCTACCTGCGGCCGCATATTTGCAAGTTCACGAACCTTTGCAATGCAGTCCACAATATTTCTGGCAAATCTAGAAACACTTTTTGTAACAATCAGATCTATTTTCCCTGCCTTACAGTCCTCTATCATCTGGTTAAATTCATCCCTATGCTGCAAGGACGTTCCAGATATTCCTTCATCAGCATAAATCCCGACTAATTCCCACCCCTGATGTTCCTTAATCATGTCCTCATAATGATTTTTCTGTAACTCATAGGATGAAGTCTGGTTAACATCATCAGTAGAAACACGGCAATAGGCACAAACTCTCTTTGTTCCTGTATCTTCAAATAGCTTCTCTTTTTGCTTTGCCGGAATAAACTCCAATTCGCTACGATCTACACCTTTATATCTGGCACGAATCTTCTCTTTCCGTTCTTCCTGGCTTACAGCATATCTCTCCTGTTCCGTCATCTGCTGCACCCCTCTCCATGTGCCAATACCATGCATTTCCCTTTTTATATGCCTGGATTCCTGCTTCTTTCTTTGCATTTTGTACGGTTCTTTTTGAGAATCCATACCGGCTCATCTCTTCAAAGATTTTTACGCTCGCTACATCATTCTCTGCCAATAACGTATGCAAATAATTGACCGCCATATCTTTCTTGGCAGAAGATTTCTGTCCTGCTGCCAACTCATTTATATCTATCTCACATTTACCAATCCACGAAAATCCTTTATCTCGATCCAGTTCAAAAGCTATTGGTTCCCCTTCTGGAGCAAGACTTGATTTAATTGGAAGCATATATCGTTTTGAAGGCTCATCCTTATCCCTGGCAACCAACAACACACTTCTTGCAGCTGCCGCTATATCTATACTTCCAAGTCCCCTGTATATGTTCTTTCCCCCATTGGTTTTGTTCATATGTCCAACTAAAACAATCGCACAGGCATATTCTGATGCAATGTTTGCCAGCTTTGTCATCGTTTCTCTCATTCTGACAGCACTCTGCATATTCCCATTCTTTCCTATAAAAGCCTGTATTGGGTCCAGCACCAGTAGCCTTGCACCAGTCATTTTTACTGCAAGTTCTATACGCTCATCATCCAGTGTCAAATCCCCATCATCGTCTTTAATAAATGCTACTTTACGACAATCAGCACCAGCTCTTTCCAGTCTTGGCTTTATCGTATCACCCTTGCTGTCCTCAGAACATTGGTAAATCACTGTCATCGGATTCTGTATCTTATTTCCATCTGGCAAAGTAGCACCTTTAGTCAATATTGCAGCTATATGAAGAATCAAGGTTGACTTTCCTTCCCCCGGATCTCCCTGCAATATTGTAATCTTCCCACAAGGAATGTATGGATACCATATCCATTCAACACTTGAAGATTTCACATTGGAATAATATTCAATTCCGCTGAATGAATTATCCCATTTCAAATTTATCTAACCTGCCCATTCTTCTAGTATTAATATACTTTTCTTTTAAACTTCTAGTTATACTTAATTATAATATAACTTATTTGGGAATACAATAAGAAATATCAATTATCAGTTAAAGTTTCCGCAAAATATCAACATTCAGTTAAAGTTTGGGAGGTGACACTTTGGAAGTAGATATTGATTATATTGCAATCGGAAAGCGAATCCGTTCTGCTCGTCTGGCAAAAAAGATGACCCAAGAAACCCTTTCAAATATGATTGACGTTACACCGACCTATATCAGTACCATAGAAAATGGACATACCAAGCTGAGCCTTTCTACTTTACTCAGTATTGCACAAATCCTTGACACCACCGTAGATCAGCTGCTCTATGACAATACGCCGGTACTCATTTCACAATTTGATGCTGATATTAAGGAATTGACAAGTGACTGTTCCAAACAGGAAAAAGATTTCCTGCTGGAAATAATAAAATCAACCAAGGCGGCATTGCGTAATTATAAGCCCGGAAAATAGGAAGAGTGCAGAGATTATTGTTTCTCTGCACTCTTGTCATATTGCATTGCGTTCTTGCTTCCTTGCGTTCTTATCTATTTCTTTTCTCTCTACAAAACCATACAACATCTTTGGGATTAAATTTTACACATAATTTAAAATCAAATTCATATGCGTAATATTTTCTCCTAATACATTCTATGGCTCTCCTTTTATCCAGCAAAACACCATCTACATAATAAAATTCTTTATACTTTCCGAATTTTTCTAATTCTTCAATACATTCTTGTTCTGTTAGATTTTTCATTTTTGCTTTTGATACTACAAACTTATAGTAAAAATCATCCTTCTTTACATATACATGCTCATTTATTCCTGACATTCTGCACATCTCTATCGCATTTTCTTTCTCTCTGAGTTTCTTATAGTTCTCAGATTGTGCATATTTTACAAGTGCCCAATCTGATGTATATGAAAAGTTACGCATTGAGAAATTTGCACCTTCTATGTATTTCAGAACCGTATCAATGCCATTTTTATCATAAGAGATAGTCAATTTAAGACATTTATTCTTTATAAACCAGTTTAAAGCTTCCTGACCACATGTTTCTACAAATCCTGCGACCGTTTTTTCATGTACAATATCAGAATCATCTGAATAGTGCATAATTGCTGTTATTTTGGTATATTTTATATAACAATCCATTTCATCTTCAAATTTCCATCCAAATATCTTATTCCGTTGCATACTATTGTTTAAGTATTTTGCAATTATTTTCGTATCTAAATCTCCGGCTTCATCTGGCTCTGAATTTGCTAATTTTATGTCCACAATTTTTCTTTGCTCATTTTGAATCCAATTATAAATGCTCTCCTGTTCTTTTTCACTAATATTATAATTATGATTATAAAGTTCTCCCAGTTGTTTACACTCTTTTATGAATGATTCTTTCAATAAAACTGTCTCTCTATCAAAAAAAGCAGCTAACTCTTTTAGCGTATAATTCTTTTCTGATTCAGGAAACTCATTCCAAGAAAAAAACTCTGACAGTTCACAGAAGCCTCCTATCAAATCATAATATTGGCAATAAAGCATAAATAGAAATTTTACATTAAATTCTTTCGTCCATATCTTGTATTTTGCAATAATAAAATCTGTACTTGCCTCAAATGTATCTGTTATCGAAATATCTTTAGGGATTCTATACTTAAAACTCTGTACAATATTTTCCAGATTTTCTTCTAAAAGAAATGATATTCTTAATCCACTAATTATATCATCTGTTATTGTTGTATCTAACAGTTCCCTTATTCCTTTCCGATATTCTTCCGTTCGTACTTCTGTTTCTGAATAAGCATAGTAATAAATCAACTGAAATATCATTGACAAAAACAAAAAATAATGCAAATCTCTTTCGTATTGATTCTTTACAGTTATGCTACGAACAAACAAAGTATAAATCCTTTTCCGTTCCTCTATATTATCCGTGTTTAAAATATACTTAAAAATGTCTAAAGCAACTTCTTCCTCAACTAGCAAATTACCATCATCACAATTTCGGGAAAAATGTAACAATTCATCCAAGTATTTTTTTAATATCTGGTTTTTAATCTTAGGAGTTGCTGATTCATTTTTTATCAACATATAGAAATATTGATACAATATCTTTCTCCATTCAACATTTGTTATTTTCCCATTTTTATATTCTTTTAATACACACACAGATAAAACTTGATTTCTATAATCATTTCTTTCTAGTTCTTTGTCATCAAAATACTTAATTTCGTATATTGGTTTTAAATACAAATCTTCTTTCCAGTAATCATATTTAGATATGCCATTGAACATATCTATGATTTGCTCAAGCATTTTATTATACCCAAATTCTATACTTATATTACAGCATACCTGCTGAAGTCTAGTTTCAATGAATTTTTCCTGTTCCCACGACATATCCACATTCTTGTCAACAACATGCATTAATGTAGAATATAGCGTACATAATTCCTCCATTTCCTCTATGTTAAGTTTTTTACAACTTTCTATCAACGCATTAGTCAACGTATTAATATGATATGAAATCTTTCCATTCTTATTAAAATCTTTCTTTACAAGACTTTCATATCCATCCTTCAATGTTTTTTGTACAGATTCATCATTAACCATAATGTCAAAAACTGAATATGCCATACATCCCGCTGAAAAAATAGTAGCTAGCAATAAACATATCATAGTGTTGACACAGCTTACTTTAAAATACAGACTTAGCAGTACAATCCCTAATACAATCCATAACAGTGATATTCTTATATATCTCTTTAAATTAATACGTTTTTTTAATCCATCAAATGTTAATAGTTCCCTTAATTTATATCCATAAAATTTTTCTTGTAAAATACCCGCAACTAATGCAATTATTGAAAAACTCAGTAGTCCAACCGATACAATAGCTGCAAAAATATAATCCATGTATGATTCTGTTACAGTAAACAGTGATATGTCTGTCACCGCAACCCCTATATCAAGAATAATTCCAAGAAATATTATTCCTAAGGATATTTTTAGCCAATTACAATATATTTTTTCTTTCATATAGTACCTCTTTATTTAACGATATATCCATCGTCCCTGATTCCAATAAGGTTGAACTTCATTTGCTGAACCATGAAGCTCATCAAAAAGATTAAATGCTACTAATTTTGCTGTATCCAAATCATATATCTTTTTTTCATGATACTTCCATCGTGTTTCCCCTTGGAAAATCACACCCCATCCTGACCCAAATTTGCTTCTCATAATCGTGATATTCTCACCTTTATATCGTAATACATAATTTCCACTTCTAGGATGCACATTCCATCTTTGTTTCATAAAATTTTTTCGTCTATTAGATCTGTTTCTCAAATTGTTCTCTCTTGCTTCTGGATTCACATAATCATCTGTCATTTTTGATGCACATATACATCCTACATGTAATTCTCCATGGACTTCCGGATGTTTCATAATATGTACATATCGAATCTTTTCATTTCCACACATTTCACATTGTTCATATTCTATTTCTTCACCTTCTAATCCCTCTCCCAAATCCTCCATTCCAATTTCTGTCCAACCTTTATGTGGTAAATCGGCTTTATTCCATCTCATAACAAACATCCTCCCAAACAAATAATTTGCACGAACAGTTACATTATTATTTTACCATATCTGCAAACACATAAAAATACCGCCGGATATAATTTTTCTCTATCCAGCGGTACCTCTTAAAAATCATTCTCAAACATCGACAATCCTGCCATCATCATTTCTTCATCCATATCCATTCCATCATTCATCACTTCTTCCTGTTCCTTTTCTGATTCCCCTTCCATATTTATACCTACTTTGAGTTGCTGCATGAACTCTTTATCCTCCAGTAGCTGCCGTTTTAATTCTTCTACACCGACATTTACATTATTATAGGAAGAAGCACCTTTATGTTCTTTATGTAGCCAGGCATATACTAATTCTGTAATCAGTGCCGTTTTGCATCTTTTCTGAGATTTTAGATATTCTCCGATTTCTTTCTGCCGTTCATTATCTTCATTGAATATCAATACTACTCGTATCTGTCCCACATCTGCACCCCCTTATCTTTTCTGGAGACGCATTGCTGTCAACTTCTCATATCCGATTGCATTTGCTCTGACATCCTCAATAAACTCTATGTATTTAAAATCCGGCGATTTCTCAATCTGTGGTTTCAATAACAGGCTTCCTCCACCAAGAAATACTGCTGGATTAGTTCGGAAATCCGGTACATACGCATGAAGTTTATTTGTAATTCTTTGCATCCAGTCCTCTGCCATTTTCTGAATTTCTCTGATTACTTCTTCATCCAAAATGGTTGCCTCCTGCATTAACACCTGTTCTACATCGGAAGATTCCAGATGAATACCAAAGTTCTGCTGAATTACATTAGAAATTTCCGAACGGAGGATTGCCATACCGGAACGATCACTGACTCTGACTGATAAATCTGGCTGCCCTTTCCGGATTACCAGCAAGTCTACGGTTCCATCTCCAATGTCAATGCAGTTAACTGTCCGGTACTGTTTGAACAGACTTGCTTTATAACACATAACCGCTGCAAAATTCTGAGGACTCACAAATGTATCTTTCAGATAACAGTTAACCGATTTTCCGTTAAACTTAAAGGAGATACCATGCTTGGAATGTTCCATAAAATATCTCTTGAATCCAGGAGCTTGCTGTCCAAAATCTGCCGGTGGAAGTCCAATTCCAAGTACAATATCCTTTCCAGATAAAGTAATTCCCCTGCTCTTGGCTTCTAATGCTAATGCAAATAATGTGAGAATAAAATAATCTTCATCCACAGTTTTATCCGCCTTAAAAGGCATCCGGGTTTCTGACAATGTATAAAATGTTCCCTGATATTCAAGAATGTCCTCATTCATAAATCTTCCAGGTTCAGAAGTATATCTAACCAATCCACATGGAAAATTCACATTGTTTCCCTTCATATTTCCATTTCCATGATCAATTCCAAAAATAATCTCTGCCATATCTACTCTACCCTTTCTTCATTAATGATGTACCTATGTGTCACTTAACTTTAACTGACGAATTTTTGAACCATTTTTTCTTTTATTTTGGTGACAGCTAGGTGTAATTTTACTTGTACTTTTGTGTCTGTTCTGTCAGTTAGGTGTTACTTTTGTATCTATCGTTATTATAAGTGTTACATTTGTATCTGTCAATATTTTTCCGAAACTTTTGTGGCACTTTCTTCTAAAAATATGGTATACTTCTTTCATTGGAGGACTTTGCCTATGAATACAGGAGAAAAAATCAAATATTTTCGGCTGGCTCGTAATATGACACAGGAACAACTTGCACAGGAAGCAGACATCAGTTTCAGCACTCTCCGCAAGTATGAAGCCAATGAACGAAATCCCAAGTACGAACAGCTATCGAAAATTGCCGCTGCACTTGAGATCAGTGTAAATATCTTTATGGATTTTGATATTGAATCCGTATCAGACTTACTTTCGATACTCTTTAAAATGGAAAATCAGGCAGATTTAGAAATCACTACTACGAAAGAATCAGCCCCATCATTATCCGATGATACTCTTTTTCTACATTTCAAAAATAAATATATAAACTCTATTTTAAGAATGTATCATCTTTCCGTAGAAGATATAAAAGACATGAATATTCAACAACAGGAAAAGGCTTTAGCAGAAATCCAGAACAGGCTATTAGATAATAATTCAAGTATTCATTCCGATAACCCCATATCCACTGACTCTAAGAAATCTGTTCTTCCTCTTTCTTCTGCCGATCAGATGTGGCTTGAATTATCCTCTGACTGCTCAGAAGAAGAAAAAGAAAAAATGCTCAAAGCAGCCACATTTACAAAGAACTGTTTACGTCATTCAGATAAATAAAAGTGAGTACAAAAAGAGACAGATGTTTATTTGCACCTGTCTCTTTCTTTTCGTTTACACATTTCTCTTTACTCATGAATTTCCAACGGAAGTCCATCTGGATCATGGAAAAAGGTCATTTTCTTTCCAGTATAATCATCAAATCGTACTGGTTCTGTTTCAATTCCTTTCTCATTCAATTCTTTTACGGTATCGTCCACACTCTTCACTTTAAACGCCAGATGTCTTAATCCAAGAGCCTCCGGATAATTTACACGAGCTGGAGCGTTCTTTATAATGAACAATTCTATTTCCTGCTGCCCACATGCCAGATCAATCTTATAATCGTCACGCTCTGCCCGGTAATTTTCCCTGATTATCTGAAACCCCAGCAGATCTACATAAAAGTGTTTTGATCTTTCGTAATCACTTCCTATAATTGCTATATGGTGAATGGTATCGAACATCTTTCCGTCCTCCGTTTTCTTTTCACTGATATGAACTTCATAAATATTTTACCACAGCAAAAGTGAACTGAAAACAGTCTTTCCTAAATAGTTGCTTTCTTCAGCTTTTCTGCCAGTTCAAACCTAAATTCCAGTTCAAGCATATTCTTTCCGTCCCGATCAGAGTTTCCTATATAAACCCAGTCAGCTTCATTAAGTAAGCACTGCATAGTTTCCTTATCTTCAAGTGCTGTTTCTCCGTCACTGAGAAGCCAAATACATCCTGTCTGCAGTTTTATAAGTGCCGACATATCTGGAAATGTCTGAACTTTTATATTGCATCCGGAGATTTTTGAAAACTGCATAGCCTGTTCCGATAAATAAACAAATCTCTGATATTTTGCAGCATTGACAATCTGGTAATGTTCTCTTTTCTTTTGCTCTGCATTTTCCATGATTGCCCGTGCTTCCTGCAATGACTTTTTGCGTTCTTTTTCCCGTTCTTCTGGAGATAATGACTGATCGTGTTCTTCCATTTCTCTTTTCATTTCTTCAATCATTTTCTCCTGCTCATCATAATAAAATTTTTCAATATTCACTTATACAGTTCCTCCCATACACCCTTCATCCTTCTCTTACAATATTCTACTATATTTCCCTTTATTTTACATTACGCCTTGTTAAGATTATATCCTTTATGGTGAATATGTCCACCATATTTTTTATTTTATTCGACAATTATAATTAGAATTAATGGTATTTTATGCCAAAACATAGGAAAGGCGGGGATACCGTGATTGATTATAGTCCGTTATGGAAAACTATGAAGGAATGTGGCATTTCTCAATATACTCTCATCAACCGGGGCATCGACAAACACACTCTCGATCAGCTTCGTAAAAATCAAAATGTCACTGTTCTCACTATTGAAAAATTATGTGATATTCTTCACTGTACACCTAATGATGTATTTTCGTTTAAAAAAGAAAATGATTCATAATACCGTCATAGCATAGCATCTTTTCTATGACGGTATTTCTGTATAACCATAACATAATAAAACCGCAAGCTCTCTGGCCTGCGGTTTTATTGTCTTTAAATCTGTATTTGATATTTCCAGTTTAAATATTCCTCATCAGATATAAGCCCCCTTGCTCGTTTTCCCCGTATCACTCCCCATGCAAACAGAAAATCATTGAGTTTTTTATTGTGAAAGTTGATTACAACATCTCCTGTCTTAGAGTTTCTCTCCAACTTCATTTCTGGAAAATAATCTTCCAGTACAAGAAGCCTGTATATCATATCTTCTTCCTTGTAACCAATCGGAATAGCAATATTTCTTGGATCAGCTTCTAACACTTCTGCTATTTTATTCAGCATTTTTTCTTTTGGAGTACGCTTTCCAGTTTCGTACTGTGCCATTCTCGGTCCTGCACTTTCTTCTCCAATCCCTACTGCTATTCCAAGTTCTTTCTGCGTTATTCCTCTTATGTTCCGGATTCTTTTAATGTTCTCGCCTGTACTCATATTTTACTTCGCCCCTTTCGTATTAAAACACTCACTGGAAATGTAATTACATACCAGACTGCTCGTACTGCAATCCCGATTGCAACAATGAAACCAAATACAGCTCCGATAATCACACTCATAGCTGCCATGCCAACTGTTCCAGATAAATCCCATCTTGACGGAATAATAATGAACATATATGGTATCCCTATTGGAACACCATATACCAACATAAACCGGAACCAGTCAATCGAACCATCTACTATAAATATGTACTGTCCAAGCCAGGTAATTGTTCCAAGTAACAACAGCGGTAAAATACCTTTTGTAATAAAACTTTTCATTATGCGATGTCCTCCGTTTTCTTCTTGATCCTATCTGCCATTCCAATAAGCAAATCATCAAATACAAACCTTATCTCTATCTTCTCAGAATCATAAATCGTGATTTCCTCTACAAATGTTTCAGCTATGTGTCTGGTCATCTTTTTCAAAATATTTACTTCTTCTGCATTTTTCTCTACGGTTCTTATATCTTTCATTAAGTCATCTTCCACACTGGTAACTTCTTGTATCTGTTCATATTTATCCTGTATTATTTCTATCTTTTCATTTAGATCTTTTTTATTCTTCAGATAAGTCTCCTGATTCACCACACCTTCAGCATATGCTTCGTACTGCCGTATACGTTCCGCCTTCAATTTTTCTAATTCCTGTTCCATATTTCTTTGCATTGCTGGTAAATTTGTTTTGTTTTTTTCTTCACCCTCTTCCAGTATCTTTGCCATACTTTGAAATATCTCCAGTTGCTTTCGTAAGGCTACAAGCACGATTCTTTCTATTTTGGCTGCTGAATATCTGGTTTTATCACAGGTTGACATACTTCCAACTGCTGCTGTATGCCCACAATACACCACTGGCATTGCTCCATAGTTATACATCATTTTTAATCCGCAGTTTCCGCACTTTACTTTTCCCTTCAAAGAAAACCCTGCATCTCTGGCAAACCCTTTTTGTTTCTGGTTTCCAATCACAAGCTGTGCCAACTCAAATTCTTCATGTGTTACGATTCCTTTGTGATGATTCTCTGTAATAAACTGCTGATGTTTTTTCGTCCTTCGTGTTTCTGAACCACCTACCCGAATACGGGATGTCTTTCCCTGAACTAAGGCACCTGTATACGCATAATTTCTAAGTACCATCCATACAATTCTCGTATCCCAGAGCCATTCTTCTTCTGTTACTTTTCTGTTCCATGCTATTTTCTCATTTCTCTGAACCCTAAACTTTCCTGGAGTAGGTATTCCTCTTTCATTCAATTCATTAGCAATCATCGCTGTATTATAGTCTTTCATCGCCAATTCAAAGACCATCCGCACAATCTTTGCAGGTTCCTCGTCAATCTCCCACTGTCTGTCCTCTGCTTTTTTATATCCAAATGGAATCCTTCCTCCAGTAGATACACCCTGTTTCCATTTTGTCTGGATACAACTTTTATATTTCTTAGAAAGATCTCTGCTGTAAAGTGTATTGACCAGATTAGTGATACTCATTTCGAGTCCCATTGTTTTTCCAACATAATTGTTGCTGTCATACTGTGAATTGATTGCAATTACCCGGACACCCATGATTGGAAATATCTGTTCCAGATAATCTCCAACTCCAATGTAATCTCTACCAAGCCTGGATAAATCCTTCACCAACAGAACATCTATCTTTCCCTTTTTCGCATCCTCTATCATCTCCTGAAATGCCGGACGGTTAAAATTTGTCCCACTGTAACCATCATCTATATATTCTTTAATTTCTCCATCCAGCTCATCCATAGACTCTACGAAACTTTGTAAAAGAAGTCTCTGATTCTCTATACTATTACTTTCATCCTTATTGTTTTTTCCAAGATCTCCATCTGCTAACGACAATCGTAAATAAAATGCTATTATATCCATTATTCATCACTCCATTATCTCTATTACCTTTTGAAATACATCTGAGCATTTCATCCTTACTTCAATCATTCCTTTAGAACTTACAAAAATTTTATCTACCAGCTCGTCTATCAACTTTTGATTGAATGAACGATCATCCAGATATTGTTCCAGATTCTTTTCAACTTCCAGAAATTCTTCTATACTTTTCTCAACCATACGTTTTCTGACCTGTGCCTGATTGATGCCTTCTGTAAGTTTTTCTTTTTCCTGCACATAATGCTCTTTTAATGCTAGATACTCCTGCTCATCCAATAATCCTGTGGCAAAGTTTTCATACAGCGTTGCACTTGTCTCCTCCGCTTTCATAAGTCGGTACTGCATATTCTGAATCTTCACTCTTAACGAAACCAGTTCACCTTTTTCACAAGTTCCTTCCTTCATTTTTTCCAGAACTTCTTTCTTATCACACATAACCTTAATCATATGATGAATCTGATCCATGACTGTTATCTTCAGTAAATCCTCATGAACTTTCTGTCTGCAATATCCCGGCTTACCATCATACTCTTTGCAATAATAGAAGCCCTTTCGTACTCCCTGAGACTGTCCAAAGTTTGTATAACGCATATATGTCATCGTCGTTCCGCACTCCATACATTTTACTTTTTGAGGAAAACTATCTTCCACACCTGCCCATCTGCTACGTCCACGTCTGAAACTTTCCTTCATAAAATCACTTCGCTTTTCCCAGCGTTCCTGCACTTCCTCAAAATCTGGTTCTGCTACAATAGCCTCATGTGTATTTTCATGGATAATCCACTCACTTGGGTCGGTATGATGCTCTGGCATATTCCGGTACTTTGCAGCTTTCCTTTTTCCATATACAGTAGAGCCAATATATGATTGATTTAATAAAATAGTCTTGATTCTGTCCCCAGTCCAGCGGTCTGTTTCTGGAATCTCCATTTCAATTTCGTGTGTTGCTTTATATGCAAATGGAGTCATAATATCCAACATTTTTAATCTCTTTACAATATCACCTGTTCCCTTTCCCATCTGATACCAGCGGAAGATTGCCTGCACGATTAGAGCAGTTTCTGGATTTACCTTCAACTGATTTTTCTCTTTATCAACATAATATCCATAAATGCTTTTTGCGATTTTCATATCACCACGTTGGCTGTGCATTTCAAAAGACAGCACTCTCTTTTTTGACGCATCCTTTGCATACATTTCGTTTATCATATTTTTTATCGGCATCACCATGCTGTTTCTATCTTCTGCTCTGCTGCTGTCGAATTCATCATTGATAGAAATAAGCCTGACATTCAAACACGGAAAAATGGTTTCTATATAATATCCGGTTTCTATAAAATTCCTTCCAAACCTTGATAAATCCTTTACGATAATAGCCTGTATCTTTCCCGTCCGGACATCATCCATCAATCGTATAAATTCTGGTCTGTCAAAATCCGTTCCTGTGTAACCATCATCTACATAAGTGTCTACCAGTTTATATTCTTCATGATTCTGGATATACTGATGCAATAATTCTATCTGAGTCTGGATACTTTCATCATTTTCCTTTTCAACAGAAAGTCTGGCATACGCAGCTGTTGCAAGCTGGTTTTGCGTTATTATTGATGCAAAAACCTGTAATTCTTCTTTTTTCTCCTGAACAACATTTGCTCTCCTACTCTTTCGTGCCATCTTCAAAATCCTCCTCAAACCATTTCTGTGGTAATCTTTCTTTCCAATCCTGATATTTAAACTGTACTTCTACATCTTCATATCTGACACACTCAATCCGTTCTATCCACGCTTTCACATGCTTCCTCGTTATTTCTTCCGGAACTATCATTTCTGAAAAAGTCTTTATCCAAAGATTATCTTTACTGAAACACTTTTCGATTTCCTTAATTTGTTCCAGATAATCCTGGAGTTTTTCATCGCACTCTTCAAATTCTTCTATATTGACTTCTCTTTGCATTGCATATTCATCTTCTGAAATTTTTCCGGCTATCATGCTGTTATACAAAGGAAGATTTCTGGATTCAATCAAAAGCATTTTTTGAAATATCAATTTCGCTTCTGCCTTGATTTTCAAAATACGGATTTCTTTTTCGTATTCCCAGTCGAAGCTACCGATCATCCCAGCAATCCTTTCTGCCTGCCGTTTTTCATTCTCGATTATCTTATGAACTTTCTGATAAACCTCATCAAAGGGAATATGCCCTCTTTCGTATACAATCTCTTTTGGTTTTGGATAACTCAACCGGAAAATCCGTATCTTTAATCTCTGATGTGGATACAGTTTCAATGCTATCCCAGAATCTTTATCAAAAATCCTGTTTGAAAATGGATTAAGTGGCGTTTTTCCTCTGACATGATCACTATATTTCCTCACAGATAATTTTAAATGGGCTTTTTCAAAAGTCTCCTTATCAATAAGGACTGGACAACTAAACATTTTCTTTTTTCCATCAATCGTCCGTTCCCACTCTCCTATGTACTGGCGGTTATAAATAATTCTCTTTACCTGTGCCATTTTCCATGGTGCATTTTCATCCTTGATAGGTCTGCCCCAAAGTTTATTTACATAATTCCCAGAACATTCAATTCCGTCTGCTGTCATTATCTTTGCTGTCTCATTACAGCTATGTCCTTTACAAATCAGCTCAAAGATTCTTTTAACATGTTTAGCTGCTTCCGGATCAATTTCCAACTCCATCTTTCCTTCTTTATATTTGAACCCATACTTCGGATAAATTTTGCTTTCGTTATATTTTCTTACCTGATCTGTTGTGAATTTATTTCTGTAAGCCGCTGCTTTCTCATCCAAATATTTATATGTTTCCTCTTCGCTCACATCACAGGAGCAAAAATCATCCTCCACCACAGCAAAATATACACCTGCCGGAACAAACATGCTCCTGAACATCTCTGCCGCTACATTGGAATTTCTTCCACATCGAAACATTGAATCCAGAACTACGCAATCAAATTCTCTTGCGATTGCATCCATTTTCATTTGAAGATATGCTGTTTCTTCATATGCATCCTTTTTACGGTCTGAATATTTTTTTCCGAGCGTCCATCCTCTTTTCTTTATGTAGTCCTGTATTCTCTGATTCTGCTGACCGATAATATCTTTTGGAATCTCACCATTCTCCATACAGGAAACCGTCCGGGTATAACTTACGCATCTCATAACTCTCCTACCTTTCTCAGCAGATCACCATTTGCAAACGCATACTTAACAAACTCCGTGATTTCATCTTCATAATTAAAATGAATTTCTATTCTGTCCGTACTATACACAACAATCTTGTCAATCAACATTACTACGGTTTTTCTATCCAAAGATTTTATGTTTCTATATTGTTTAAACTCAGTTACCCATTGCTGTGTACGCATCTCATTCGACAGCATTCTTTTTTTCTTCTCTTCCAATCCTTTTATAGATACTTTTGCAGTCTCTATCTTTTTAGAAAAGTTTTGTTTCAGCTCTCGGTATTCCTCTCTGGAAATAATCTTGTCCACCATATCCTGATATAGATTAGCTTTCAATTCTTCATATTTCTGTATTTCCTTATGAAGAGTTTTCATCTGTGTATCCAATATCTTCACGCCAAACTGCTGCTGTGGAAGATTTTCTATCTGTGCGATAATCTCATCAGCTTTTACAATCAATGCAACCTGACTTCGGATTGCCTCCAACACTACTTTTCGCAATTTTATATCACTGATATTATGAGAACTGCATCCCTCTTTCCGTTTATAGGTTGAACAATGATAGTAAAAATATTTCTTTCCTTTTTTAGTCGTTGTCCGTCGTACCATATTCTGTCCACAGTCTCCACATCGAAGCAGACCAGAAAATTCATAAATACTTTCTTCTTCTGGAGAAGTCCTTGTATCAAGTTCCATCAGTTTCTGCACACATTCAAAGATTTCCTTTGAGACAATCGGTTCATGTGTACCTTCCACTCGAATCCAGTTCTCTGGCTCTATCTTCTGTCGGACATTCACCTTGTAATTAATTTTTCTGGTTTTGCCCTGCACCATGGTTCCTGTATATAGTTCATTCTTTAAAATTCTTAAAACCGATGATACGTCCCATTTTGGTTTTTTCCCTGCCATAAAACCTGAACTGTAATTAAAACCACAGGCTCTCTTATACTCGGCTGGTATCAGCACTCCCATTTCATTTAATCGTGCTGCAATATTCTTTGCACTATACCCATCAATCTTCATGTTAAATATCATCCGTACAATTTCTGCTGCATATTCATCAATTACCAGATGGTTTTTATCTTTCGGATCTTTAAAATATCCATAGCCTGCATAGTTTCCTATGAACTGACCTTTTTTTCTTTTTATATCTAACTGACTTCGGATTTTAATTGAGATGTCCCTGCAATATGCATCATTCACTAAATTTTTGAAGGGAACTATGATTTGATCTGAATCGTTTGTCGTATCAGCACTATCATAGTGATCATTCACTGCTATAAACCGAATACCCAAAACCGGAAAAATCTTTTCAAGATACCTTCCTGTCTCAATATAGTTTCGACCTAATCGGGATAAATCCTTGACGATGATACAGTTAATCTTATGATTTCTTGCATCCTCCAACATTCTCTGAAAATCTGGACGCTCAAAATTTGTACCACTGAATCCATCGTCAACATATTCTTTGACCAGTGTAATGTCACTATGTTGCTTTACGAAGTCACGAAGCAAACTTCTTTGATTGCGTATACTATCGCTTTCCACTTTATCTCCATCATCTTTGGAAAGTCTCATATATAACGCTGCTAAAAATGAATTTTGACTTTTTAAATACATAAAGCCATCAACCTCCTAATTTACTCGCTTTGTAGCTGTAAACCAAGAAATTCATGGCTCTTTAGATGCTCTTTAAATTTTGACCCACATCCATGTTAACATAACTTCTGGTCTCTTGCCACACCTTTTTTCAAATTTTTAAAACTTTTTTTCTGGAGAAATACATCTGCTCAAACACGCTTCCAAGGTATCCTGTCCAGCAAAGCTAATCTTTACAATCATTCCATTTGATATATGACAATAAGGATTCTTTACCTGTCTGATATAATCAGCAATTCTTTCTTCCAGCGGAAGCTCTGTATGAATCTCCACATCATCCAGATCAACCAAGGTGCTTTTATCTACATTGCGGATGTCAACTGCTGCCATTTCCTGCAATTCTTCTATCGTCGGCATTTTTCTGTTGTCCATTTCTTTACCTCCTGCGATTTCTCTTTTTCCATTAATCACAGGCGGCAGAGGGCAAAAGGTCATATAAATTTTAAATTTTTTTATTTTTTTGTATTTTCATCTGTCTTTTTGGTGTCTCCCACGCATGATTAGGGGAAAGTATTCTCTCTTAGAGCAAGTTTCGCAATGTAGCACAATAACCCCTTCCGGGGTTACTGGCCACTTGCAACTTGATGGGGATTTCGTTTCCCCATACCCTCGACCGCAATCAAAGATATGCGTATTGGTTCCCATTGTCATGGTCACAGCGTGATGATTCTTCATCACTTGTTTTCACAGCAAGCTGTAAAATTTTCTCTTTCCTATGCGGAACCTTTATGCAGAAAGGAGCATTTAATGACAAGACCCAAAAAAGATGAAGCACTTACCAAAACTAAAGATGTTCACCTGCGTATGAATGAAACGGAATATGAGATTCTTCTGGAAAGAGCCACTGCAACAAACATGACTGTTTCTGATTTTATCCGAAATGCCTTGAACAGTCAGAATGTTATTATCAAATATGAAATCACTGCAGATGTTCCAGAAATAAAAAGACTGATTGGTGAATTGGGTAAGATAGGAAGCAACCTCAATCAGATTGCCCGATATTTTAATCAAGGTGGAATTATCTCCTCAGAAATGAGAACAGAAATAAAAAAATCTCTCCGGGATATTTATGAAATGAAATATGAAGTGATGAGAATGGCAGGTGATTTACGTGGCAGTGATTAAACATATCGCAAGCAAAAATGCTGACTATGGAGAATCTGAACGGTATCTCATCTTTCAGCATAATGAATACACCCAAAAACCAATCCTCGATGATAAGGGGCATATGATATTACGAGATGAATATTACCTGGATGGTCTGAACTGTGATCCGTTTACCTTTGCATCTGAATGTCAAGAACTAAACAGCTATTACCATAAAAATAAAAATTTCAATGAGATCAAGTCTCATCATTACATTATCAGCTTTGACCCAAAAGACAAAGAGGAATGTGGACTGACTGGTGAACGGGCACAACAGCTGGGACTAACTTTTGCAAAGAAGAACTTTCCCGGTCATCAGGCTTTAGTATGCACACATACAGATGGTCACAACGAAAGTGGCAATATCCATGTACATATTGTAATCAACAGCCTTCGGAAATATGACGTACCCCAAGAACCCTATATGGAATTTGACTGTGAATCAAAAGCCGGATATAAACACCACCTAAGCACAGCCTACCTTGCTCACTTAAAACAAGATGTTATGGACATGTGTCAGAAAGAGGGCCTGCATCAAGTTGACTTGCTCTCTCCTGCTGAAAGAAAAATCACGGAAAAAGAATACTGGGCACAGCGTCGTGGACAGGAAACACTTGATAAGCTCAACCAGAAAATGCTTGAAGATGGTATCATACCAAAAGAGACTCGCTATCAAACAGAGAAACAGTTTCTCCGGGATGCTATTGATGATGCTGCAAGCACCGCCAAGTCACCAGAAGAGTTTGCACAAATCCTCGATAAAAAATATCATATCATCTTCAAGATCAGCCGAAACCGGTACAGCTATCTTCATCCAGGCAGAAAAAAATATATCACTGGACGAAATCTCGGAACACGATATGAAGAGGATTTTCTATTACAGACATTTAAGGAAAATGCAAAATCACTCTCTGATAGGAAAATGAAAATTGAAGAACCACAAGTTCCAAACACTGTGAAAGATTTGCAGACAGCACTTTCTCCTGATGCTTCCGATATTCCTGTACCGTTCATTTTCATAAAATCAGATCTCCGACTTGTGATAGATTTACAGACCTGTATCAAAGCACAGCAGAGTGAAGCCTATGCTCAAAAAGTCAAACTCTCCAATCTGAAACAGATGGCTCAGACGGTTGCCTATATTCAGGAACATGGATATAACTCTCTTGAAGATTTCCATACGGCACTTGACCAGGCATCCGATCAGACCAGTGCTACCAGAAAATCTTTAAAGGATACAGAACAGCAGCTTAAAGATGTGAATGAACAAATACATTTTACCGGACAGTACCTTGCATACAAAAACGTATATGCCGACTACCGTAAGAGCCGCAATAAGGATAAATTCTACGAAGAACACCGGGCAGAGCTTTCTCTTTATGATACAGCTCTCCGGACACTAAAAGAAAAATCTGCTGGAAATAAACTGCCTTCCATGAAAGCCCTCTATGCTGAAAAAGACCGGCTTATTGAATTGCGAGATACACAACGGGAAGATTTTTCTAACCGCCGGGATTATGAACGGGAGCTTCGTACCGTTTCCGCTAATATTGATATAATCCTTGGGAAGAGTCACGAGGAGGAACAACAGATTGAGAAAGAACAGAATTTATAAATTTCCCTGTTTTCATACTTTCCAAAAAGAGGTATTATATAAAAAACGCAGGAGGTATATTCAAATGAAAGCACATAAATATTGGTCACTTGGTGCATTGGCAGCCATGATTGGAACCTTTTATACCGGCTATAAAAACATGAAAACGGCTCACAAATATTTTGCTTGCAGCTCTCTTCTCTGTATGATTATGGCTATCTACTCTGGTCATAAAATGATTTCTGGAAAGTCCCGAAAAAAGATAGAATCTGCTTCTGAAGAAGCTACAGAATAATCAGGAAAAGGAGCTTTTCCATGTGTGGAGAAATAGAAAATATGCTGTTGGAAAGTTCACATGAAACAGCTGTAAAAATCGCAATGCGTATGCTATCTTCCGGCAAACTAACCCTTGAAGAAATTGCTTATTTTACTGGCTTGCCCATTCATGAACTAAAAAATCTGAGTACATAAAAATAACTCCCCACGCACACCGTCAATACAACGTGTCATGGGGAGTCTTATTATTATACCAATTTTAATGCTATATGTTCTATGTCTTTCTCCAATTCTTTTAAATCATCTGTCCATTGATCTGATTCTATAAGAATATTTTTTATTCCACTATAAGTATATAGCATCTTTATAATAATTATCATACATTGATATTCTTTTTCGTCATAAATTTCCATCCATTATTTACATAGCCTTTATTATTATTCTCTTTTTGTTGTTTTTTATCTTCTTCACGATAGGATATACTTAAAATCTCATCTGAATACTGGCTTATATCTAAATATCCACAACATTTTCTTATAACTTTATTCAATTCTTTATCTTTTGTAATAAGAGTTTTTTTCTTTTCCAGTGCCGTAGCCAATATTAACAAATCCATAAATGAATTTCTATAATCATTTTTTACATTATATTCCAGTTTTATATCCTCATATAAATGTTGCATCTTATTAACAATCGCCTGCGTTATAGGTACTACAGTAATATCATTACTAATTAAAAAATTTGCTCGCTTACGAAATCTTTTATAATCTTCTTTTTCTAAAGAATTTCTAGCAAAAAGCAGTAACGTTTCTATATCCTTCTTGTTTATTATTTCACTTATTGCCTCATTCGAATATATTATAATACTGTCAAATTCACCGTTAAAATCTATAATAGATTTATCTGTTGTATGCCGCCCAATTTTATGATTTTTAGACTTCATTGCACTATACATTATGGGATGCAAACTCCTCTTTCTAACGGGATACATCTTAGCAGTGTTTTCATTTTTATTCATAATCCCTAAAAATTCTAATGCAACTATAGATGAAATATATCTCCCCCTAATATCGCCATCAAATAATCTTTTATTATTTTTGAATTTGTAAGAAACAACCTGAGTATCTATAAATTCCATGATCTTAATCTCCTCTTCCATATAATACCTTATAATAAATCCCTATAATTTTCAACAAAAATGGCCCTGCCACATAAGTAGCAAGACCACTTTCATTGAAAATTACTTCTTCTTCCTTTCCATCTCTTCTTCCACTGCCCTTTGTTGCTGTGGTTGTCCTTTTCCCTGACTGGCTATCTTTTGCTGATGCTTACGAAGCCGCTTCAGCACTGATCTCCGGGGAGCATTTTTATCTTTTTTCTTTGGAGTATTGTTCATCAGTCCGTCGATCATATTGTAGTTGGCTTCTTCTGCCATCTCCGCACTGCGAAGATATTCTCCGTTGTCCATGACCTTCTGCCAGTTTGCCAGCTCTGGTTTCTTTTTCTGCTGTTCTAGTGGCTGCTGCGTCTGATTCGGTTGCTTTTGTGATTGCACCTGCTGTTGTCTTTGCTGTTCCTGTTCTTTTGCTGCCTGTTGCTGCATAAAATTCTGAATGTTCCGTCTTGCTTCTTCATCAAAGCCATTGTAACAGTCATTCATAACTACTGCTCCATCTTCACTGAGAATCACATAGGCGGCTCTTGTCCCATACTCTTCATGTTCCATCAGGAACCATTTCTTCTCATTCATCAAAATATAATCCTGGGCAAGCCATGTTCCTTTCTTTCCTTCGATTTCATATCCTGTTGTATCAATGGAAAGTCTGGTATCAGAGGAACTTTTGATTGTGAGAAATTCTGGAACGATAATGAATCCATCTTTATTAATATAGTAAGCTGTGGTTTTTCCCTCATCCGTGATTACCAGAACATCGCTACATCCGATGGAATGACCTTTGAAGTTCTTCGGTCGCTGTTTCTGCAGGCGTATTTTTATATCCGCCGGAGTTTCCCCCGGCTGGATTCTTCCAATGTACACCTGCTGATAGTTCTCAATGCTAACGCTCTTTCCTTCGCTTCTCAGCTTTTCATAAGAACGGAAACGAACCTCACGATACTCTGGTGTTTCTTTTACCTGATATACTGCACACTGACTTGTTCTCATTCCTCGTCCTCCTCTTCCAATTCCGCTTTATAATCTTCCAGATCCATAAGAAAAATCTCATATCCTTCATCACTCATGCAGAACAGCTTTCTTATGGTATTGCAGACTAGCCCGATCATATCCGCATCCCCTTTCAGAAATGGAATGATATTGTCGATGGCTTCCATCGTATCATTTCTGTTGCCTTTATCAAACATTGCGGTCACTAAACATTCGTCTGTATCAAAGTTCATTGCCAGATCCATCATAATTCCACCCCTCCCTTCTTATGTGCTTTAGATTTTTCAGTTGCCATTTCTTTCTGCTCCTGTGCTTTTGCTCTTGCCTGAAACTCTTTCAATGACTGCAGCACGGATTTTTTCAGTTCTCCTTTTCCACCCTTTGCAGGCTCTTTGTTTTGTTCCCGATTTGGTTCTACTGACACAGATTCTTTCTTGACTGGTGCTTCTGAAACTTCCTGTTTTACTTCCACGGTCTGTTCTGCTTCCTGCACCTTTCCATGTTTCTCATTCAGATATTTTTCCATATCGTTGATTGCTTTCTGTACCAATGGACTTTCCTTATAATGAGGAATCATATCTATCAGTTCCCTGTCTACTCTGTCCCAACACATCAGTTCGTACTCTCCAGAATAATCTTTATCCCCGTCCTGCAGGTCAAAACCAATCCCTTTGCCTCCATGTAGTCGATCTGCCGGAATACTTTCATAAATCTTAATCGCTTCTTCCAGAGTAAGATTATTATGGTATTCTCCCATGACCGGAAACTCCATGCACTCTGCGACATAAAAACTGATTGTGGCTTCTGTCTGTTCCTGCTTCGGCTGTTTGTCAAAGATAGAAAGTCGCTCTGTATCCTCCAGACGGGAAAGTAAAGAACGGGCAGTTATAACATCGCTGTCTATATCGGATTCCTCGGATACCTCAAGCAGCCAGTCTTTGATAGCTTCTGTTTTCTTATTCAGAATGTCCTCTGTGATTTTCTCCACCTGTTCTTCCCTGTTCTCAACGGTATCTTTATATTCGTAAGTGTCATATTCATAGCTGAAATTATCTAAATCCACCGCCAGCTTTTTAATCTCCTGCTGATCAAGGTGAGCATCTGCTTCCTTCATATATTCTGCCAGAGTGATTCTTTCTTCTGCGATAGGATTGATGTCCACCTTAATACCTGCCATTGCTATACCATGAGCATTTAATTCATTGAAGAAACTGTCTTCGCGGATATTGCCACGATAAGAAAGCACTACATCAAGGTCAGAATCTTCCCGGTAAAGGTCTTGTCTGCTTCTGGAACCATACACTCTTGTAGCAAGCAGCTCTACCTCCTGTTCCATTCCCATATCTTCTAATACTGCCTGTGCATGATACAGAACCCCTCTTTCTACTTCTGCTCTGCTCAGGCTATTTAATGCCATTTCATTTCTTCCAATCTCAGAAGTCGCACGAAGTTCCCCCTCCTGCAATAAATCTTTAGAGTGCTGGATCGTCATTTCTTCAAATTCTTTATAATCCACTTTGACACATTCCATATCATCCATTCTTTCACTTTTAAGGATTTCATAAGCAGCTTCCTGAATGGATGCGTCTGGATTATCGTAATCACCACTCTGGATTTCATGCAGATCAGAGTCATAAAAAATAAACGAATATCCTTCTTCTGTTGCCTGTATGGTCAGATACCCTTTACTCCTGGTAAACTGCATTGCGATTCCTTCATAGGTTTGCATTGCTTCTTCCCTGCGAAATCCTTCAAAAATACTTGCCGGGCAGTTCTTTTCTAATTGTATCCGCTGCATCTGTTCTTCCTGAACTTCTTCCACATCTGCCATCAGTTCTTCATGATCCACTACTTTTGCATCTTCCAGTGAGTACCCTTTATCTTCTAAAATATCACTGGCAGCTTCATCTACATAGATTGTCGGATTGTCATAGATTCCTCCATCATCCTCCTGATAATCTTCATTGTAAAACGTATAGTCATAGCCATCTTCTGCGGTCTGGATTGTAAAATATTGTTTTCCAATCTGATATGCAATCTGTACCTCATTCCAGTCCAGCATGTTTTCCATTTTATTTACCGCTTCATATATTTCTGGATTCAGCCACCCTCCGATCTGTTCATACGCATGGGTCAGCCGATCTATCCCGTTTTCACATCGGATAAAATCCATGCTTTCCTGCATTGTTTCCGTATTCTGGATACCAAGCACTTTTTCCTGATGATTTGGCAGGCGTAAATATTCCTGCATCGCTTCATCCAGTGATTCATACCGGTTTACTTTTACTACACCCTCTGCATTTACATCTTCCATCACATAAAAATTATCAACGTAATGGATCTCTGGCATTTTTAACTTTATGCCTTCCGGCAGCTTCACCTCACTGACTGCATGGAAATTAAACCGGACATCCGTTCCAGATTCATTTTTTCCTACTATCGTTTCTTCCCAGGTATCTTTCTGTACTGCCTGTATTTCTTCGGTTGTAAGTGTCTGTCCACTCCGCAGGGTTACAACAGAATCTTTCGGGAATTCCGTCAAGTCATAAAGTGTTGTTCCATTTTCCTGCAAATATTCTGATACAGCTTCTAACGCTCCTGCATCAAACCCATTCCATAAATCCTCCGCTACAAGCTGTCCATTTTCTGCTACGATAATTCCTGCCACATCGGAGCCAAATTCATCATGTTCCATTAAGAAGAACTTCTCCCCCGCATATTCCTTTTCATCAACCGTATGCCATGTCCCGTTATGTCCTTCTGCTTCATATCCTCTTGTCTCTGCCGTGATTGTCACTTCGTTTTCTCCTATCGCCTGTTCTATCCTCTGCATCCGGATCTCAGCTCTTGCCATGTCGATAAACCCATCTAAAACTGCCGGGTGGCTTTCGATCACATAATCCAGGTTCAGATTTCTACCCCGGCTGACATTTTCCGGGACTTCGATATGCTCCGCCCAGTCTTTGTTCTGTCTGGAAAATCTTCCATCATGGGAAAGTTCACGGATGGTATTTGCCATAACAAAATTCATACGTTCTTCCCCGAAGCGTTCCACGACTTCTTTTGCCGCATCCTGCTTTAAGTGCAGCCCGTCAAAATTCTCCCGGATGGCTTCTTCGATTGCTTTCTTACAGTCCAGGTTTAACTTTCTGGAATCCAGATAAGCATCCACATCCCGTTCTCCCATTGCCTGTTCCAATGTTCCTTTATAAACTGGCGGATATGCCCTGACGGAATTATGTTCCAGCATGTTCATTCTCTGCTGGACAAACTCTGGAAGTTCCTGAAATCCAAAAGAATCTACATAATAGGCTGTAATCTCTGCACCCCTGTTTATCACGATCACATCACTTACCGATAAGGAATGACCACGGAAATCTTCCGGTCGGTCAATGTTAAAGCGTTCAAATATATTGTCTAACGTGATCGTTGGCATCCACGGTGCTGCATAAACCATCCGGTAATCCTTTCCGTCAATGGTATAGCCCAGACTCTTTGCGGATTCTATTCCCATAAACTGATAAGTATGCTCATCTCCACTATCCATCTGATAAATGGCAAACCTTCTGCTTTCTCCATGCAGAAGAAGTGTCTCATCAATCTTTTCCGCACTGTCCTGTTCCAGTTTTTCCTGTCTGGCGGCAGCTGCTTCTCTTTCTTTATGTACTTCCCATTCTGCTTCCGTAATACCAAAAATACCGTCATGTCCCAGGATTGCATTTTCTGTTTCTGCAAGAATCTGTCCTGCCTGCTCTGGATTGTCTGGATTTCCATGTAAGAGAAAAACTTCCGCACCCTCACGATACAATTCTACTGCCCTGTTTTTTTCAAGAGGATACATGTGTTCCAGGCGGATTCCTGCTTCGTGCATTTCTGTAAAACCGACCATGCCATCTGGGAAATTGTCAATCTGTGCCTGTGTTTCATTCATAAGGCTTCTCGTATATTCACTTCCCGGTCTGCGGATTGCAGTCATCATACGGTTCACCAGTCCAAGCACTTCGTCTTTGTCATCCATCTTATATGCAAAATTCATAATAAGATTTCTCTGGGAATCTGTGAAGTTTCCCGTATTGGCAGCTTCTGCCGTTTCAATCAGACGGTGAGCATACTGCATGGCTGTTTCTTCTTCAATTTCTGGTTCCTTGGCTGGGAAGTTTGCCCTTGCTGCCTGAATCACTTCATACACCAGCTTTGAACCAGCTTCATCGTAAGATTCCCTCATATCCCATACCAGGTCATTCAGTCTTTCCACCTGTCCGGGGAAAGTTTCCGCATATTCATTTACAAATGCCTTTTCTTCTTCTGAAAAAATATTTCTTGGAAACTCTGCTTTTTGCACGATCATCTCTGCCTGCTCTTTCGGAGAAAGATCAGAAAAAGAAGTAACTCCTGTGTCAGCATCATACTCCACATCATAAAAATCAATCGGATAGTTCTCTCCGTGCCCACTGCTGTCATACAGTGGTGTGACGGTAGCACCTTTTTCTTCCAGAAAACTTTCCAGAGGTTTCTCATTCTCCTCTATCTCACCACTTTCCAGAAGGCTGACATATTCTTCCACATTCTGTTCTAACTGTTCCCTGCTCATATTTTCGATCAGATTATAAGTAAACCCGGAACCCATGCTGCCCGAAAGATGCAGGAGCAAATCTTCCTTATGGAAGGTATCCCGGATTGGTCTTTCCATTTCCAACTCGTGCATCTGTGCCTCGATATTCTCAACGACTTCTGAAGATGTTTTTCGTATGGTATCCATTGATGCTTTCAATGCCTTCATATCCCTGCTCTCGCACCAGCTGGCGATATAGGTAAACGAATATTCTGAAGTATCCAGACCAAAGTGGTTGCAGACAATATAGGCAATACTTTCTGCTTCTACTTCTTTTGTTGTCTGGTCTTTTAAGACTCCTTCCGCATCCATTACCTCCCGGTCATGCAGCAATGCGTGGCTCACCTCATGGACTCCTGTTTTCATGGTCTGGACATTACTCATAGCTTCCTTTATCGCAATATATTTTTCTGTCTGGTGATAATAACCTTTTGCATCCCCTTCCACATTCATCATACGGATCGGTACAGGCGAAACACTCTGCAATGCCTGCATGAATGTATCATAAAACTGTACACTTCCGGTAAGCTCCGGCACCTCCAGTTCTGCGATCGGTTCTCCTTCTGTCTGGCTGACATCAAATACTGTCGCTACCCGAAATCTTGGGATAATCATTTCCACAATCTCTGTTTCTGGTTGTCCATCTTCACCAATGATTGGTTCCTGTGTATCCGGGTCAATCTTTTCAATCTCCTGTTTTTCTCTTACTGGTGTCGGTGCAATAATCTGGATTCCTTTCTCTCCACGTTTTACATGACGGTTAAATTTCTTCTGCCATGCCTGATACCCTGCCACCAGTGTTGCTTCCGGTTTCTGCATGGTGATTAGCAGCGTATTATTAAAACTGTAATTGTGGAACTTGGACATGGTATTCAGATATTCGGTATATCTCTCCGAAGTAAAGATCTCTTTTACTCCCTGCTCCAGCCGTTCCGATATTTCTTTTAACTGTTTTTCTATATTATTTGCCATAAACAAACCCTCCATTTTATGTCCCCGCCAGAGAAAACTCTGACGGGAAATCTTTTATAACTCCTGTTCGTGTTTTTTCTTTGCAGCTTTCTGTACAGGTGGCTGTTCCGCTGTATTCTGCTGTGCCTTCTCCTGCTTTAAGCGTTCCAGAATAGATGGCTTATGGATTCTGTCTGCTGTTTCCGGAAGTTCTTTTTCTTCTGCAGTATCCCTGCTATCTGTGCTGCTTCCTTCTCTGCCAATATCCTCATCTGCCATAATCGTCTCATTACCCTTTTCATCCATGTTCAGCAATGCATTTAACTCGGATAACCGTTCCATCTTTTCATTCAGCTCTGCTTCTTTCGGGAATGGTTTCTTTACCTCTTCCTGTGCAGTAGCAAGCTGCTGTTGTACGGTTTCCAATTTCTGCTCACTTTCCGTCAGCTTCCTGTCAATGGAAGAAAGGGTGTTATGGATACGCTGCATATTTCCTACCGGGTCTTTTCCGATTTCCAGCTTATAAGAACATTTTCCTTTGACCGTCAGTTCAAATGCATTGGAGAACATATTATAGGAAGCAGATAACGTAAACCCATGATATTCCCCGACCTTTCCGCCGGTGCTAACGGTTTTTAGCCCTGCACAGGCAGCGATCAACGCTTCGCCTGCTTCTTTCTTATCTTCATAAAGGACATTTCCTACCGTCATGGCAAATGTGTCATTATCCTGTAAATCCACGCTTTTTACTACCTGGGAATCTATCTGCATCCCGGCAATCCGTTCTTTCAATGCACTGATCTGTACCGGGAAATTCTTTGCAATATCGGATTCCAGACGGTAAATCTGACTGGTGTGGTTTGCCTTTAAGAGTTTCAGCTTACTCACCTGCACATCCAGATCCATTTTTTCTTTAATGTACGGATTGCCTGTGGCAAGTGCCTTGATCTCTGCATAGGACAGTGCGGTATCATCCACATCTTCACATGCCCTGACTGGTGATTTACTGGTCATGATCTGACTGATGAACTTCTGCTTATTCTCCAAAATCTGCCACATATACGCATCAAAAGTGTTCTCCGTCACATACCGGAATATCTTTACTTTGTCATTCTGGTTTCCCTGTCTTAAAATACGTCCTTCCTGCTGTTCCAGATCAGACGGCTTCCACGGACAGTCAAGGTGATGGAGGGCAATGAGCCTGTCCTGTACGTTGGTACCAGCACCAAGTTTTGGAGTGGAACCCATAAGGATTCTCACATGCCCGGCCCGTACCTTTGCAAACAGTTCCGCTTTCTTTGCCTCCGTGTTGTATTCATGGATAAACGCAATCTCTTCTTTCGGGATTCCTCTGGCAGCCAGTTTGTTCCGGACATCATCATATACATTGAAAGTCCCATCCCCTTTTGGAGTAGACAAGTCACAGAAGATCAGCTGAGTTGTCCGGTCTGCTTTTCCCTCGTCCCATACCTGAAAAGCATTTTCCACACAAGTATTGACCTTGCTTTTTTCGGCATCCGGGAGAAGTTCATTTAATAGCCTCTGATCCAATGCACATTTTCTTCCGTCGTTGGTGATCTTGAGCATGTTATCCTCTGTCGGATTCACAAGACCGCCTCTTACACTTTCGGCACGTTCTGAAAAAGCACTGACCATTTCCTGCTGTTCTTCACTTGGCTTCAAGACCTCATTGATAAACTCTGCTTCCGGTACAGGAAGATTCAGCATATCCGAAGTCTGAATATCCGCAGCTTCCTTAAAAATAGAGATCAGCTCCGGAAGATTGAAAAAACGGGCAAATCGTGTTTTCGCACGATAGCCCGTTCCTTCCGGTGATAATTCGATTGCGGTTACTGTCTCCCCGAACGTTGCCGCCCAGGAATCAAAGTGTCCCATACCCATACGCATGAGTGTGTCATACTGGAGATAACGCATGATAGTGTAAAGCTCCGTCATACTGTTCGATACGGGAGTACCTGTAGCAAAGGTGATCCCTCTGCCGCCGGTCAGTTCATCCATGTACCGACATTTCATAAACATATCCGAACTTTTCTGTGCATCCGTCTGTGAGATACCCGCCACATTCCGCATTTTTGTATACAAAAAAAGGTTCTTAAAACTATGACTTTCATCCACAAACAGCCGATCTACGCCCAACTGCTCAAAAGTTACTACATCATCCTTTCTGGTCTGGTCATTGAGTTTCTTCATCCTCGCCTGCAGACTCTTCTTTGTTTTTTCCAACTGCTTGATGGTATAATTCTGTCCTGCCTGATGTGCCGCTTCTTCAATGGAAAACGTAATATCTGCGATCTGATCTTCCAGCATGGCAATCTGCCGTTCCCTTGAAAGGGGGATTTTCTCAAACTGTGTATGTCCAATGATCACGGCATCATAATCTCCTGTCGCAATACGGGAACAGAAACGTTTTCGGTTTGCCGGCTCAAAGTCCTTCTTTGTTGCCACCAGGATATTTGCTCCCGGATAGAGACGTAGGAAATCACTGCCCCACTGCTCGGTCAGATGGTTTGGCACAACATAAAGATTCTTCTGTGAGAGTCCCAGCCGTTTTGATTCCATACCGGCTGCGATCATCTGGAACGTCTTCCCTGCTCCTACGCAATGAGCCAGAAGGGTGTTATTTCCATACAGCACATGAGCCACTGCGTTTTTCTGGTGCGGCATCAGGGTGATCTCCGGATTCATGCCGACAAACTGAATATGGCTTCCATCATATTCCCGTGGACGGATGCTGTTAAATCGTTCATTATAAATCTTACAGAGATCTTCCCGTCGGTGCAGGTCTTTAAATATCCACTCTTTAAATTCCTCTTTGATCAGCTCCTGCTTCTGCTGTGCCAGCATTGTTTCCTTCCGGTTTAATTCCCGGTGTTCCCCCTCGGCATCCTGTACCGTGTCATAAATCTTGGTATCTCTAAGGTTTAAGGCATCTTCCAAAAGACGGTAGGCATTGGCTCTCTGTGTTCCATAAGTGGAAGTGACAAGGGCATTTCCGTAGCTGTCCACATTCTTTCCCATAACATTCCATTGTCCGGTCACTTCGGCATACTGGACTTTAACCTTGCTCCCTATATAATATCTTGGTGTATGGAATGTCTCTGCCATGAACTGTGTGATATAGTTCTCTGAAATCCAGGTTGCTCCAAGTCTTGCCTCAATCTCTGACGCATCCAGGTCTTTTGGCTGTACCTGCTCTAAATACTGCACGTTGACCATATATTCTGGATGATTCCCAGCAAATTGTTTGGCGATCTGCAGTTTTTCCCTCACATTTCCAGAAAGATATTCGTCCGATGGCTCCCATTTTTCACTAATCGGGTTCTTAAAGATTACCCCTGCCAGTTCTTCGGTAAGCTCCTCTTCTGTTTTCCCGGAAAGCTGTGCCATATAGGAAAGGTCAACGCCTGCCCTCTCACCAATGGAAACCGCAAGTGCTTCACTGGCAGTATCTACAGAAGTTACCGTTTCTGCCCGGCGTATCGTTCTCTTGGTAAAAATATCTGCCTTCCGTTTCAGTTCTCCCTTATCATCCAGAAATTCCAGAGAAGTCAAAAGACAATAGCTGCTGTCCTGGCTAAATGCCCGCTTATTGGCATTACTGCTAAGCAGACCATACTTTGCTGTAAAAGTATCGTATTCTTCATTGAGTTTTTCCTGCAGCTTTGTGATCTGCTCATCGTTTCCCTCTTCCATCTGACACCGGATCAGTTCATTCGTAACATCACGGATCTTCACCATCCCTTTGACACGTTCCGCTGTCATTGCCGGAAGCTCCATGCGGTTCATCACAGAATTTTCCCGGTAATAGACTTCCTCATTCACTACGGTAAAACTGAAATTCTTTACATCCGGGTCTGCCGGGATAGAGACAACATCCTCTTCTAACTCTGTATCCGAAAGTTCCAGTTCCGTGATCGTGCCATGGATATTCCTAATTGCTTCTTTTAACTGTTCTTCTAAGGTAATGCCTTCTTTTGGTTTTACAGTCACTTCCTGCTTTCCATACTGGGTGCTTTCTGTGGTAAATTCACCAAGTACCATTTCCGGATGCTCTGCAAAATAAGCATTGATCGAATAGCCTTCCGGTGTTTCCTTTAGATTTAACCATTCCGGTTCCTCAATGGATGCCCTGTCCCTTTTCTGGAAAAACAAAATATCAGAAACAACGCTGGTATTGGCATTTCTCTGGAACGCATTATTCGGTAATCGGATGGCTCCAAGCAGTTCTGCCCGGTTTGCGATATACTGTCTCACTGCCGGGTTCTGCTTATCCATCGTTCCACTGGAAGTTACCACTGCAACTACGCCGCCCGGACGGACCAGATCAAGGGATTTTGCAATAAAATAATCATGGATCATAAAATGATGCCGGTCATATCTGCGATCACTGACCTGATACGCCCCAAATGGGACATTTCCTATCACGCAATCAAAAAAGCTGTCCGGATAACTGGTTTCCTCAAATCCCTGCACGGTAATCTTGTTTTTCTGGTAAAGCTGTTTTGCGATCTTTCCCGAAACTGGGTCGAGTTCCACACCATACATATTGGCTTTGCCCATACTCTCCGGGATCAGTCCCATAAAGTTACCGACACCACAGGATGGCTCCAGGATATTTCCCTGTTTCAGTCCCATATTTTCCAGTGCTTCATACATACTTCGGATCACGGTCGGGGATGTATAAAAAGCATTTAAGGTCGATGCCCTTGCTGCACTGTATTCTTCTGGTGATAAGGTATTCTTTAATTCCAGATACTCATTCACCCAGCTGCTGTTACTCTCCTCAAATGCCTGCGGGATACCACCCCAGCCAACATAACGGGATAAGATTTCCTGCTCTTCGGGTGTTGCCAAACGTTCTTCTTTCTCCAAAGTCTGTAACAAATGGATGGCTTCCATATTTGCCTTATACTTTGCCTTCGGACCGCCTGCCCCAAGGTCATTATCCTGAATCCGAAAATTATGCGGTTCTGTTACAATCTTTTCTACTTCCGGTTTTAAATATGGCTGGAATTCTCCCTCATATCCAAACAGTTCATTTTCTCCGGGAATATAATTGCGTCCGGTTTCCAGACACCGGAATACATCGGCAGTCGGAGCATTGCTGACTGCATAAAAATCATCATACGAATACTTTGGGAAATCTTCTGTATGGTAGGTTGATAAATGCAGTTCTGTATTGGAACGGGTCTGTGCAACCAGATCTTTTCCTTCTATTCCTTCCGGCAATACCCCTACTGCTTCAAAATGATACCCCTGATACGCAAAAACACCTTCATCCCAGGACTCCGCCAATTCTTCTGCTGTTTTAGCTGTTACCTCTTCTTCTGGTTCTTTCTGTTCCTGTCCCTCAGAAGTTTCTATTATTTCCTGCTCCTGACTCTCTGAAATAGATTCTTCAGCAGTAACTTCTTCCTCTTCTATTTCCTCTACATCTGACATATCTACTACGGTCGGTTCTGTCACTGCCTTCGTATCTAAGAAATCAAACATGGTCATCTGGTGCCCGGATGGTTCCGCAAAAGACGGTTTTACTTCCGGTGTCGGGAATATCGTATAGGTTCCTTCTACATACTGGTGGAGTTCTGAAAGAAGTTCTGTTTTCTGCTGATAGTTTGTCCCATACGCTTCAAAATCCAATGGAAGAGCTGCCAATGCTGCATCCATCTTCTGTAACAGTTCCTCTGTCTGCTCTGGATTCTCTAATACTGCCTCCATTTCTTTTCCTGGTTTTTCCCAGAAGAAGTCCTCCGTAAATGGTCTGTCCATCTCTTCCGGAAGACGGTCATAAAAGCGGAGTACCTTGTTCGCCATCTGTTCCCGTTCATATTCCGGCATACGAGCATAATCTTCTGCCTGCAGGAACTGGTCATTCTTGATCAGATAAGCTACTCTGTTTGCAACTTTATTCCAAGATAATAAAATTGACGTATATGGATTCCCATAAGCACCTCTTGCAAGAAACAATCCTTTTCCATCATAGTTTGCATGTGAATCATCGGCACCAGACAGTGCATGACTGCTTCCACCAATCCCATACTGTTCCTTGATAAAACCTGTCCTCGCTCTTTCATCCTCATGCAGCAGATAAAAGGAATACGTCCTAAGCCTGCCCTGTGAATACGCTCCACCTCCTGCAAGATAAGCATCAATCTCATCCTGTGTAATGAACATCGGATGTTCTTTCCAGGCAAACCCATCCCTTGCCTGATAAGGGATGATCTCATCCGCAAACTTCTGAAACTGCTTTGAGATATTTACAGGATTATAATGATGGAAACGCATAATGGAATGATTTTCCTCATAGGCTTCTGCCAGTGCATCCAGTCTTTCATTTAGTTCCGAAAGCCACTGGGAATCTTCCAATTTTTCTTCCAGATAATCTGTGATCTCCGGATAGATACTGCGAAGATGTGGTAAGTCCTCTTCGTCAAAAACAATCTCGGCTACTCCTTCTGCCATATCCCCTTTCATATAGGCAAGAGCCTGGGCGTGTTCTTTTACTGCATTACTTCTTGCCGCATCCAATACAGACTGTGGTGCATATTCACCCTGGTCTAAAAGCTGATGGATACGTCCGCTGACATCTTCCCATGATAAAAATGCCTTATCTAAGATATGGTCTGTAACCGTATGCCCCACTGCGATCTGCATCCCGGTTTCATCAAACCAGACTGAATATTCCTTTCCATCAATCTGAAAACCTTTTCCACCTTTACGGTATTCACGCTTCACAAACTCCGTATATTCCTCCGGTGTCTGTTCACTCATGAAATTATAGATGATCCGGAGCTGGCTGGCTTTCCGATTTCCTCCTGTCCGTAAGATCTCATCGACAACTTCCTCTGGAATCGGGATTTCTCCGGCATAAAGAGCAGCTGCCCTCTCCTCGATCTGCCGCCTTTGTTCATCTGCGGTGGGATATTCGGGCAAAGATAAAGCAGAGGCGATTTCTTCCTCTGCTTTACTCAATCCATCTTCTCTTGTATCTTCGACTAACTGTATACCAATTCCGTCAAGATGCTCTCTTCCGCTGTTGCCATCAGTGCGTTCATGTGTGCTGTCCATGCCATCGGATCTGCTTCCTTGTCCGGTGCCGGACTCTTCTCCAGTAATTTCTCCATCTGGCTGTCCATTCTCTCCTGTGCTGCTTTCTCGATCTGTTCCAGATGGCTGTTCAGCTTCCCGGTCAGGAACAGGCTCTGATAAAGGCTGTTCTTGTGTTCCTTCAGAAATGTCCTCCGCAGCATCCCGTATTTCCCGATCGTCACTTCTTCCTCTTCGACGGTCAGATTCGGAAACAGGTAATCTCCCTTGCGATGATATGTCAGTTCCATAATCGGTTCCTCCTTCATTTTCAATATTTTCTTCTTTTTTCGTTTCTGCATCCCGGTTTTTAGTTTCACGCATTAACGTGGTAAAATTATTATAATTCCTTTCATTGGAATTTTCAACCTCTTTTCTCGCTTCTTCCAGAGAAATTTTATGTACGGTCTTTCCAATATCAATCAGAATACTCTCACTGAGCTGACTTGCCGTATTTCCAAGAAAGGTGAGAACTGACAGACGGTTATAATCTGTGATATGCATGAAGTCCTCTTCTTCCAGAAGTTCCATCGGGTCAAGCCCGCATCGCCTGGAAAGCAGATAGTAAACACTGTCTGTTGCCAGCTGACGGAAATCACTGCGGATCGTCACCTCATCCAGATCTTCCAGATAAGTACCTTCTACAGCATATTCCAATCCGTCCAGGTATTCCTCCAGATTATCACTGACCATTTCCCTTGCGACTGCCATCAATGCATCCTGCAAAGTTGCTGTATCCTTTTCTTCCAGAGCATAGACCTCTGCCAGATGGGTGAGGATCTCTTCTCTCTGGTGTTCCTGCATCTGCCAAAGATACGGGCTTCTGCCCCCGGCTACCATGTGGGTATCCGAAATATCAAACACATAACGGAGTCTGGTATGCTGCCCTGTTTCATCAAGCAGGGCGATTCCCCTTGCACCACGGTTCACCCATCGGAACATCTTTTCATTCCATAATTCCAGTGATGCACAAGCCGTTGCTTCCGGATGCTGTGCATGGATCAGAAGCTGGTCTGAAAAAGAATAACGATATAACCTTGATGCTGTGTCCATATAATCCATCCAGTCTCTGGGTGAACCGCTCACTGATACCGCATGTTCCTGTGCCAGATCCCGGATGTCCTGTAATTTAGACATATCGCTTTACCTCCTTGTCTTATTTCTTTTTCTTCTTTGGGAATTCCAGATGGAATCTCGGCTTGCCATCCTCCAGTGTGAGTAACAGATCTGCATCAAATTTCATATCTTTCTTTTTAGAATACAGACCTTTTACATGGGTACAAGCCTTATCAAGAAGTTCTCTTGCCATCTTTTTATCCAGATTTTTCTCCATGCTTCCCAAGAAACGGTTTTCTTTCCAAAGGGCAAAATCACACTGACGGTTTGAGCAGTAAAAATTCTGTTTGCCCTCGAAAACATCACAACCACAGACCGGACATTTGCCGATCACTTCCCTTGCAGTCTGGAATCTCCTGCGTTCCTCTTCCGGTATCTCCCTGCATACCTCTAAAATCTTACGGACAAGAGAAGTAATCTCTCCCATAAACTGAGTATCTGTAATCTGTCCCTTTTCCATCATCAACAGCTGGTTCTCCCATTCCGCTGTCATTACTGCTGATTTCAGATACTCTGGCATGACCTTTACCAATTCCTTTCCCTCGGTACTTGGCAATATCTGCTTACCCTTTCTCTGTGCATAACCGGAAGAAACCAATTTTTCAATGATACTTGCCCTTGTTGCCGGAGTCCCCAGCCCTTTCTTTTCTGTTTCAGAATCAAACTCCTTATTACCGGCTGTTTCCATTGCAGCAAGGAGCGTATCTTCATTGAATGGTTTCGGCGGAGAGGTATAATGTGTGGTTTTCTCTGCTTTTACTGGAAAAAGCCTCATTCCTTCTTCATACCCAGCAGGAATCGAAGTCTCTTTTTCCTTTTCCTCCACTGGTTCCGCTTTGACACACAGCTGTTTAAATGCCTTTTCTACTTCCTTAAATCCCATCTGTACTGGAATCTTCCCTCTGGCTTTAAAATCATGTTCCTGGCACTTTACCGTAATATCTGTCTGCTCATACAGATATTCTTCTCCAGTTGCCTGTACCAGCTGCTGACAGATCAGCATCATCAGATTCTTTTTATCTGCCGGTAAATCAGCAATTCCTTTCTCCACGACTTCTTTTGTCGGAAGAATCGCATGGTGATCAGATACCTTTGCATTGTTGATTACCCTTTTTATGCCATGCCCCAACTGTCCATAATCTACAAACGAAAGTAATACTGGCATTTTTTCTACCAGTTCCTCTACCGAATCTTTCATATCCTCCGTTACAAACTGACTGTCTGTTCTTGGATAAGTAACCAGCTTTTCTTCATATAATTCCTGTAGCATATCCAGTGTACGTTTCGCTGTATATCCAAAGTAACGGTTGGCCTCTCTCTGCAGGCTTGTCAGATCATAAAGTTTCGGTGGAAATGATTTCTTACGTTCTTTCTTCATCTGTGTGACCACAGCGGTCGAACCATTACATAACGCTGCAAGCAGCTCCGCAGCTTCTTCATTTGCAATGTTCTCGGAAACTACTGTAAGTTTTCCATCTGTCAGTGCTACCTTATAAAACGCTTCTTTTTGAAAATGCTCGATCCTCTCCTGCCGTTCTGCAAGCATGGCAAGGGTTGGGGTCTGTACCCTGCCCACAACCAATCGTTTAAAATATCTCGTGGTGTATGCTCTGGTTCCATTCATTCCAATCAGCCAGTCAGCCTGTGCCCTGCACACCGCAGCCATACAGAGATTCTTATATTCTTCCTCACTTTTCATTGTCTGAAAACCTTTCTGAATGGCGGCATCTTCCATCGAGCTGATCCACAGACGTTTCACTGGTTTCCTGCATCCGGCAAGCACATACACCCTTTGAAAGATCAGTTCTCCTTCTCTTCCTGCATCACAGCCATTGACCAGATACTCCACATCACTTCGATTCATCAGAGTTTTTATGACTTCAAACTGCTTCTTTTTATCCTTGGAAACTTTCAGCTTCCATGCTTCTGGAAGGATTGGCAGATCATCAAACTGCCATTTTTCATATTTCGGGTCATATTCCTCTGGCTGTGCGTATTCTGCCAGATGTCCTAAGCACCAGCTGACAATACAGCTTTCTCCCTCCAGATAACCGTCCTCCCTCTTATAAGCGGACAGATTTTTCGCATAACTTTGTGCTACACTTGGCTTCTCTGCGATCACTAAAAATTTAGACATAATCCTTTCCTTTCTACCAAAAAAGGCAGCCAAGATTTCTGGCTGCCCCTGTCCTTATTACTGTTTCCATCTTTTAAAAACGCTTATTCTTCTTTTTCATCGTCCTCTTCATTTACATACGGACCGTCTGAAAATTCAAGCTGTTCACTTACATAATCTTCGTCCTTACTGCGTCCATGTTTCTTATAGACTGCGATTCCTGCAAAGCCTAAGATTGCTGCAACTACGATAGCTGCAAGACCTTTCACATTCATTCCGCTTTTCTCTTCTTTCTTCACTTTGGTTTCCTCCTCTGCTGCTGGTGTAGTCTCCGGTGTGGTTTCCGGAATCACTACGGTTGATTCTTCAGTTTCCTTGTCTTTTTCTGTTTCATCCAGAAATTCTGCCAGATCGTTCTCATCAACCAGAGACATCATATATACGTTCTCTGTATTACTGGAACGGTCAATGACCATGTAAAAAGTATTCCCCTTTTTCGTCTGGATAGTAAGGAACTGTTTTGTATCATCATTTTCCTTATCATCTACAAGCTGGGCATTTCCCGGTGTAGAAAAAGCAGAATTATTACTCTCTCCGGTAACTCTTCCCGTATCCTCTGCTTTCTTCGTATCTTTATTCTTTTCTGTTGTTGTCTCTTCCACCACCGCTGTCGTTGTCTCTTCTGCCGGTGGATTTGCATTTGCATAAACAGTAGCAATGGACGTTCCCGAAATCATTGTTACCGCCATAGCAATTATCAGAAGTTTCTTTACCACTTTATTCCTCATCGTCTAAGACCTCTCTTTCTGCCACCTGCCCCACAGGTGGTCTGTTATCGCTTTCTTTTTGGGGTGTCTCCTTGGTATCCTCCACTGTGATACCGCCGTCCTCATTCATCTGAATCGTAACGGTTCCTTTCTGAATCCCGTCAAGCAGTACCAGTAACTCCCGGCTGTCCAGTTTCATAGAACGGAAAGATTTGATGATCTCCACATCTTCCATCTGTTGTTTTAATGTATTCTGCCGTTTCAGATGTTCCTGCAGCTCTGCGATCTTATCCTCTGTCTTCTGAATATCATCCAGAATCTTTTTTAATTTCATGTTCATCTGCCTGTCACCTCCTCTAATGCAGACGACCAAATGCCATAAAATGTTCCTGCCAGTAGGCACTTGCAATACTTGTGTATTGCACTGGCTTACCACAATGGATCATCATGTTATTGCCGACATAGATTCCAACATGACTCGCTCCACTTGTGTTATAGGTGCCCTGGAAGAAGATCAAGTCTCCCGGTTTTGCTTCCGATGGAGATACCTGCGAACAGTGAGAACGAAGTCCATCGGCAGTACATCTTCCAATATTCCATCCATTTCCACAATTATTGATAACCCAGCTTACAAATCCGGAACAATCAAATCCACTTGGGGAATAGCCACCCCAGACATAAGGAACTCCCAGATATTTCTCTGCTTCCCGGATCATCTTTGCAAACTGTGGATCAGATAAAGCATCTGTTGGTATGGTATAACCAAAGCCTCCACTTCCGGTGGGTATGCTGTTTAAGTCAAACAGGTAATCACGATTTCCATAATATTTGTTATATGCATCGTATCTTTCCTGTTCTTCTTCCGTCATGCGGCTTCTCAATACGGTATCCAGATTGCGGTTTGTCATCGTCACATCCAGACGGTTTACTTCTTTCATTGTCGTAACCTGCACTTCCTGGCTTCCATTGCTGTCTGCTATGTATGCCTCCCATGTCTGGTGCCCATGTGCGGAAGCTGCTGCATGATTATCATAATAAACATCAAACTGAACACCATATCTTGCAAAAGCTCCAGTATCTTCTACTACATATTCCACACCATTCATAATGACATGGGTTCCCATCGGTACAAAAGGATTCGATGCATCTACTGCGATCGTATGATTAGCTGTCGGCATCGCACCGCTGGCTGTCGGTCCTCCACTCCACTGCCCACAGCAGATGGAGCAGTTACAATACCCACTGGTGACAACCTGTCCCAGCGATTCTCCTACCCGGACTGTCTTTGTTTCGGTAACTGTCTCTCTGGTAGAATCTGTCGTAATACCATACTGCTGACGGAAAATGGACTCTATCTCCTCTGCTACTTCATCATAAGTAAAACCACCGTATTTAACTGTCAGATAAGAGATCAGCTGATATGGATTATGTCCGATCTCATCAATCTGGTACCGGTATTCATCGTAATCCGGATGCGTGGATTCCATCTGATTGATCTGCGTATTTAAGGCTTCTTCTAATGCCCGGTATGCATTTTCAGCGGCATAAATGTCCTCATCTGTACTGGAATAACTGGTGGAAATAATGGCAGACGAAGCTCCCTGCAGGGATGCACTGCAGCTGGTAAAACTTGCTGCAATCAAGACAAAGATCAATCCAAAGATAGCAACTGTAGCAAAAATCCCACGGTTTTGTGCCGCAATCATTTTGACCGCATCTTTCGCCTTTTCTGTAAATTTCTGTGCAGAAGTAATCATGGCATCCTTTGCCTTTTTACTCTGCTTTGCTGCCTGATACTGTTTCTGATAGCGTTTCTTCTGGAACAGTTTTTGCAATGCAGATTTTCTTTTCTGCTCCGCTTCCTTCTTCACCATATTTTTGCCTTCATTTCCATAGGCAGATTCAAACATCAGCCTGCTTTTTTCTGCTTCATCAAGAACGCTTTCTTTCAGTCTTTTTGACTGTTCCCTCCTTTGCTTTAAGCGTTCCCTTGTATAAATGGATTTTCTTGCAAGGCTTTCTCCTGCAAGCTCTGCCCGGTGTGCCCCTTCTACCGCAGCATTATCATCTTCTGCCTCATGGGTTTTCCAATGAGCCGCCGTAGCTGCAGCATCTTTCACGGCAGATGCAGAACTTCGGATACCGATACCGGCTCCATGTACCATGCCATCACTTTCATCGCCAAACGATAATCCGGAACTTTTTTTCCGCTGTTCTTTCAGCACACGTTCCCGCTTCGCTTTGCCTTTAATTTCCTCCGAAAATCCATCCAGAGACTCTTCTGCCACTTCTGAAGTTTCCCTGTACCGGGCAGCTTCTCTCTTTGCCGTCTTGCTTTCTTCGGAAGCCTCCTTTTCCTTCCGTCTTTCTTTTGACGCATAATCTCTGACCATCTTTTTCTTACGGAAATCCCGGCTGTCTGCAACCGTTTCCAGATAAGCCCGTTCTCCCCTTGGCTGTCCACGGATGCTCTCACTGCGAAATGCGGATTTCGTTGCAGCTGTGCTTTCATCGGCTACTTGTTCCCCATCCAGTTCTCCATCTATATCTTGTTCTGACTTCTCATCCAGTACAGTTTCTCTACTATATCTGGCTTTTGGGGAACTCTTCTCCGAATGTTCTGTTTCCCTTTTTTCATTGCTATGCTCACGCCTTCTCTTACTGAAATCCAGTTCATCCTTTTTTTCACTACGGGAAACCTCTGTATCCATGTCCCGTCCAGTGATCCTTTTTTCTTCTTTATTCCGAAGATTCTCTTCTCTAAGACCATCACGGCTCATCTTCTGGACGGTTTTATCTCTCGCCTTATACTCATGCTCCTGCAAATCTCACCATCCCCTTTACTGTTTACCTGTTATTCTGCTTTATCCTGATAGTTCTCCCATTTTTCCAGTACCTCATCTGCCAGTCCTGCAATGGAATCTGTCAGCTTATCTGTAAGCCTTTCACTCAATGTTCCTCTTGCAGCCAGACAGGAAGTAATCCCCATAAAGTCAATCAGTTCCGCTAAATACAGCAGATCATCTAACATCTCGCCAAACACCTCCTCCCCGTTACTGTCCTTTCCTTTTTCTAAAAGTTCTTTATAATTGTCTGCACAGATCCTCTCTGCAAATACACAGCAAGGTTCTCCATTGCATCTCTCAAAATTCGTATAATCTCTCATGTAGTAATCCTCCATTTCATTTTTGGGCAGAAAAAAGGCCGGAAATCCTTTCCGGCTCATCCCCTGCTTTTGTTCTATTTTGTTTTTTATATTTTTTAATCATCTCTTTCTCCGATACCAAGTTTTTTACGCTTCTCTACCTCATCTGGCTTAGAAGTCATCAACGCATACAGCATCAGAGAATTATCAAATTTATCCTTAAACGGGATAATGGTACTGCCATAAAAGACCAGTCCCTCACCTTCTCCACTGTTGGTAACATAAGAAAGCTGATGTGGTGAAATATTCAGCTGCTTTGCAAGAATCTGCCTGTCACCGGATGCCTGGTTTAACATCAGGATAAAGTCAGAATTTTCAAAGATATTTTCTATCTCACGGCTGGCAAGCAGGTCTTTTACATTCTGTGTGATACCCGTCGGAATACCGCCCCATTTACGGAATCGCTTCCAGATCTCCACGCTGTACGAAGCTGTCTGCTCTTCTTTTAAAAGCAGATGAAATTCATCAATATAATATCTGGTACTCTTATTCGCTGAACGGTTAATCGTTACTCTGTTCCATACCTGATCCTGTACGATCAGCATACCAAGTTTTTTCAGCTGTTTTCCTAAGTCTTTGATGTCGAAACATACCATGCGGTTATTCAGTTCCACGTTGGTTCTGTGGTTGAATACTTTCAGAGAACCGTTAACGTAGATTTCCAATGCAGTCGCAAGACGCTGTGCCTCCTGCTCCTTCTGCTCACGGAGAAGATTATATAAATCCTCTAAGATCGGCATCTTTTCCGGTACTGGGTCAGAAAGAAAGTCCTGATACACCAGACGCACACAACGGTCAATAACTGTTTTTTCTACCGGCTCCAATCCATTCTTCCCACCAACTACCAGCTCACAAAGAGACAGGATAAAGTCAGACTTTAAGGAAAGTGGGTCATCATCATCTGCGTAATCCAGATTGATGTCCATCGGATTGATATAATCATGGCTGGTCGGTGAAATGCGGATAACCTGTCCATGAAATGCCCGGAACAACGGATAATACTCTCCTTCTGGATCGCACACGATAATGTCATCTTTTGTCACGATAAATGCGTTGGTGATCTCACGCTTTGCCGCAAATGACTTACCGGCACCCGGTGTACCCAAAATCAAACCATTCGGGTTTTTCAGTTTCTTTCTGTCTGCCATGATCAGATTATTGGACAGGGCATTTAAACCATAGTAAATGGATTCCCCGCCCATAAACAATTCCTGTGTGGTAAATGGAACAAAGATTGCCGTAGATGTTGTGGTAAGTGCCCTTTTGATCGGCACAAGATTCATAGCAAGCGGCAGGCAGCTCATAAGCCCCTGCTCCTGCTGATAATCCAGACGCTTCAATGCACAGTTATATTTCTGTGCAATACCGGCAGTCTGGAATACGACATTTTCAAGCTCCTGCTTTGTCTCTGCCGTATTTAAAAACAGTGCCGTTACAAGGAACATCCTCTCATTCCTGGACTGTAAATCTTCCAGAAGTCTCTTGGCTTCTCCACCATATGTATTTAAGTCTGATGGGATAATGTCCATGTCATATCCGGCACGAACTGCCTTTTTCTGCTCCTCAATCTTCATCCGGTTAATATCGGTCACCTTGCTCTTTACCAGCTTGATCGCTTTCATCTGGTCAATGGACTGGATATGGAAATTCACCATAAGGTTACTGTCCATCTCCAAAAACTCTGCCAACATCTTGTCCGTAAGCTCTGGTGCAAGAATCTGAAGATAAGAAACGGCTCCTATCGTTCCACCCATCTGAAAGTCTTTTCCATTCTTAAATACGAAGCTGGTCGGTGCGATATAATCCTTTGTGCTAAGACCTGTCCGAAGTACCTCATCATAAGAAAAATGGAAAGGGACTTTACTATCCTGATTGAATGTCTCGTACATGATCTGCAGCCTTTCGGCTCCATTCAACGGATACGCTGTTACACCAAGGATCTTGAAGTTATTCATAATATCCGACTCGATACGTTCCAGCTTCGGTCGTGCTTCCCGGATATTCTCTGCTTCAATACCAAACGTAATATACTTGGTACGCATCAGACCATTATTTCCTTTCGCCAGCTGATTATTAAGCATCTGTGCAAACTCCATACGCAGATCATCAAACTCATCCTCCTGCGGATTGATATGGATAACCTTTTCATACTCCGCCATGTTGCTGTGCTGATTGATAAAGGAAAGCTGAAAATGAATCGTGCTGTCAAAATAATTTAAGAAGTCACACCAGTTTTCAAAGATCGCATTTTTATCCTCATTCTGAGCTAACTGGTAGTTGATGTCATAAAAACGGATGGTCTTGGAATAAAATTTATCCTGCACCCTGCAGATACCATCTCTCCCCATCTCATGATAAGGAATGGACTGCTGTGCTGTAATCCGTTTATCTTTGGCAGCATTTGCCACTTTCTTTTCTGTGGTACTACCTTTTCCTCCCGAAACCTTCTTCCCTTCTGTCTGCTGTCTCGGCGGTGCTGTAGCTGAACTGCTCTTTTTCTTCTTTGCACTTTTCTTTGCTTCACGCATTGCCTGTTTCTCTGCTTTTGCCGCAAGCTTCGCTTCTTTTTTCGCATTTTTCTTATCTGCTTTTTCATGCTCTTTATGAAGTTTCGCTTCATATTTCTGTGCCCTTTTCAAAGCCTTCTTTTCCCTGCGGGTCAGCTTTCTGTTTGGTCGGCGTACCCCTCTCTGTCTTTCCAATGCTTCATAGCCTGTTACCATTGGCTCACTGTGCAGTCTGCCGCTTACCGGCTTACTGCTGTCCGCCGGTTCTGGAATATCTTCTCCACCATCCTCTTCATCCAGCCAGTAATCATTTGGATAACGTTCTTCTTCCAATCTCTGCGGTGGCTGTCTATCGTTTTTTCTTTTTAACACTCTTCTGTCCTCCCTTCTTTTTTCTGACCATGATAAATTTCTTCTCATACAGATTTTCCATCTGATACTTCCGTACCGGAGGACGGATAAATTTCACGGTGATCATATTTTTCAAAACCTTTTCTAACGGAAGTCCATCCTTTTCATACATGGCAAATAAAAATGCTGGAAGCATCAAAAGGCACATCCCTGTCGCTGCATTACTGGAACCGATGATCCCTCTGGTAAGGAAATAAAATGGTACTCCCACTGCCGCCGCAATCCCAAAACAGATCAGCTGCCGTTTGGTCAGGTTGAAGATGATCTTATTTTTGACCTTGGTTAAGTCTTTAGGTACTGATACAAATGCCATTGCCAATTCCCCCTTTCTTAGTGAGCGTTGAAGATACTACGGGCAAAGTTTCCTGTTTTCATCAAACTGAAACAAAGGATCACCGTGTATGCCATCACGCCGAACAATGCAGAATGTATGTTATCGGACATCTGGATATTCGCTACTAAGACTGCGTAAATTCCCACGCAGACCATCATAAAGAATCCCTGAAATGCCAGTGCAAACAATCCACGAAGATAGTTGTTTCCAATCTGCCCCCATTCCCGGTTAGACATGGTTGCAAATGGAATAGCTCCAACGGACGAATAGAGATAGATTTCAATCATACGCCCATACAAAATCACTGTAATAAAGACTGAGATAACCTTCATACACAGGCTCACAAGCATCGTTTCCAGTGCCAGTATGACAAGTTCACCGATTTCCATAGATTCCATTGCCGTTTCCATCGTGGTAATCATCGTATCTATATTGATCGCTGTATCGGAACTGATGACACCAGCGGCCCGGCTCACTACTGACTGCCCGACATCAAATACCGCCATGGTAATCGTAAATGTATGGCTGACGATCCAGACTGCCACCCACATCTTGAAAAAATATTTAAAGAACATCCATGTATCAATGTCATGCATATTGTTCTTCTCTGTTAACATGGAAATCAGCTCATAACAAAGCACAAAGGTAATAATCATACCGGCAATCGGTACAATGACCGAATCGGAAAGATTTTGTATCATGCTGAAAATGTTCCCATTCCAGCCCTGCGGTGTCTGCCCAACCTGAGCAGCAATCTGACCGGTCTTTTCATTGACATCGGTATACATTGTTGTCAGGTTGGAACTTACCATGCCTGTCAGAAGATTCCTCATCCATTCTTCAATCGCTTCAAATATCCGATCCATGAGTCATCTCCCTCCTAAGTTTCTCAGCTAAACAAACCGGAAAGTAACGGTACAAGCTGGGTGCCGATCAAAACAACACCGCCTCCCGCCATCAGCTGCTTAATCCCCTGGGATTTCGCACCCGGATTATCGTTTCCGTAACCTTCCAGCAGGTTGATAACACCCCATACTGCAAGACCAGCTCCGATCGCTACTACAAGAGTCTGTAAAATATTAATTGCCTGATTAAAAAACGCCATAGTCGTTGTCTCCTTTCAAATCATTGCTTTTTATCAGTTTCTATCTATGTTTTAAGAAGTCTCTTCCGGCTCTGCCCTTATGGGCGGCCTTTCATGATCTCTCAAATCCATCACCTCCCTATAAGGGCAAAGAAAAAGAGCTATGTGTCCAAATCTTTCACATGCCCTGCTTCCTTGTTTTCTGTATTTAATTCTTCTGCCAGACTTTCCTCTGAAAAGGCATACAGGTCAAACTCCTGTGTCCTTGTCAGCTTCACTTCCATCCGATGCCGCATATACGCCTCCACATCAAATTCATTTTTCTTATCATAGTCCGACAATTCCTTGTATCGTTTATGCTTGGTAATATCAAACTTGTCACTGAAAAACGGTCTGACACCTCGAAGCTGCAGGATACATTTACTGCCATCCATGACCGCAAGCTCGTCCCGGCTCATCAATTCCTTTCCTGTTTTCTGATAATTCATCCCATAAGAACGGCTCTGTCCACGGGTATCAGAAGTGTTGTATAAATCAATCGTTTCCTTTCCCAGTGTCTCGGAAATCTCCTTTAATGTAGAACTTTCCTTGCCGCCAAGGAACAACATCGTATCGCAGTTACCTAAAATAGTTTCAGCAGCATCTTTATAGATGGTCTTGAGCTGTGACTGCGACTGGAGGATAATGGATGCTGAAATCTCACGGCTACGAATAGTTGCGATCAGCTTGTCAAATTTCGGGATTTGTCCGATATTTGCAAATTCATCAGCTAATATTCTGACATGATATGGTAATCGTCCATGGTGTACATCGTCTGCCCTGTCACATAACAGGTTAAATAACTGGCTGTACATCATTGCCACAACAAAGTTAAACGTATCATCGGTATCTGAAATAATGATAAACAATGCTGTCCTCTGATCTCCTACCATATCCAGTTCCATTTCATCATAGCTCATGATCTCACGAAGCTCCGCAATATCAAATGGAGCAAGTCTGGCTCCACAGCTAATCAGAATCGACTTCGCTGTTTTGCCGGCGGCTAATTTATATTTCTTATACTGACGTACTGCAAAGTGTTCCGGTTCTTCTTTCTCCAGTTCCTCAAACAGCATATCTACTGCATTTTTAAATGTCTCATCATCTTCCCTTGTTTCCGATGCGTTGATAAATTCAAGCAGCGTTGCAAAGTTCTGTTCCTCCTCCGGTGCTTCATACCAGATATAGCCAATCAATGCACAGTACAGAAGCCTTTCTGCCTTCGTCCAGAAATCCTCACTGGACTTCTCCCCTTCCCCTTTGGTGTTTACCATGATAGTATTCACCAGTTTCAGAATATCTTTTTCTGAATGGATATAGTGGAACGGGTTATAATGCATACTCTTGGAAAAATTGATCGTATTCAATACTTTCACTTTATATCCATGCCGTACCAGCATCTTTCCGCACTCAATGATGATCGTTCCCTTGGGGTCCGTGACCACATAACTGATATATTTTCCCATCTGCATCAGATTTGGTTTTACATAAAACCGGGTCTTTCCGGAACCAGATCCGCCAATTACAATCACGTTCTTGTTCCTTGCAAATTTCGGATTCTTGGGTCTGCCGTTCATAGTCAGCCGTTCAGTCATGGTAAGGAGAATATTGTTCTCAAATATTGGGTCGATAAAGGGTGCAATGTCTTTTGCTGTCCCCCATCTAGCCGAACCATACTCCACTCCCTGCCGGAACTTTTTGGCATTTTTCCCTTTTAGATAAACCATGAGCTTCACTCCCACGGCTCCGGTCAACCCAACCAGCAATTCATTTTTATGCATACTTGGAAGAATCCTGCTAAATGCCAGCTGGAAATTCAAGATCAGCACCATCAGTCTTTCTATCATGGAATTACCTGCACAGTATTGATACAACCATGCCAGCTTATTTCCCACATAAAAAATCATGATATACGGAAGATTCAGCAGAATGATCCGAAGCAGCTTATGTACATCCACCGGCGGTAATCTCTCCAAGTATCCTTTTCCTACACCAAGCAACTTCTGTAATCTGCTCATAATGACGGCTCTTTCTCCTTTCCTTTTGTTTTCTCCAGTTCTCTGTGCTTTTTAAGCGACTTGGAAATCGCCTGCTGAAGCTTTTTCCTTACAGATGGCTTTTTATCCTTGTTCAGCGATTGTCCTGTATATTCTTTAAAAGCCGCAGTCATTACATCTGCATCTCTGGCTTTAAAGAACACATAATATCTTGGCGGATCAGCGTTCACATCTTTTTTCAGGCTGAAATCAATGCTGTACTTTTTGGCTACACGCTCAAACGATTTGATATTTCCATCCGTGATCTCAATATTGGAAAGCTGTACATTCTGCTTCATCAGCTTATCCATACTCTGCTTTCCCTTATAGGTTTTATCCTCTTTATCCTGCTTAGGCTGTTTCTGCCCCTGCAGCTTTTGTTTCTCCTGTTCCATCTTAGTAAGAGCTTTTTTCATTGCTGCCTTTAACAGATTCGCAGTAACCTTCCCACATCGGATACAAAGCGATACGGTTTTTTCATTTACTTCATCCTGCACTTATCTCACTCCTCCTTTCCTTATTCTTCACTGTCACCATACATATCGTGCTGTACCAGTGCGGAATAATAATTGCTGATCGTAAGTGGTGCGTTATATAAAACTGTCAGTAAATACTGCCGGATATTGATTACCTTACTGGTGTTCTCCTTCAAGCATTTCAGGACAAACCGGATGTGTTCAGAATTTAGTTTCAAAAACTGACTTTTAACCACATCCTTTGGCTTTCTGTCCCCACCTATCCGTATCATTTCCTGTTCGGAACAGACAGTATCCACAATCAGTTCCACAATCTCGTTCAGCATATCCCGGTTATACACATCAACCAGATATTCATACCCAATGTTAGTCAAGATCATCTGGTGGTATACCTCTCTTTCCATTCGTTTCCTGTGCATTTCTTCACTCTCTTCAGAATAGAAAGAAAGATACTCAGTATCACTCCTATCAGTGTCACTTATTTCAGTCTTATTATCCTCAGTATCATTACCCGGCATTTCTGACATATCCGTACCTGTCATTTTGGCATTTCCAGAAATGTCATTTTGACGTGTCTGGATATTCCTTTTATACATATCCTGTTGCGTACATTTGCGTACATAAATCCTATCCGGTCTTCCTAACCCCTGCCGTATCCTCGTAATCAATCCAATTCCTTTCCGACTGTCAAGCTCTGCTAACAGATTCCCTACCTTTTTCAAGCCACATCCCATCATGCCGGAGATCTGCTCCTGGGAAAAATAGATATATACCTTTCCCTCTTCATCCAGCCACCGGTTCTTTATAGATAGCTGCATACGGTCAAGCAAAAGTCCATAAAGCAATTTCGCTTCACAGGAAAGGCTCTTAAACTGCGTATTGGTAAAAAGGACTTTAGGCACACGGTAAAAAGAATAGGACTCCGCTTCTTCACCGTAATGATACGGAAATTCATATGTATTATCCTGTGTTCCGATGTTCCTTCACTTCTTTCATAGCCTTCACAATGCAGTAACCCAGACAGGGAGTATGTTTTCCATAAGGACAGCCTTCACATGGCTCCCAGTGAGTTACCTTCCTGCGAAGTGGCGGAGAAGAAATACGATAAAAACATTCTTTCCTTTTGCATTTCTTTCTCCCTGCACTAAAGAAGTAACAATACGCACAGTCCGAAGGCTTATCACTTGCATACCCTACTTCTGTCATCTTCCTGCTCCTTTCCTTCTCTCAGCTTGTTATACTGTTCATCGGATTCCTTTCCAACTCTTATGCAGCAGTATAAAACAAACCCATATACCAGGAATACGATAATCCCTGCAACGATCAATACTGTTTTCATCCCATTTCTTCTCCCTTCACTTTTTTATCAGTATTGGCAAAAAGGGCATCTATGAAACACTTGTCCATAAATGCCCTCTTCCTCTTTAAGAAATCTTAGGATCTCTTATTTTTTCTTCTTTTTGCGGAGAATCACAGTACCTCCGACTCCTGCCATTCCAACTCCTGCAAGCAGGATCCAGAAAAGGATCGGTGTGTTATCTCCTGTCTTCGGTGAAGTAGATGTCTTTGTTGTCTCAGTATCTTTTGTTTCTGGTGTTGATGTTGTTTCTGGTGTTTCCTCTGGAGTCTCTGTTGGTGTTTCCGTCGGCTTCACTTCGTCCTTCATCACTACTTTCTGAATCTCTCCTGTATCTTTTACTGTAAACTTCACATCTTCTGCTACCAGGTATCCATCCGGTGCAGTCTCTTCCCGAAGTGTATATTCTCCAATCGGAAGCATTTCAATATAGTGTGGTTTTTCCTCAGATGTCCAGCTCTCTACTGTCTTTCCATCTTTATCAAGGATTGTCAGTTTTGCTCCTGGCAGTTCCTTACCAGAAATATCAGTCTTGGAAATCTGCACTTTTGTCACATCATCCTTCATTTCCACCTTCTGTACCTCACTGGTATCTTCAACCGTAAAGGTAATGCTCTCTGCTGTAACATAGCCATCCGCTGGAAGTGTCTCTGTCATGGTATACTTCTTACCAACTGTCAGTTCTTTAATGATATGTGGCTCTTTTCCGGAAGTCCATTCATCCACGGTATTTCCACTTTCATCGGTCACTTTCAATTTTGCTCCCTCAATCTCTTTTCCATCCGTCAGAGATGTCTTGGTAAATTCTACGGTTGTTTCCTCATCTTCAAAAGTAAACTCATAGGAAAGAGTCTCTTTTTCAGCCCCACCATACTCAAAAGTAAACTCCTGTACCTGATCTGTGGTCGCAAATCCCGGTGCTGGTGAAGTTTCCTTCACATAGTAGGTATGACCAAGAGGAAGATCCGCAGTAAAGGTCAGTTTTCCATCTTTATCTGTAGCCTGTTCCTCAATCACCGTATCCGCTTTCAGGATCACATCACCTTTTGCATTGACAATATCATCCTTATTGCACAGAGCAAATACGGCTCCTTCCAGTACACGGTCAGAATCTTTCGCTTTTTTCAGCACTTTCACTTCTGCCTTCTGACGTTTGTTCTGCCAGTCCGCAGAGTAAGTAACTTCCGCAGTATTCTGATCACGGTAAGTCAGGTCAACCTCACGGGTTTCTCCATCAAGGACATAACCGTTTGCTGTCTCTTTCTCTTTGACATAGTATTTGCCAAGAGGAAGATTGGTCAGTTTTGCCACACCAGTCTCATCCGTTGTAATGGTTGCTACCAGTGCATCCTTTTTATAATAATCCTCACTCTCACCATCAGCCGCTTTAATATCCTCTAAGGCATAAACTTCAAAAGTAACCTCTTTCAAGGAACCAGAGAAATATTCAAACAGATGCTTGAGCCAGCCACCAACGGAATCCAGTGCAGATACTTTGTCCAGGAACTCACCTTTTTTATTGATGATCAGTGTTCCAGTCGGTACGTCATCTTTCATTTCCACCTTCTGAATTTCTGCAGTATCCTCCACAGTAAATGTGATCTCTTCTGCCATCAGATAACCATAAGGAGCCATTTCTTCACGAAGTGTATAAGTCTCCCCGGCAGTCAGTCGCTCAATCAGATGTTCTTCCCCTTTTACAGATTTCCATGTATCTACCACATCTCCATCTTTATCAAGCACTGTAAGAGTGGCACCGGAAAGTTCTACTCCTGTAGTAATATCTGACTTCTTGAATGTTACTTTTGTTGGCTGGTTCTTAAATACAGATTCCAGTTTTACCACTTTCACATCCTGTCCCTGATATTTCGCAGTTACTTCCAGTGTCTCAAATGAAGATACATAACCGGCAGGAGCCGCAAACTCTTTGATATAATAACTTCCGAATGGAAGATCAAGTTCAAACACTGCCTTTCCATCTTCATTGCTGACTGCTTTTCCAAGCAGAGTGTCTGCTTTCACAACTACTTCTCCATGAGCAAGAATATCTTCCTTTGCATAAAGTCCAAATTCTGCACCTGCTACAACCGTCTCATTTTCTGCATCCTGTTTTACTACGGATACTTCTACCTTCTGGCGGTCATTCTCAAAAGCAGCTGTCTGCTCGATCACTGGTGTTTTCTGGTCTTTGTAAGAGAAAGTAACGGTCTGTGCCTCTTCGTTTAACACAAAGCCCTCTGGTGCTGTCTTTTCGACAACCTTATACGTTCCAAGGGGAAGGTCAGCAATCTGTGCTTTTCCGTCTTTATCGGTCGTAACCGTTCCTACTAATGCTCCAGAAGCATATTCCAGAATACGGTTGCCCTGGTTATCTTTCTGGAAATCCGCTGTGTAAATATCCTCAGCTGCATATACTTCAAAAACTGCACCTTCCAGATTTTCTTTCTGGTAAGTGAAATCGTCCTTAAATCCATTCAGAACTTCACCCTGTTTTACGATGTTCAGTTCCCCTTTGACCGGATGGTTTTCATATGCGATCTCAATGATGACATCGCCAGAAGTTCCGTCCATCTGATATGCTGTGTTGGAATCTACATTCACCTCATAGTAATTCTCATTCAGAGTATATCCATAAGGTGCGTTTACTTCCTCAATGCGGTAATGTCCGATTTTAAGATTCTGCGGAAGGATCAAATATCCTTGCTCATCTGTAAAATAGGATTTATGTTTTACCGTAGTCGGATAAGTCGTTACCTGCTCCACATATTTTTCAGTGTCCATGTTGAAAATCTTGAACTCTGTATTCTTCTGAAGCACTGCTTTCTTTGTCTCGTCATCCTGTTTGATGATTTTCAGCTTCGCTTCAAACTCTTTATCCAGCATCACTCTCCACACCTGCGGAGTGCCTGGATGGTTCTCTGTAATCTGCACAATAAAATCATCTACCGGAGTATAGTTATGCGGAGTTGTTGTCTCACGGACAATATACGTTCCATAAGGGATTGCAATACTGCAGGCATAACCTTTCTTGTCTGTAAAGATTTCTGTTGCACCGTTTTCTCCGATTACTACTGGTTTGGCGGAATCAAAATCATAGCTGCCATCTTCATTTACTTTCAGAGAAGATACCAGATAAGCGGTAAATCCTGCCCCTTTCAGTAAGTCTGCATCGGTCTTTCCATTGTTCGCTGCTTTAATGATCTGGAATGGCTGTTTCATCACCTGCTCCAGAGACAGACAATCACGTTTTACTTCTGCTACAAGGTCCCCCTCGTAATTGCAGACCAGATCATGTTCTTCCTCATCTGCCAGATAACCGGTTGGAGGAGTAATCTCTTTTACATAGTAATTTCCAAGATATAATCCATCCACAGAAGCCTGTCCATTCTTATCTGTCGTAAGAGTGGCAACCTGTTCTCCTGCTTTATAGACCACACCAGTCGCACCGTCCGGATGCACAATGTCCTCACGGGCATAAAGTCCGTACACTGCTTTTTCCAAAGTGGCATCGCCCTGTGGAACTGCCTTTTTGTTTTCTTTATCCTGCTTCTGCAAAGAAATCTTAGCTGTCACACGCTCATTTTTGAATGTATGCTTAAATGTCTGTTTTGCCTCTTTATCATTTGTATATGAAAGAGCAAACGTATAAACATCTTCTGTGTTTCTCACATAACCTTCCGGAGCCTGCACTTCCTTCACATCATAAGAAAATCCAAGCGGCAGGTCTGCTGTAAACTTTGCTGTACCGTCTGCTCCTGTTGTCGCTTTCTGGATCAGCGTACCTTTCTTCACAACAACTGCACCATCCGCATTGGTAATATCACTTGCAGCATAAAGTCCAAAGATTCCTCCATCCAGAGGATTTTCTGTATCTTCATCCTGTTTTGTAACAATCACTTCTGCTTTCTGTCTGTCGTTCGTAAAGGTTGTCTCGGAGAAAACAACATCCACATTTTGTCCAGCATAAGAAAGAGTCACCTTCTTCTCCTCTCCAGCATTATAAAATCCTGTCGGAGCCTGCTTTTCCTTTACAACATATGTACCAAGATGCAGATTTTTAAGAACGATGGCTCCATTCGTATCTGTTGTCAGATTTTCTTTTACCAGATCACCCTTGCTGTAAACTTTTGTACCATAAGCAGTTTTAATATCTGCTCCGGCATACACATCGTAAACAGCACCTTTCTGTCTGCGTTTCTCATATTTAAATGTTGTACCGTTCTCTGTCACATCTGCACCAACCAATACCTCACCTTCTTTATAAACGGTAAGCTGTCCCAGCTGTTCTTCATCTGGAACTGTAACGGTTGTGGTCTTGCTGACTTCCAGTTTCACATTGTAAGCGGTTGCATTGACACGGTATCCGCTTGGAGCTGTAATCTCTTTGAGATATACGGTATCCTGTGTCTTAACAATCTGTACAGACGCTTCACCATTTGCATCTGTTGCCGGTAACTTTGTGAGCAGCTTCGTACAGTTTGCATCGCTGTATAAGCCAAACACTGCCCCAGCAAGCTTCGCATTCGCCTTGGCATCTTTCTTAATCACCTTAACGCTTGCGTACTGTACCCAGGTTACTTTAAAGTCCACATATTTCTCATCATCCACACCTTCACCAAATACCAGTGCTAAATCCTGTGAACCTGACCCTGTACTGATCTTATAAGCAGAATAGTCCTTGGCTACACTTCCTTTCATCGTAGCTGACCAGCTTCCTGCAACATCCTGCACCTGTGTCAATGGTGCTGATAAATAAAACTTCGTTCCACCAATGATCTCTACGGCTTCCCCGGCTTTACTTGTCTTTCCGGTTGTTACATTATGAAGCTTCACGCCACTTGGAAGTTTCATCGTGATACTCTGTAGTTTGTCTGCCTTAAATGTAATCTCCTTTGTTCTCTGGCTGCTGCCATCTACATAAGCGGTTACATTTGCATCTGAAAAACTCATATCGACATCTGGAATCTCCGGCTGTGAAATACAGTAATTATACAGTTTCATAGCAAGTGTTTTTGCTTTGCTGCTTGCTCCGGAAAAAGCGGAATCCCCACCATTTGCATAGGATGCAGCCAGATGAACCAGAATAAATCTGGCACCAGCACTTAAATTTCCATAACCGTTCTCTTCTGTAAAGAATCCTTCATCACCTGCCGCCTTCGTTCCATAATAACAAACCTTAGCCAGCTTTTTCCCATCACTCAGCTTTGTAATATCGTATGTTCCGGTTCCAGGACTGGATTTCTCCGGCTGGATACAATAAGCGGTTGCAGAAACATTTCCAAACTTCACGGTGTACTTATACGTCAGATAGCTTCCATACCCATAATCCGAATACTGATAGCAGGCTCCTCTGGTCACAGTTACTTTCTTGGTACTTCGGGTTGATGCTTCCCTTGCCATAAAAGTAACCGCTTCCCCTTCTTCCATTGAATAAAGGTCAATACCACTATCCTCTGCCTGATCCATTACTTCAGAGACAGTTAATCCAGACTCTTCATCTGTTGTAACTTCCTCCTCTTCTGGCAGATCGGTTACTATTTCCGTCTGCCCTTCTGCATCGGCATCTTCTTCCGCATTACCAGAATCTTCTGTCTCGCCAGCATTTCCTTCACCGACGGTATTTTCAGAAGTATTTGATTCTGTCAGCTGTTCTGTTTCCGGCTCTTTTACGGTTACATTTCGGCTGATACGATAAGAAGGATTTCCACTGACTGGCTCTACCTTATAAACTGTTTTATAGGTATCTGCCTGGTATGTGTCAAAATCATCTCCTGCCTCATTCTTCGCTTCATACAGCTCTACTTTCACTTTGGCATCATTGATTCCTTCAATACCGGAAAAATCCACCTTAATGTCAAAATCAGAACCATAATCAATGCTGTAATCATTGGCAGTTAAAATCTCATCCTCAGCCAGTTTATCTTTCACCGCTTCCAGTTCCGGATACTGTGCTTCAAAAGAAGAAGCTGCCTTTTCCGGTTCTGCTGCATAAGCAGTCATTGGCTGTGCCACAGCACTTGCAATCGTAATAACAGATAATACTCCAGACATTACTCTTTTCAATGTCCCTTTCATTCTCAATACCTCACTTTGCTTTATTTTTTCTGTTACCGGTTTACAGGCTTTCACCTGTCTGATACAATCAAATCATAGGCATCACCCCGTTTTAAATTATTTGTGCCAAAATCATTACTGATGACAGCACAGTCATACGCCGGAACCTGCAAAAGCAAAAGCTCCGACGCATGGTCTACTGTCATCGCCCGGCGAACCGGGCATAACAAAAATAAGGATTGAGCATTTCCGATCAGAAGAGAACTTCCACTGGCCGCAAAATGCGTAGCTGAGCTTTCATCCTCTTCTGACCTTTTATTCAGTTATCAAGGTACGGTGGATTGGGATTAAATCATTTAGAAATTTTGTCTTGAATGACTTTGCCCTCTTTCCACTAATCACAGGCGACAGAGGGCAAAAGGTCAGAAAAATTTCAAAAAAATTTTTTAGAATATAAATGCTATTTAGAATTGAAAATAAACTTACAGGGAAACTGCTTTACACATGCAGCTTCCCCTTCTCATTTTACTTATCTTTTTTTGCCATCTTCATCATAATTTTTCTCTATTTTATTAAGAGCATATTTCAATATTTCTGTTACGGCATTTCTCTTTACTCCATTTTCCTTTGCAATCTGTTTATGTGTTTTCTGATTCCAGTAAAATTCCTGAACTACTTTTTTCTGCTTATCACTAAGTACACTCATCATCTCTTCTGCAATCTGCTGACGGTTCACACGTTCTTCTACATCCATCAATTCATCTTCCATTCCTTCAAAATCCTCAGAAATGCCATTGAATGAAATGCAGCGTCCCCGATCACGAGTAGCCAGATTATGTGCCAGCCGGTCCTCGCCAATCAGCATCAGACGCAGATACCATTCTTCCTTTTCAAAAAAGCTTTCCTCTAATTCACAGAAATACTTCTTCTCACGAAGTCCTGTCTCTGGATTCCAGGTATTATACTTCTCATCTTCTTTTCTCTTCTTTTCTGTCACAGAAGAATAACCATAACCAAGTTCCAGATTTACCGGGAATACCGTTGCTCTGTTTCCGATACCATAAACCGCATATCCGGACTGATATACGATAATATGTACCTCATTCACACCTGCTCCTGTTGTTTTATGAGCAACTACCGGTGATTCCCCTGTACGAAGCTGCTTCGGTGTAGGAAGTTTCTCTCCTCTCTTTGGTGTGTCGATCAGTTCTTTCAATGTTCTTAATGTCAGCATAATTGCCACCTTTCCCGCAGAAACCGGTGACAAAAAGAAAGGCAGCTAAGCTAAATAGACCCCGATTCCGCTAATTTTTTTATTAGCGGAACCGAAGCTCCAACCTGCTGCCTTCTGTATGGAAAAATCTGCTGCACAATCACAGTGTTAAGATTCAACCAACATTATTTACTTCTATTTACTACTGATACGGTATCCGTCTTGTTCTCTTTTTCTTTCTGACGGATTTCCTTTAATACATCTGAATAATCACCAAAGGCATCGTAGGGACACCTGCGGCGAAACTCCAATTCTTCCTGCGTCATGAGCTTTTCCTCCTCCATTTGATGTAATAAAATTCTAACAAACATCTGTCCGAAACTCTTCACAGCCAATAATGTAATTTTTTATTATTTCACAATCTGCAATGTTGACATAAAAAAAGTGATATAAATAATCTCTATAAAAAAGATTACTTATATCACTATGTATTTGGTAAAAGCCGCTTCATACAGGGCATTACCATATTAAAAATAAGTTCTTGATCTGCCTCACTTAATTGTTTCATCATATGTTCAAATTCAAAAAATTTATTAGATGCTGTCTTTGCCTCACCCGGCAATAATTTGTTTGGTGTAACATCCAGTACTTCGGCTATACGAAACAGCTTTTCCAATTTCATTTCTGATTGAGCTGTTTCTATTAGGTAAATGGTATTCTGTGTTACACCTATTGCCTCAGCAAGTTCAAGCTGAGACATCTTTTTCTTTTCTCTGTAATGTCTGATCTTCCTTCCGACTTCCTGTAAGTTTTCAGATTTTGAGACTTGTGGCAATACCATTCACCTCCTTTGTAAATAAAAAATAACCCCAAAGCAAATAATTAGATTTAATCTAAAAATGGGCAGACTTCTAGCGTAATATTACACTAATCATCCTTACAATCATATTTTTGGTACAGCACCTAATAAATTGTTGCCATCTTAGTGCAGCGATTTATTAGATGCTGTACCAATTTTTTAATCCATTTCTTTGACTAAATTTTTCTAATTATTTGCTTTAGGGTTATATCTATTACATATACGGAGTTTGATACCCCTCACAAATCTCAATTGAATAAAAATATTTCCAAAAATCTTAAAATACGTCCATAAAAATTAATCTAATCCTTAATTTCATTGTCGCATTGTTATATCCCTCCTGCTATAAAATTTTGGAATTAATAAGTCATTAACTACCGAAAAAAATAAAGTTATTTGAAGTTATGTGGTAGTTAGAAATAGATTAACATACTTGTTATTTTTTGTCTAGTGTTTAAATGATTTAATCACTACTTAAAAAAAGAAAACCCGACAAAACACTATGCTTAATCGCTATGTTGATAATATATAGGTATACTATCTCCATAAACTTCCTGCATATGTTTTGCCGGGTTCCTGATGTTTCTGTGCCATCTCCAACACGTTCAGCAAACTCTTGAATATCCATGCTGTATGTGAAGATTCCTGCCGTCTAATATTACAGATTCACGGATATTCTCATTCCTGCATATTAAATTGTATCACTATACTTTACTCTTCTCATTCTTCCGTATCCCGGAGAACTCCTACCAGATGTGACATATACATCTCTAAACGATCAACTTCTTCCTTCGACCGCTTCTTATTCATATCAATGCCAACAACTACACCCAAATCTGCAAATGCTGTCAGCTCTCTATGACATCTCTGGCAACGCACCTCTGAATAGGTAAAAAGGCTTTTCTGGTTCACTTTGCCGCATACCGGGCATGTAACAAATAATGGTTCTTTGCTCATCAATAATCCTCCAAGTAATATCTACACAAACTATCACTCAAACGGATAAGGGAAATGAAAACCGTTGATGAGTTAATAGCAGGCGATTCCGTAGCACCGAAGCCATGCCACCTGCTATATGATCTTCCCCTGGGATTGGCTCTGACAATCTCATCGCAACCTACACCTGCTACTGTTCATGTCATCTACTCCAATGACTTGATCACATGAACAGCAACACCCTGAACAGTACAATTTTGTGTATAAATATCCGGGTACTTCGGATTCTCCGGATGCAACCGTACACACCTTCTTTCTGTATCAAGGAAAAACCGCTTTAATGTGGATTCATTATCTACAAGTGCTACAACAATGTCTCCATCCGAAGCTGTATTCTGCTTCCGAATTACAATCATATCTCCACTGTTGATACCTGCTCCAATCATAGAATCTCCACTGGCCCGCAAGATAAAGAACTCACCCTCTCCAAATAATGAAACAGGAAGAGAAACATATTCCTCAATATACTCTTCCTCCAGCTGCGGCATACCACAGGATACTGACCCAAGTACTGCCGCCGGCTTCGTAAGTAGAGATATTTTATTCGTTCTCTCAGTAACAATCTCCCCATTGCGGTAGCTTAACATTCCTCTGTCATTCATAGCAACAAGGTACTTGTATACTGTACTCTTGACTATACCGAGCGCATCTGCGATTTCGCTGGTATAAGGTGAACGATGATTCAGCAACTGAAACTGTTCTGCATAATCCATAATCTGCTTCATCAATTCTTCGCTTTTATGCCGCATCTTTTCACCTTACCTTTCTATCGGAAACGTTGCGTTTCTGATAGAAATAATTATACCGAACAAATTTTCGTAAGTCAATATGTTTTTTCAATTTTCCGAACATATTTTCTTTCATTCATCCTCAAATTCCATTTCGTTCATTTCTGGAAAATCCAGTAACTCAGAAACAGTCATATTAAATCCCATAGCAATCTTACGCAAAGTCTTCAGCTTTGGATTCTTTGTTTCTCCTCTCATCATACTATTAAGCGTTGATTGCGTAATCCCTGACAATGTAGCAAGTTTATTTGTCGTTATCCCTCTCTCAACACACAGATCAGTTAATCTCTTTATTATGGCATCTGAATACGTCATGCAAATTCTCCTTAAATCACAATATATATTCAGTATAAATGATTTCCCCTTCATTTATTAACGGTATACCGTTGACATTTCTGCAAACCGATGATAAATTAACGTTATACCGTTATTTACTTGTACAACTTTAAGGAGGAATTTATCTAATGAGCAAAAAAGAACAGAAACTAAAAAAGAATCTCTATAAAGCACTCACAGAATATTTCATTCATAATCCTAAAAACAATCTGACATCATCAGAAAGTTTTCTGGATCAGCTTGCAGCTTTTCGTATGGAAACAACATTACCTATTGCAATAAAGCACGATGTAAAATATCAAAAAGCTCAGAAAAAATGCAATAAAGCCAATGAAAAAATACGGGATCTTAATCTAACTCCTCAACAATGGGACACTGTTGATGCCGCTATCACTGCTGAAAACATTTCATCTATAGAATATATACGGGTTGCCTATAAACAAGGAATCATTGATGCATTTTCTATTTTACGAGAAACTCTTTAATATATCCATGTTAATCTAATCGCTTACAGACAATGAAGCAGGGATTTATCTCTGCTTTCCCATTTTCTTCTCTATTGCTTCCGGAACTCGGATTAAGCCAAATCGCCATAGTATCGGATAAATATATGAAACTCCTCTAATATCTCCAAGTGCCTTCGGCTTCTTCACTTCTTCTGAAATCCTCTTACTATTTTCAAACGCCAGCACCACACTACTCCAGGCAAGACTCTTACTTTTCTCTCGCCGGTCTATCAGCAACTCTCTGTTATACTCTCCGTTTTTACCAACCTTTAATTTATACCGGAACGGTAATCCTGTTGCCGTTTTAAATGGATACTCCTGAAATGCAATAACCGCTTGCCACAGATTTTCCTCTGATAGTGTTTCCTTTAGAAGCCGAACCTGCTCCTGTCTGATCTTATATGTCCGGCATCGTTCCGCATTTAGACTTATCTCTGTTGCATTATAAAGTCCCTTAGTGTAGGGCAAATAGGAATGAACTGATGCTCTGGAAAGACCCGTGAGTTTCATAATCTCCGAAATCTTTTTTCCTGACTGATGCAGATTATTAATTTCTGTACATATATCTGATGTGAACACATCAGCAGTAATAAGTAGCTTACGAAGTTTCAGCAGGCTAATATTTAACTCATCTGCCAGTGATCTTAAGGAAGCTGCTTCTTCATAGGCATCTCTTAATTCTTGAAGAAAATTATTAAATTGAAGTTCTGGATTATATTCTGGTTTCTTTTTTGGTCTTCCTGCCATTTTATAACTCCTATTTCCATGTGAATCCAATCAACTTGCACCTAAAACAGAGGATTCCCTGCTCCGGACTAATGCCCCGATTGCTATCCTCTGTTTCTTATTTTATTTTTTCGCTTTCCCTTTCGACAATATCCCAAATAATAGATGACACCACCTACTGCTCCACCAAGTGTATTATAGGTCAGATCTGATATTTGGAATGTTCCAAGATGGAATAATAGCTGAGTAAATTCTATCATAAAAGAAAATACTGCTACAACTTTTGTGGCTTTCCAAACGGTCTTTCCAAATCTAATATTCTCAGATTCATCAAGTAATTCTTTTCGAAATGCCCATAATAGTAAAATAGAAAATGGAACAAATAACATGAAATTCTCTATAGATTCTGTTGTAAACTGTCCATCTTCATATAATCCCCATCCTCCAAAAATCTTTCCAAGCGAATCAAACCATATCTCACGATTTAAAACTGTTCGGAGTAATATCATTGCTGTATAAAAAGCTAATAAGAATGTCCGGCGAAAATTTGAAGAACTTTTAAATGCTCTCCACCATGTTGCAAACATATTTCGGATAAAATTATTCTTTTTCCACCCATGCTCCTTACCATATAAATATAAGAACATTGTTAAAAAGGCAAGGAGAACGGCAGCCCAAAAGGGCTGATAAAGTGCTGATAATACATTATATACTATTTTATTAAATATTTCGATTATCTTACTTTCCATTGTTCTCCTTCACTGCTTATTTCAAATCTTCAAACAAATCTTTTTGATATACACCAGCTTCTATCAGCTTGGCAAATGATTTCACTACATAGTCTTTATCCTCTTTATAGGTTACCCCAAACCATTTGTCATTCGTATCTAACACTTTTACAGAAACTCTACCTGCCTGAAGAAGTTCGTCTATGTAGATTGGCAGTAAATATTCTGCTTTCATAATATCTTTGTTTCCCATATTTGCAAAGAACTCTTTAAATCCATCTTCTAAAATCTGCATGAATTCCGGTGTAAGTCCCCACATATTCATGGATGCGTAGGATTCAGCATTAATTGAAGTGAGCTGTCCATCGTTGTCTACTGCTGCACCCTCTGAAGTCTTGACAATATTGGAAGTTTCATGTACTGCTGTGAGATAACCTTCCTCATTTGTCTCACAAATTCCTCTAGTAACAGCACCATTCTCACTTAAAGTATTCTTTAAAATGAAACCTGCCATACAAAACTGATTCGCTTTTTCCGGTGTGTAGCCTACAAGGAAATCATGAAGCTTAACAAATGCTTCTTTTCCATAGTAGTCATCTGCATTGATAACTGCAAATGGCTCATGCAGGACTTCTTTACAAGCAAGAACAGCTTGTCCTGTTCCCCAAGGTTTGGTACGTCCTGCTGGAAGCTCCACACCTTCTGGAAGTTCATTTAATTCCTGATATGCGTAGGCAATCTCTACATCAAGATCTTTACAAATCTTTTCAATACGATCACCGATTGCTTCTTTAAAGGCATCCTTAATATCTTTACGGATAATAAAAACTATTTTGTTGAACCCTGCTTCTATTGCATCATGGATAGAATAATCCATGATGATTTCTCCATTTAAACCAACTGGAGCAAGTTGTTTGATTCCACCACCGAATCGGGAACCGATACCGGCAGCCATGATAACTAATGTTGTTTTCATAATTTGTTCTTTCCCTTAAAGATAATTATTCTACAGTTACACTTTTCGCCAGATTTCGTGGTTTATCTACATCCAAGCCTTTAGCTACACTGATGTAATATCCCAGTAACTGTAATGGAATCACTGCAAGTGATGTTGCAAAAAGTGGATCTGTCTTTGGAATATAAACCGTAAAATCCACAGTGTCTTCAATATCATATCTTCCAAAAGTAGTTAACCCCATCAAATATGCTCCACGACTCTTACACTCCAACATATTAGAAATTGTTTTTTCATATAATTCTGACTGAGTTAATACACCAACTACCAAAATATTATCTTCAATTAAGGAAATTGTTCCATGTTTTAATTCTCCGGCAGCATATGCTTCTGAATGAATGTAGCTAATTTCTTTCATCTTTAAGCTACCTTCCATACAAATCGCATAATCAATGCCTCTTCCTACAAAAAATACATCATGTGCATTTACCTGCTTTGAAGCAAACCATTGAATACGTTCTTTATCCTTTAAAATCTTTTCAATTTTTTCTGGTAAAGTTTTTATCTCTCTAATAAGTTCAACATATCTTTCCTCTGAGATTTCTTCTCGAACTTTTGCAAATTGGATAGCCAACGCATACGTTGCAACAAGCTGTGTGCTATATGCTTTTGTTGTAGCAACAGCAATCTCTGGACCGGCTAAAGTATAAAATACTGAATCGGCTTCTCTAGCAATAGATGATCCAACTACATTTACAATTCCTAATGTTCGTACTCCTTTTTCCTTTGCCTCCCGAAGTGCTGCTAAACTATCTGCTGTTTCTCCCGACTGGCTTATAACTACTACCAAACCATTCTTGTCAAGCAATGGTTTTCTGTAACGAAACTCCGAACCAAGTTCTACACGAACAGGAATTTTTGCTAAATCTTCGATTACATATTGTGCTGCAATTCCAACATGGTAGGCTGATCCACATGCAACAATATACATCTGGCTAATCTTCTTTATATCTTCTTCTGAAAGACCAATATCTGTCAAATCAATAAAATTCTCTTTTACAACAGAATTAATTGTATCTCCCACAACTTTAGGCTGCTCATGGATTTCTTTCATCATAAAATGTTCGTATCCTGCTTTTTCAGCCGCTTCTGCGTTCCAGTCAATAGTTTTTAATTCTTTCTCAATTTCATCTCCATCAAGATTATAGAAAGTAATTTCGCCCTTCCTTACACGAGCCATCTCCATGTTACCAATATAATATACATTTTTTGTATATTTTAAAATAGCAGGTACATCAGATGCGATATAAGATTCTCCATCTTCAATACCAAGAATCATTGGACTATCTTTTCTTGCGACATAAATTTCTTCTGGATATTCATTAAACATTACGGCTAAAGCATATGAACCACGAATACGCACCATTGCATGATTAATTGCATCTACGGGTGTCCCCTCATATTTTTTATAATAGTAATCAACAAGCTTCACTGCGACTTCCGTATCAGTATCAGAATAGAATGCATAGCCCTTTCTTACAAGTTTCTCTTTCAATTCCTGATAATTCTCAATGATACCGTTATGTACTGCTACAACATTTCCATCATCACTTCTATGCGGATGAGCATTATTCTCTGATGGTTCTCCATGAGTTGCCCACCTAGTATGACCAATTCCACATGAACCAATTACTGCTTTCCCATCATTGGTTTTTTCAGCAAGAATTTTAAGTCGTCCCTTTGCTTTTATAATATCAACATCCCTATCTCCATCACGAACTGCAATTCCTGCAGAATCATAACCACGATATTCTAACTTAGACAAACCATCTAATAAAATAGGTGCTGCCTGTTCTTTACCTGTAAATCCTACAATTCCACACATAATTATTTACTCCCTTTTACTTGTAATCTTGCCTTATGATAAATCTTATAGCAAAATTATTATCTTAGCTTTTACTTTATTGTTTCCCTCTTATTTTATTATGTTTCTTTAAATGGACATACCTTCAGACATTGATAGCATTTAATACACTTCTTTTCGTCTATCTGAGGATATTCAAATCCTTCTTCATCTTCAATCATTGAAATTGCCATTTGAGAACAAATTGCATAACAAGCGGTACACCCACAACATTCTTTTTTTTCTTTAAATAGTACAGGTATTTTCCTGTCCATCTTTTCCTCCTTTATACGCCTATTATATAAGCATGTTTTCCTAGTATTCTATGTGCCATCATAACGCACACTGTAGAAATCATGATTACAAATATTGCATTTATCGGAAATACATTTGCCATTGGAACTAACTTATTTAAGATTCTAATTATCAACATATGACACAGATATATTCCAAAAGAATTATCGCCCAAAACTTTTAAAAATTTTTTTAAAACAACTGGTTGCTCATTCAAATTTAAATCACCAGCTTCTATGTATATGTATGCACTTATACAAAAAAGCCCCGTTGTTATAATAGAACTCATTTTTAATTGTGTTGTCGCCATATCAAAGTTTCCCATCCAATACCAAATAAATCCTTCAACACCTTGAATTACCAATGAAAACAGGCACAAGTTAGTTAAACATTTTGGGGATAATTGTAAATTGATATACCCGTTTTTTAAACTTACCCCTAAGTAATAAAATCCAAACCAAAAAACAAATAATTCACCCTGAAATGGAAAGCCTAATTCAATATTAAACCACAAGCTTATATAACGAATTAGAAAAATGCTAACGGGTGTTACAAACCACCCTAATTTAGAAAATCTACTTCGCAAAAGTTTAAACGTAACTGGTATTAATAGTACCATCTGTATATAAACCAGAATAAAATAATATATTCCATTACATTTTGACATGAAAACATCCGGTATAAAGGTATTTATTCTACGATTCACTATCGCAAATATAAATGACCAAATTATATAAGGAACAATTATTTTTTTAATTCTGCGATATATTATATCTCTATATACTCCATTTTCGTTTTCTTTGGTTAAATAACCAGAAAGAAATATAAACATACCTACTGCAAAATTAACCAATGGCCGAATTATTACTCCGTACCCCCCCCACGCATATGTATTATATGTATGGATAACAATTACTGCAATAATTGATAACCCTCGCATTATTTGTATTTTTTTATTCATTCTTCTCTCCCACATTGAACTGCATTAACATACCGTAATCAAGATTTGACTTTATACCCCCCCCGTCTTGCTCTTTTAAGCACCGGTTTTAATATCTTCTTAATAGCATTTTTTATTCTTTGTTTTATTGGCAAAGATAAATAACTTTTTCTTAACTCTTCAAAATCCATTTTCTTCATATCTATAAAAAAAGTCTCTCTCTCTTTTGGTCTATAAACAGAACGGAACTCTGCTGGATTTTCTTTTGTAGCATCGTCATATTCTACTTCCATAACTTTTACAGATGACTTAGATATGAGCCTGTTAAATATTTTTTCTCCTTGATTCGTTCGAACAATTACCAAAGATGTTCCTTTACTATCATTCATTTCTGGAGCAATAGTGTCAATCCCCCAGAAATCTCCTATCGTTAAATCTGATAATCTTAATGTCTTTGCTTTACATTCATAGCAGGATGGTCTAAGGCAGAAATCACTTAAAAACATTTGCATATACGGGTCTTTGCTTTTAGAGATATAAACTTCTTTAGACGAACCATACTCCTTCATTCCAAAGTTTTCCCATCCTTGATCTTTACATCTAAAATTAACTTTCTCCATCTTGCCTTGCATTTTATTTTCCATATAACCTACATATTCTTTCCACAATGCAGGTGATGGAACCCCATGGCAAATAATATCAACACAAATAAGATTTTTATAATCTTTCTGAAGAAATTTCTTTAATCCATTAATTTGACATCCTGTTCCAGTAAATAAAACCAATCTATTTAACACTAAATTTTCACGAACATTCTTAAAAATATTTTTAATTTTAGCTTGTAAATATTTGGATCCCAGGAGTTTCTCTAAATCTTGCTTTTCTGTAATGCCAATATACTCAGCTTCTGTGCAAGATGCATTCATTGCAACTCCATAAACAATTCCTTTTTTTTCAAGAACCTCATTTGCCAACAAAGAAAAAATTGCACCTGAAGAGCTTTTCATCCTTATGTCATTGTCATAATATGCCGCATACGCTTTTTTTTCGTTTATCGCCATATTCTATCTCCCTCCAAACTGTAAATTTCCCCAAATACACCTTATTTAATCTTATCCAAATCCATGAGTTCTCCCCATTTCAAATCTGTCTCAAGCGTAATATCCGTATCAAAACCGCCTTGATCAAAAAAGGTCAGTTCTCCAAAATAAATTTGCCCATCTATATTATATAAATCCACTCTCATATGAACCAAATTCTCTGAGAGTTGTTCGGCAATCCTTATCATTTTTTCATAGTTTTCCGGTCTTTCCACATTTGATTCAGGTTCTAATTCCGGTTTTTGATATAATAAGCGATTCCACCCTTTATCATAAAAACGAAAAGTTGGATGTCCAGATGCCCTATTCGTACATACCATCACGCTATCCATTTTTCCATTAAACATAAAAAATTTATAATCATTTGGTACCGTATTCGTTATCATTTTTTCTGCTATAATCCGATGCTTCAAGTTTTTATATGGCCATTCTCTGCATAGATAATAATAATTATTTTTTAAACTCTTTTCCAATACATTTTTTGTTTTATCTATATCCATATTGTTTTTATCATTTATAAGTACTACTCCACCAGAATCATGTGTTGTTTTTAAAACAAAATTAGATGGCAATTTTGAAAAGTCTATATCTTCAAAACGATCCCACACACCGTAAGTAGGTATAACATATTGTTCACCAATTTTATCTGCAACATATTTTTTTGCCTCATATTTATCTACCATTATTTGGTAGTGTTCTTTTCGGTCATTTATTTTCAACCAATTAAGTTTTTCATTATAGGATCTTGGATTACTCAAATCCAGCTTTCTCTTCAATTTACTAAAAAAAACCATTCTTAAATAAATTGAATCCGGCAAGACTTTAGCTAAATTTACAAAAACTTTTTTATATAATTTCATATGTTTTTCCTTTCATTTACTTTCTTTTGACAAATTTATGAATTATCGCTTTCATTTCCTCACGATACATAAACGAAGTTATTATCAAAGAAACTATTCCAAATAAAAATGCCTGTATTTCACCAAATGAAATAAGAATAAGTGAATGTATGATTAGCAATACAAACGAAAAAATATTACGCTTGAAACTTATCCCTATGTTCATTTCTATTTTCATATCACGTGCCCTTATCAAAAGCACAGCAAAATATCCTAAACAAGTTCCAATCGCAATTCCCTGCATTCCAAGCGGCCTAACTAAAATAAAATTGAATAAAAGATTGGTCGCAGCACCTAATGCAGTTGTAATAAAAACTTTATTTGTTTTAGCCCCTACCGTATACACAACACTAAAGAAAGAAGCATAGCAACTAATAATTGTTGACACCGATAATAAAGGTACATATTCCCATGCTATGGCAAACTCTTTGCTCATAACGCCTACATAAACCGGCTTAATAAGCATAACAATTCCAATTGTAATAAATACCATTCCAAATGACGTAACATTGAAAACATTTTGATAAAATCCTTTTTTGTCTTCACTTGATTCAACCTCAATAGCAGACATTTGCCAGGCCTGAATAAACAAAGAATAAACCATATTTATGATTTGAGGTATTTTTAAAGCAAGTGAATATATTCCATTTGCACTATCCCCCAAAAAGTAATTGATAATATATTTGTCACCAGCTGCCATAATCCACCACATTAAACTGTTCGGGACTAACGGGATACTATATTTCAAAATCATTTTCAATATTTTTTTATCAATACATTTAAAGGAGACAACTTTAAAAAAATCACTGAATACAAGAATATATATTGTACCAATAACTGCTGCTAACAACGTCGCATATAAATATCCAGCCATTCCCCACTTAAAAACTAAAAGAAAAAGTACATTGAATCCCAATGTCGTAGCTGTTGTAATTAGACCAAAAATTGTAAATTTTACATTCTGATTTATTGCCCGAAAATACTCACTATATATCTGATTAAATGTTCGAACAACTAGAAGAGCAACAAATATCCAAATATATTCATCAAATTTGAAAATCATTTTATACACTGGAGTAAATGCTATAGATATTGCAGCTCCAAATAAAAAAACTGCAAAGCAATTACTTGCTGCTTCTTTTGGCGTTAAGTCTTTTCCAAGAACAAAACGTATAAGTGCTTCATTAACCATCATAGTTGAAAATGGAATTACCATGCCTAAAGACGTTATAAACAAATCAATTGTTCCATATTCTGCTGTTGTCAACACATATGTATATAATGGAACAATCAAAAAGGTTAATATTTTACTTCCAAAATTACCCACTGCAAAAATTGCGGTATTATATACTAATTTTTTATAATTATTCTCACTCATTTATTTAACCTCGCATTATCCTTTTTGTACTATCATTATTCATCTAATGCATGGTGAATAAATCTATATGCTTTTTCCCTTTCCTTTTTTAACGACTGATTGGTTATTGAAAAATCATATTCAAACTTGACATCTTGAAAGTTTCCAGTATAATGCAGTTTTTCCAAATGAAATGTTTTTAATAAAGTGTTTATTCTACTTCCCATTCCTGTATGTTTCCCATTTCTATCAAATACTAGAAATGGTCTATTATATAAAATTGAGAAAACCGACGCATGAAAAGAATCTGTACATACAAATTCAGCTGTTTTTATAAGATATACAAATTCAGACGGTCCACAACAATAAAATTCACTTTCTAAATTAGATAAATCAATAATTTCACAATCTTTTTCTGCTGCAATTTTATGTATAGCACTTATATATTCCTTTGTTTCAGTTCCCAAAAAATAGCAAACAATATATTTATCCGGAAGCATTTCCTTTGGTTTTTTTACAATTCGATCCCATTCTTCTTTTTGTAACATCATTGTTGGATCAATCAATACTTCTACGTCCTGGCGATTTGTTATTCTTTCTATAATACTTTTTGCAGCTTCCTCTCTTACTGATATTGCATCAAATTTTGAAATATACTGTTCCACTCTTCCTTTATAATCTAACGGTATCTCTTCTATTCCAAATGATGCACTTATTGCAATCTTTTTTTTCTGAGTAAAAGTAAGCAAATCCAAATCACTCAACCCACCATAAATCGGATTCCATATCTGATCTGAACCAACAAAATAGTAATCATATTTATCAAATTCTTGCAATCTTGAGAAAGAAAAAAAATGTTTTGAGTTTGCAATTTTTTTGTTAAATTCCAAAAAGTTTTTCTTTCTTTCTTTAGGATCTTTTGGATCAACGCAGTCCTTTATTTTGTCTCCTTTTAAAATATAACGGAACCAACCTTTTATGTATAATTTTATTACTTCAGTATGATTCACCTTATTGTTATTCAAACAAGGAACATTTACAATATTAACTGTATTCAATCCTTCTTTTTTCAGAATCTCTTGTACCGCATAGTTTTGTAGTTTATTTCCAAAATTTGAATTACCATACAGTGAAACGATTGCTGCTGTTTTTTTATTTTCTTTCATAAGTCAGTCTCCAAAGTGATGTATCTGTCTATCTTCATAATTTAACTTATCCATTTTGCCAATCCATCTAAGAATTTCTGGTGTTTTATCACCAAATACTCCACATCCATGTGCCATTTGAAATAACCAAATGCTTCCACCATTTACATTGGCCTCTATTAATACCGGATTTCCTTCTTCATCTAATGTCATATCCCAATTTATTACACCTATTGTAGGTAATGAATAATGCATATTTTTTACTGTTTCTACTACTTTAGGTAATAAAGATATTTTATAGTTTTTAAATTTGATTTTTGAATCCGGATGTTCTACATATGAATCTTCAAGTTCTGTAAATGCTTTTTCATGAAGTGAACCATCTTCCGAAAGTGCAATAAACATTCCACCCGCATGTGCATTATCTAAGTATGCTCCTCCTTTTCCTATTCGCATAATTACAGGAGCAGCAATGATTTCATTATGCCATCTATAGGTCATGATTCTAAATGTATTAACACTTCCGTCATATAATTGTTTTATAGATTCATGGCAGATTAGTCGTTCTTGCATCACAAAATTTTTTCCAAGTTCCTTTATTATCTCCTCACATGTTTTTCCAGTTTTTCTATCCTTGCCATCCATAAAACAATAAACTTCACAGCCTCTTCCACTATCTGTTCCTATAGAGGGTTTTGCAAAACACTCACCAATATTTGCCACACTTGAAATAGCTTCTGCTAAACTAACAGTTTTATTATTTGTATCTGTGAATATTCCTTCCTGACACGCTAAAAATCTTTTAGGCATTTTAACATGTGCATTTTTAGCAAAAACATATAATAAATTTTTGTCTTCTAAAACGTTGGCTAAATTCGAGTTATAATTCATATATCGTTCAAACTTTGGGATATATAAAAGCTCTGGTACATAATTTTTGTCAAAATTTCCTGTATATGCCGTATAGCTTCTATGCCAAATAAGTGGTATTTTCTTTCCATAATTTTCTGTATATAAATTTTCTGTGTCATTTACTTGTTCCTTGGTTAAATTAACCGAGTTATATATACTAATTCTTTTTTTATTTTTATACTTATTTTTTTCTACCAGTATTGCATTAATTTGCTCAATCCGATCCATAAGCCCAAGCATAAGTAATTTAATTTTTCTTTTTCCCATTGTGTCCTCCACTAATTAACAATAATATATTGTATATCAATATTTTTATTTCTTTATTTCCATTAGGTTTTATAATCACATTGTTATCTTTCAAAATCCGAACAATTTTCTTTATATTATTTTTTATAATATCTGAATTATACCCGTTCCATTTTTTTAATCTTGCTTTCCAATAAAAAGTAAACAATGTAGCCATTCTTAATTCCAAACTATAACGTAACGATCTTCTATTTGTTCTCTCATAAATCATCAAGATTATTTCTAAAGATTTTGAAAATGATTCTGCACTCTCATTTGAAGAAAGAGAATCTGAATTTATGTCATGATATATGGAATAATAACACTTAGGTACATAATAAAAATAATTACATTGTTTTAGATATTCGTATGTCGTATACAAATCTTCAAATATATTAGATTCAAAAAACATCTCTGTTTTTAAAATATTTCTACGAAAAATCTTAGCTCCTAGCCCTGGGCGAATCACCTCATTAATCTCATCAATGTTATGTACACCTTCTGATACTTCTTGGAATCCGCAAATAATATCTTTTGTATTGTCAATAATATCTTCTCTATCAAAAAATAAAACATCTATATTTTCATTTTTTTCAAACAGATCATTGATTTCTCTAAGCACATCAGAGGTTGTAATCCAATCATCACTATCCACAAAGAAGAGTAATTCTCCTGAAGACTTTTCAAATCCGTATTTTCTTGTATATCCTGGTCCTGTATTCTCTTTTGAAAAAATCTTAATTCTCGAATCTTTCTCTTGCAATTTTTTCATCAAGGCAAAACTATTATCTGTTGATCCATCATCAACAAGTATTAATTCAAAATTACTAAAAGTTTGATCGAGAACTGATTTTACAAGTCTATTTAAGTATAATTCTGCATTATAAACTGGTACAACTACACTAAATTTCATTTTCCTTACCTTCCTTACGAGCTAATCCCAAAATAATTCCATACGAAACAGCAATCGGCTGAATAATATTTGACTCCTCAAAAAAATAACTGAACATACCTAAAAAAATCGTAATGACAAGAAGTAAACCCATAACTGGAGTATATTTACTTTTTCTGTTCATTAGTTTTACGGTAAAAGCAATCATTGACACAACAAATACAAGCAATAGGGCTAATCCTATAATTCCGTAATCATACAAATATTCTATATAACTGTTATGTGCAAAACGAGAAAATCCCCCTGGTCTCAAAGAATAATACACACTTTGAAATCCATGACCAAACGCCCTCTCCATAAAATTAGACTCTTTATAAGCTTGTAACACTATATTCCATATCACATCTCTACCACTTCCGCCATCTGTACTTAATCTTGAAAATCTCTCAAATATTTGCAAGCTTGAATTTTTATCAAGATATAATAAAACTATACTACCTATACATATTACTAAAAATATAGAAAAATATTGCTTCCATTTTTTTCTTAAAGAGCCTTGTATATGAGCATTTAAGACTGCCATTACAAGCAGTCCAAATAATAATGCCATTGTTCCTGTTCTTTTTGTTGAAGCAACTAATATTGCCACACAAAATACTATGCATAAATTACGGTATTTTTCCTTTTCAACTAATAGTAAAACCAATGGTAAAGCTGTAAGGCAAAAATATGTTAAAAAGATAACTTGACCAATATTACCGTTGCCAGTTAAGTGAATCATTATAAGTGGGATAGAAACAGCACACATTAAACAATAATATATTAAAGATTTATTTTTCTTTTCTGTTTCTATATTAGTTCTATATACATATTCAGAATATGTAATAATAATCAACGGCCAAAGAATAATATCAATAAAAGTATATGGTAAATATATTGTTCCTTTATTCAACGAAACTATAAATTGGTACATAATCAGAAACCATAAAATAATATTCGTCCCCCATATTTTTATTCTTCTGACATTTAACATTTCTTGTAACAGTAAACACATTATGGTAAATGCCTGTAATCCATATCCCAAAACTCTTATGGTACTATTTAGATTTATTTGATATAACATCTTACAAATAATGCTCAAAAACATACAATTATATGCTAGCCACATTGAAATTTTATTTAGATTTATTTTTAGTTCCACAAATATTCCTCCTGAATAAATGACCATTTCATAATTGAAATTATAATTTTTGTTATATTTTTATGTATTACATTCAATTTTCTATCATTTATTATTCAGTGTCGAATATTTATGTCGTTACTCACATTTTCCTAAAAAAGCTCCAATCATCATAGCTATCGGTACCGCTATCGGATGCACGAAAGCAGATTCTGCCATTGATACAATTATCAGATAACATATTCCACTCATTGCTGCAGCATAATATGAATTTTCTACTTTTCTAATTCCCTGAATTGCTTTGAGTAACATCATTACTGCAAAAATGTATGAAAACAGTCCAAAATATCCTGATTGCCCTAATATCATTGGCCAAAATGAATCACTTATAAATTGTGATGCCCCGATGCGTAACCCATTAATATTAGATAATCCATATGCTGCATATACCGATGAATAGTATACTCCAGAATAATATGAACCGAATGTAGCAAATCCTGCACCTAATGGAAACATATCTCTTGCAATTTCAAACGCTTTTGTAAGTAATTGATACCTGGCAGAATCCGGAATGATTGAACTGAAAAAATAATATTGTATTTGATCCCATCCTAAAATCACAACCAAAGGAATAAATAGCAACATTGTTCTCAGCGTTATTTTTTTCTTTCGAACAAACACAAAATAACATATTAATATGATTGCAAGTGCGGCTCCAAAAGCTTTGCTTCTTAAAGTAGAACACATTATGAGCAATAGCATTATTATATATTTCTTGCTTCCTGTTACATAATTTTTAAGTGAAAGGAGAATCATAATCAAAAACACACAGCAAGCTACAAGTACCGTTGGATGCGTGTACATCAATTGTTCAGATCTTAAACCATATCTTTCTGTCGCTTGGAAAATGTGAAGTGAATAATCAATAACAATTAACACTCCATACAATATCGTAATGCATTTTACATGAAAATATATTTTGCTTGCATATTTTTGCATATCTATTTTTGCAAAAATCTTTTTTCCAACATATAATGCAAGCCAAAATTTTATACATAAAAATGCATCCGATACTTCTGCTTTCAATATACTTTGATATCTATAAATGACACTAGATAGAAAACCAAAACATAAGAATACTAGAATGAACCTAGCATACCCCCCCCATGTACATTTTTGTATTTTAAGTTTAAATTGATTCTTTTTTAGTTCAAATACAAAAACAGGGATAGATAATACCGCAAATAGTTCATCCATATAACCAACAACGGGTATATACTGTTCCATCCAATCTTTGAATACAAATATATATACTAGACATATGAAAATAGCATATCGCTTTGTAGTCTTACTTTTTGTTATAGAATACATTTTTATTTCTCCATCTGTTTTGCAATATCTTCATCAACAATCTGTTCTCCAGATTTATGTTTCAGTTGCTCTTTCGAAGCTTCACTTAATCCATTGTTAATTACACAATTAACATCACACGTACTACATTTATCAAGTTCTTCTTTTGTGACTTTTCCATCACGATAGTCACAGCAAATACGATTTTCATACATACTGTATGGTGTTTTACTAAACAAAGATTTAAATTTATGTATCAAAACCCATGTTGCTGGTTTCCAGATATATTTGTGCATAGCAGGTGAAACAGAGCCAATCATCCAACAATCACGATCACAGCAACGAACTTTCTTTCGTACCTCTTCTGCCTGTGGACTATTCCACAGTTCATCCCAAGACTGATTATTTAAATTACCCATAACTTCTTTATCCTTAGTTCCATTGCAAGGCATAACATCACCATATGGATCAATAAAGAATGTATCAAAACTCATATCACATGGAAGAAGTCTTTTTTGCCCATAAATATAATTAATTAATCCATGATTAAAATATGCCCTAAACCATTTTTTAGGACTATTGCTACGTAACAACTCATTAACTAACTTTTCAAAATTTTTTGCAACCATTGGTCGGTCATGTATGATATTTTTTGCTTCTACGAAATAAAAACTATTATGTAAAGAAGCTGTTGCAAATTCCATTCCCATTTCATTACTAATTTTATATAGCGGTACAAGATCTGGTGCATTTTTATCCTGTACAGTCATACCAAACCCAACATCTTTCATACCCATTTCTCTAAGTTTTTTTAATGTGCCATATCCACGCTGATAACCGTTCTGGAGACCTCGTATTTCATTATTTGTCTCCTCAAGTCCTTCGATAGAAATACGTATACCAATATTAGGAAATTCTTTACAAAGATCTACAATACGATCTGTAAAAAATCCATTAGTTGAAATAACAATACGATCAGATTTTTTATATAACTCACGTACAATATCTTTCAAATCTGTTCTAATAAAAGGTTCTCCGCCTGTGATATTCGTAAAATACATTTTCGGCAATTTTTTTATTGTATCCAAGCTGATTTCCTCTTCTGGCTTAGATGGTGCTTTATAACGATTACACATTGAACATCTTGCATTACAACGATATGTAACGATTACTGTACCATTTAATTTTTTTTCTGTATTTTTTTTCATTTTTATTAATTACCTCTTTACTTTCTACTCTTGACAGCCTCATTAAAAATCTTCATCAAATCTTCATAATGTGTTTGTGGTGCAAATCTACTTTCAAGCCTTTTTCTACTAGCTTGCCCCATCTTTTTAACCAAGGTATCATCATCTAACATCTTAATTTTTTTTATAAGATCTTCAACATTTGATGGTTTAAATAAATATCCATTTTCTCCATCAATAACTAATTCAGGAAGACTTCCTATATTACTAGCAATAACTGGCTTTGAATATTGAAACGACTCTAAAGCAGTATTAGGTAAGTTATCATACCAAATTGAAGGAATTAATGTAAATCTAGCTCCTTTAATAATATTCTCTAGTTCCGCTCCACTCTTAAACCCAAGAAATTCAACATTCTTCATTTTATGATTCTCTACATATTTTTTCAGCCGTTTTGCCTCATCTGTTGTATCATCTCCCATAATTTTAACAGTATATTCAGGCAGTTTTTCATACGCTTTTATAACAGTTTCAACTCCCTTTTCTTCAGTAACACGTCCGAAATATAGTCCATACGATCCAATCTGCTGTTCCCCTATTGTTGTTTTACTTGCTGTAAAAGTAGGAATGCAATGAATTCTTTTTTCTTCAAATCCATTTAATGATAATTTTTTCTTCAAAAATTCTGATGGTGTTATAAATGCATATACATTTTTATATACATTTATCATTTTATGAAATTTCATAGAAAACACTCTTACAACAGATGCAAATAACGATCCTTTCACACATCTCTTTTTAATACAACTCTTATATCCCTTTGATAAACACTCCTCACAGACTTTCTTTTCATACATAAAATCAAATCTTGGACATAACAGAAAATAATCCGATAATCTTAATACAACAGGGACTCCCATTTTATTTGCACCTGTAATTACACTCGGAGACAATTTATTAACAAAATGAATAATATATACTAAATCTGGTTTTACATCATTTATTTCTTTTTTTAGTGCCTTTTCTACTTCACGAGAATAAATACTTCGTGTAAGTAACTGCCAAATTGATTTAGGTGTCTTTTTCACTTCATCAAAATATGTTGTATCTCGTCCACCAATTGGTTCTACAAAGTATTTTGAATATTCTGTTTCGACATTTTTATTGGAATGTATGGAAAAAGGTATAACCTCATGTCCATTATCTTCAAGCATCTTTTTAATATTAAACATATATTTTTCAGGGCCACCTGAAATGAAATATCTATAATTTACAATAAGTATTCTCAATGTCTTCTCCTTTCACTTTCAAATTCATCAATCCCTTTGAAAAATATCTCTTGTATATACTTTGTCTTTAACATCATCCAAACAACTATCATAACGATTAGCAATAATTGCCTGACTCTGCTTCTTAAACTCATCTAAATTATTAACTACTCTACTTCCAAAGAAAGTTTCTCCATCTTTCAATGTAGGCTCATAAATAATAACCGTAGAACCTTTTGCCTTAATTCTCTTCATGACTCCCTGGATAGAACTCTGACGGAAATTATCACTATTACTCTTCATCGTGAGACGATATACACCTACCACAACATCTTTTTCTTTGCTTTCATCCCAGTCATCATTCGCTTCATATGCTCCAGCAAGTTCCAATACTCGATCAGCAATAAAATCCTTTCTCGTTCTATTAGACTCAACAATTGCTTCAATAAGATTTTCAGGAACATCTGCGTAGTTAGCAAGCAACTGCTTTGTATCTTTTGGTAAACAGTATCCACCATATCCAAAAGATGGATTATTATAATGTGTTCCAATACGAGGATCGAGACATACTCCATTAATAATCTGCTGTGTATTCAGACCTTTCATTTCGGCATAAGTATCTAACTCATTGAAATAAGAAACTCGTAATGCCAAATATGTATTTGCAAACAATTTGACTGCTTCTGCCTCTGTAAAGCCCATAAATAAAGTATCAATATCTTCTTTAATAGCACCTTCCTGTAAGAGCTGTGCAAACGTATGTGCAGCTTTTACTAAACGTGCATTATTAATATCTGTTCCAACAATAATTCGGCTTGGATACAAATTATCATACAACGCCCTACTTTCTCTTAAAAATTCCGGACTAAAAATAATATTATCACAATGAAATTTTTCTCTAATACTTGTTGTATATCCAACAGGAATAGTCGATTTAATAACCATAATCGCTTCCGGATTATATTCAATGACTAATTTTATAACTGCTTCTACTGCAGAAGTATCAAAAAAATTCTTTTTGCTATCATAATTTGTTGGAGCTGCAATAACAACAAAATCTGCATCCTTATAAGCTTCTTCTGCATCCAATGTAGCCGTTAAATTCAAATTTTTTTCTTCTAAATATTTTTCAATATAATCATCCTGAATTGGGGATTTTTTATTGTTAATTAATTCTACCTTTTCCGGAATAATATCTACCGCTGTAACCTGATGATGCTGACTCAATAAAGTAGCAATAGATAATCCAACATATCCTGTCCCCGCCACAGCAATTTTCAATGAATTAAAATCTCTCATTTTTTCTCTCTTCTTCCTATTCTTAAAATATATTTACATATAAAACTCTTTGTACCATTCTGCAAACTTGCGTAATCCTTCACGTAAAGTTGTCGATGGCTTAAAACCATAGTCTCTTTCCAATGCTTGCGTATCAGCATATGTCACAGGAACATCTCCCGGCTGCATCGGAACAAGTTCTTTATGTGACTCAAAATCATAATCTTCTGGCAAAACCCTTGCTCTAATTAATTCTTCCTGAAGAATTTGTACAAAATCTAATAAGTTCTCTGGATGATTATTTCCAATATTGTAAACAGCATATGGCGGAATCGGCAAACCATCTTCTCCGTTCTTTTTCTCTGGTGCCCCCTGCATTACCCGTACAACGCCTTCCACAATATCCTCAACATAAGTAAAATCTCTTTTACAATTTCCATAATTAAAAATTTTAATAGTTTCTCCATTTAACAATTTATTTGTGAATCCAAAGTATGCCATATCGGGTCTTCCTGCCGGTCCATAAACAGTAAAGAAACGTAAACCAGTTGATGGAATATTATAGAGTTTTGAATATGCATGAGCCATCAACTCATTGCTTTTTTTCGTTGCCGCATATAACGATACTGGATTATCTACTTTATCATCTGTACTATACGGAACTTTCTTATTACTTCCATATACTGAAGAACTCGATGCATATACCAAATGTTCTACCGGATAATGTCTACATCCCTCTAATATGTTATAAAATCCAATCAAATTACCTTCTATATATGCGTCTGGATTTGTAATAGAATATCTCACACCTGCCTGTGCCCCTAAATTCACAACCACTTGAGGAGTATACTTCTCAAAAATCGAATTAATAAGTTCCTTATCTGCCAAATTTCCTTTTACAAAGGAAAATGTCTTACTAGATGAAAGTTTTTCTAATCTATATTCTTTTAAACGAACATCATAATAATCATTCATATTATCGAGTCCAACTATTTTTATTCCTTCTATTTCTTTTAATAACCTTTCAGCCAAGTTTGATCCAATAAATCCAGCTACACCTGTAATAAAAATCGTCTTGTTTTTCAATTCAATAAATTCTTTGCTCATTTTATCTCCTATACAATTCTAATGTTCTCTCCACAACATCATCCCAATTATATTTTTCACAAATATAACCTGCTGCTTCATCTTTATATTTCTGTACCTGTTGTGCATCCTCACATGCTTCTTGAAGCTTACTCTGCAAATCTGCTACATTACTTTTTTTAAATATGATTGCCTTATCTTCCACTACAGAAGCACATTCATCTATGTCAGATACCAAACAACAATTTCCATAACTCATTGCTTCTAAAAGACTTAATGGCATTCCCTCTAAATCGCTTGGTAAACTATAAATATAAGCATTGCTGTATAGTTCATCTAACAACTGTCCCTGAACAAATCCGGTAAAAATAATTCTGTCATCGTCTTTTGCCATTTCTTTTAACTGGTTAGCAAATTCATCAGTATCCGAACTGCCCCCTGCAATGACTAACTTCTTATCTGTTTTTACGTTCTTAAATCCTTCAATCAGATAAGTAATTCCTTTTTCCGGAACAAGGCGTCCTAAAAATAAAATATAATCATCTTTCTTTAAACCAAATTTCTTGTCAATAAGTTCTGCCTTTCTAATAACTGGACGATTCACACCATTAGGGATAAACTTTGTATCACGTCCATAAGTCTCTTTAAAATAATTTTGTACTCCCTCACTGAGAACAATAATTTCATCTGCAAATTTAACAGCACATTTTTCGCCAAGCATAATATATGTGCTGGCTAACTTGCCCCATTTTGCTCTTTGATGATCAAGTCCATGAATCGTAGCGATACAACGTTTTCCAAATAATTTTGGCAACCATAACATTGCACATGGTCCTTCTGCATGAAAATGTACCACATCATATTTTCCAAACGCTGCTGCTACCGCTGCAAAAAATGAAGCACTCATCGCTGCTAGTCCTTTTTTATCTATCGTTGGTACATATTTCATTCGGATACCTTTATATTCTTTTAATTTCTTCTCATCAAATTCTTTACCACTTACATGATGTCCATTACGGTTATATACTGTTATCTTATGTCCTAGTTTTGCCATGCGAACCGTTAATTCTTCAACGACAATTTCAATTCCACCTTGACGACTCGGAATTGTCTTATGTCCAAGAACTGCAATTTTAAGTGGAAAAGTATTAATTTTCCTTTTATTCATAACTTCCTCTTATTATATTTATTACTTAGGCGTTTGCGAAACGCCACAAGCCGCATAAATACGGCATTTTTTGTTACCTA
>ERZ773157.113-NODE-113-length-101955-cov-7.366742_pt1 | contig 101955 bp, 108 predicted proteins | sample MGYA00511480_ERZ773157 | MGnify/ENA primary metagenome ERZ773157 (study PRJEB29015, sample SAMEA2737863) | human gut metagenome | biome: human gut; feature: human-associated habitat; material: faeces | place: China | collected 2012 ... | reverse complement strand
GAGCATCTGCCTTACAAGCAGAGGGTCACAGGTTCGAGCCCTGTAGGTCCCATTTTTGTTTTAGCAATAACAGAGTTCGTGTTATTGCTTTTTTTATTCTTAAATTTGCTTTTCTATATAAATATGCTATAATGAAATAAAATTATAGGATTGTAAACGTGATTTCATGAAATAATTTGAGTAGATTGTGCTCAAGGTATACTAACTGTACATTAGAGATTTGTTGAATTGCGTCTGGTATTTGAATATATGGAGAGTACTATGGAAAAACAAATTGTAGAGAGTGGCGATTCAGTTTATAAGGTCATTACATTAGATGACATTATAGGGAATAAAGAAAATAAGAAACAGGAAGAAAAATCTCCAGATAAGTCAACAGATAGTTTGGTTCCACTGGGTATGAGGGAAATTAAACTAGAGGATATTGAAACAACGAAAAAAGTAAAATATATAGAAAATCCCTTACCAGTACCTAAACGCAGGGAACATAAGGAAATGAGTTATGCAATTAACGAATTAACCTCAGAAAATGATGATTATGATGTCAAAGATATGACTGGAATGGATTTTTTTGATATAGAATAAAATGATATATGATGAAGCATAATAAAAAGAACCACGCAGGTTCTTTTTTTGTGCTTTTAAGATAGGAGGGATATATATGTCAGATCATTCTGATAAGGAAAAGGATAATCAACTGGACGATAAGAAGTATAAAGATGAAAAAATAGAAAAAGAAAGTCAGGTTACTTTAGAAGAGAACAGAGAGAATCACAGAATACATCTGATTACGATTATCGGTGAGATAGAAGGACATGAGAATGCAGGAAGTCAGTCTAAAGTTACGAAGTATGAATTATTATTGCCACAATTGGCTTCTATAGAAGACAGCTGTGATATAGATGGTGTATTATTACTATTAAATACAATGGGCGGTGATGTTGAAGCAGGTCTGGCAATTGCTGAGATGATGGCTTCCCTGAGCAAACCGACAGTATCGCTGGTGCTTGGAGGAAGTCACAGTATAGGTGTCCCCATTGCAGTAAGTACAAATTATTCTTTTATCGTTCCTTCAGGGACAATGGTCATTCATCCGGTAAGAATGAATGGTATGGTAATAGGTGCTCCACAGACTTTTAATTATTTCCGGGATGTGCAGAACAGAATCATACAATTTGTATGTAAACATTGCAGAATTAAACAATCAAGATTAGAAGAACTTATGATGGAGACACAGATGTTGACGAAAGATGTGGGATCTGTGCTGGAAGGGGAAGAGGCAGTTAAAGAAGGAATTATTGATGAAATAGGAGGCATTTCGCAGGCTGTGCAAAAACTCCATGAACTGATCAGACAGTATAAATAAGGAAGCATGCAGATGCAATAATATTGAGAATTTTCATGACAAGAGACCGGATAAATGTTATACTATAAGTTATGTAATGTAGTATGGAAATGGAATCATATACAGCTATATTACAGGATAACGTAGAAACAGGGGGAAGTATTATGGCATCTGCATCGGGAAGAAAGACAACGAAAGGCAGAACAAATACAAAATCTAAGGGAAGAACAACAAAGAGCAGAGCAAATACAAAAGGGAAAAAACGCTCTACAAGGAATGATGTAGATATTGCAGTAAAAAATGAGGTAGCATTAATCTGTATTTTTGCTGCTGCCATTTTTCTGTTTTTGTGCGTAGTGCAGATTATTCATGGCGCTGCAGCAGATGGAATTCGCAATTTTATGTTCGGAGTTTTTGGACTGTTGGCATATGTAGTTCCTATTATTGTCTTTTTAGGCTTTGCCTTTGGAATATCTAATAAGGGCAATACAGTAGCAGTAATAAAGCTTGTCAGTGGAATCATTTTAATTTTCCTTTTGGGAATTGTTTCGTATATGCTGCTAAAACAGGATTCGATGGTGGAAAATGGAGCGTTAATCTCTTCTTTATATCAATCTTCAGCAGAGCACCATGCCGGTGGCGGAGTATTGTTTGGCAGCATAGCGCATGGACTTTACAAATTAATTGGCTTTGGTGGTACGCTCTTTTTGTTGATTGTACTTGGAATTATATCCATCGTGTTTATCACCGAGAGAAGCTTCCTGTCCGGGATTAGAAAAGGCGGTTCTTATTTATTGGAAACTGCAAGAGAAGATGCAGAAAGAATGCGTGAGTACAGAGAGTCTTTGATGGATGAAGACGAGGAAGATGAATACGAATTTGATGAATATGAGGAGAAGAAACATCAAAGAGCAGCACAGAGAAAGAGACAGGAAGAAATAAAAGCTCCTAAGGATATTTCACCAGAGCGCAGAATGGATAAGAAGGCGCGCGGTGTTATCTCCAGTGAATCAGTAACTTTGCAAAAGGATAAGAAGCCTTTAAGTGCAAGAGGCGATATTCATGAGATCATCCTGAATGAGGAAAGTAATATAGAAGCTTTACCAGAGGATATTCGTCTTGAACCCTATGGTGAAAATTATGAAGAAATCAATCCTGTGCCAACAGCTGTTCCACAGGAGATTCAAGAGCCTGAGGTACTCAGTCCCATAGAAGAGTTCAAGTTGGAGGTACAGGAACCGGAGATTGTAGATCCGTCTGCATTAGAAGCACTTCCAGAACCTGTAACAGAGGAGACCACAAGAGAAAAAGCAGTTGCAAAAAAGGCACAACATGAAGAAAAAGAAGAAATAGCCAGAGAAGAAGCCAATATTTCAAAGCAGATAGAACAGAATGAACAGCCAGGACAGAAATATGTGATTCCTCCAATTTCATTGTTGAAAAAAGGAGAAGGAAAAAAAGGAGATTCTGCAATGCAGCTAAAAGAAACAGCATTTCGTCTGCAACAGACATTACAGAATTTTGGCGTTAAAGTAACGATTACGGACATTAGCCAGGGTCCATCTGTTACCAGATATGAGCTGCAACCTGAACAGGGAGTTAAGGTAAGTAAAATTGTAGGGTTGTCTGATGATATTAAGTTGAACCTTGCAGCTACGGACATTAGAATTGAGGCACCTATACCTGGTAAAGCGGCAGTAGGAATTGAAGTTCCTAATAAGGAAAACAGTGCTGTAGCATTGAGAGATCTTCTGGAATCGGAAGAGTTTAAGAAATTCCCGTCCAATATATGTTTTGCAGTGGGTAAAGATATTGGTGGTCAGGTAGTTGTAGCAGATATTGCCAAGATGCCGCATCTTTTGATCGCAGGTGCTACCGGATCTGGTAAATCGGTCTGCATTAATACCATAATTATGAGTATCCTTTATAAAGCTGATCCGGAAGACGTAAAAATGATCATGATCGATCCCAAAGTTGTGGAATTAAGCGTATATAATGGAATCCCACATCTTATGATTCCTGTTGTAACTGATCCTAAGAAAGCATCAGCAGCATTACACTGGGGTGTTGCAGAGATGACAGACAGATATAAGAAATTTGCAGATATGAATGTAAGGGATCTGAAGGGATATAACAAAGCTGTAGAGAGTGGTAAGCTTTCCCCGGATGGCGGACCATTACAGAAAATGCCACAATTGGTTATCATTGTAGATGAGCTTGCTGATTTGATGATGGTTGCATCAAATGAGGTGGAAGAAAGTATTTGCCGACTTGCCCAGTTAGCTCGTGCAGCAGGCATTCATTTGATCATTGCGACACAAAGACCGTCTGTAGATGTTATTACAGGTCTGATCAAGGCAAATATGCCAAGTAGAGTTGCATTCAGTGTATCCAGTGGTGTGGACTCCAGAACCATTCTGGATATGAATGGAGCGGAGAAACTTTTGGGTAAAGGTGATATGCTTTTCTATCCGCAGGGATACTCCAAGCCAGCCAGAATCCAGGGGGCATTTGTTTCTGATTCAGAAGTATCTGATGTTGTAGATTTTATTAAAAATCAGATGATGGGTAATAATTACAGTACATCCGTAGAAGAACAGATCAAGACAATGCAGGGTTCAGCAGGAGCAGCCGGTTCTTCCAGTTCTGCAGGTGGACATGAAGTGGATGTATATTTCGCAGATGCCGGCAGATTTGTCATAGAGAAGGACAAAGCGTCTATTGGTATGCTGCAACGTCTTTTTAAGATAGGATTTAACAGAGCAGCAAGAATTGTAGACCAGTTGGAAGAAGCCGGTGTTGTCAGTGCAGAAGAAGGTACGAAGCCCCGTAAAGTTCTAATGAGTCTGGAACAATTTGAAAATTATCTAGACGAAGTGATATAAAAATGTTACAATTTTGTCAATGTTCTTATACTGTGACAAAAAGTATATGATAACGCACAAAACAGTAGAGAAGAAAAGGAACCAGAAGATAGGAGTAAAAATGATGAAGACAGATATTGAGATTGCACAGGAAGCTGAACTGAAACCTATTACCGAAGTAGCAGAATTATTGGATATGACAATGGATGATTTGGAACTTTATGGAAAATATAAAGCAAAAATCTCTGATGAATATTTGAAGAAAATTGAAAAAAACGAGGATGGTAAATTAATTCTTGTTACTGCAATTAATCCAACTCCGGCTGGAGAAGGTAAGACAACCACAAGTGTAGGTCTGGGACAGGCATTCGGCAGGTTAGGTCTAAAGTCGGTCATTGCATTAAGAGAGCCTTCTCTGGGACCATGCTTTGGTATTAAGGGAGGCGCTGCAGGCGGTGGAATGGCGCAGGTAGTTCCTATGGAAGATTTGAATCTGCATTTTACAGGTGATTTCCATGCAATTACTTCGGCTAACAATCTGTGCGCTGCTTTATTGGATAATCATATTCAGCAGGGTAATGAATTAGGGATTGATACAAGACAGATTGTATGGAAAAGATGTCTTGATATGAATGATCGTGTATTACGTAATGTTGTTGTCGGACTTGGCAATAAGATGGATGGATTTGTCAGAGAAGATCATTTTGTTATTACAGTAGCTTCTGAGATTATGGCTGTTTTATGTCTGGCAGAAGACATGGAGGATCTGAAACGCAGACTGGATCGTATGGTTGTTGCTTATAACTATGCAGGAGAACCTGTTACAGCAGGACAGATTCATGCCACAGGTGCTATGGCTGCACTTTTGAAGGATGCAATTAAGCCTAATCTTATTCAGACACTGGAACATACACCGGCTATTGTACATGGTGGACCTTTTGCAAATATAGCTCATGGATGTAATAGTGTACGCGCAACGAAAGCAGCGCTGAAAATGGCTGATTATGTTGTAACAGAAGCCGGTTTTGGTGCAGATCTTGGTGCAGAGAAATTCTTTGATATCAAGTGCCGTGCAGCAGGATTAGAACCGGATGCTGTTGTTCTTGTAGCTACGATCCGTGCATTAAAGTATAACGGTGGAGTACCTAAGAAAGATCTGAATCAGGAAAATATGGAGGCTCTTTCAAAAGGAATTGCCAATCTTGAGAAACATATTGAAAACTTACATAAATATGGTGTGCCTGTAGTGGTAACATTAAATGCGTTTATAACAGATACAGAAGAAGAAATAGATTTTGTAAGAAACTTCTGCAAAGAGAGAAATTGTGAATTCGCTTTGTCACAGGTATGGGAAAAAGGCGGAGAAGGTGGTATTGAACTGGCAAAAGCCATTTTGAATACGATTGAAACCAAAGAAAGCAATTTCAAACCATTATATGATGTTAATCAGCCGATTCGCGATAAGATTACATGCATTGCAAAAGAAATATATGGTGCGGATGAAGTAATATTTGCACCGGCTGCTGAGAAGCAGATAGACAGACTGGAAAGTCAGGGATATGGTAATCTGCCAATCTGTATGGCAAAGAACCAGTATTCTCTGTCAGATGATCCTACATTATTGGGTCGTCCATCCGGCTTTGCAATTAATATAAGAGAAGTATATGTGTCCGCGGGCGCAGGTTTTGTGGTTGCTTTGACAGGAGCTGTCATGACAATGCCTGGATTACCTAAGACACCGGCTGCATATCAGATCGATGTAACAGATGATGGTGTTATTACAGGATTATTCTAATGTGTAAGGAAGACCAGCAAGGAGTCAGCCTAGTATGAAATGTCCAAAGTGTGGAAATGAGTTAGAAGAGGGCAAACTGCTGTGTGAGCAGTGTGGGGAAGAGATCAAAATTGTGCCGGATTTTGATATTGAATTAGAGGCACAGATGGATGAAACTATTAGCAATATAGTAGAAAACATATCTGTAGATGAGAACAGTCAGCAGGTTGCAGAAGCGGATGAACCTCAGAAGACAGAAGCTGATGAGCAGGAAGATGCAGATGATTTAAAAGAAAGTCTCAGAGATTATTATCCGGAGCACGGTTTTGTACATATTGGTAAAAAAGCGATCATTGCAGTTTTTTCAACACTTGCAATTGTGATAGTAGTTGCCGCCTGTTGGATTCTGTTTCAGAATTCCAGAGATAATTCTTTTGATTATCAGTACAACCGTGCAATTGAATGCGCAGCAGATAATCACTATGATGAAGCGATTTCTTATCTGGAGAGAGCAATTGCACTGGATTCAAATGCAACAGGCGCAAGATTCCTTCTGGCTAAATATTACGATAAAAATGGTCAGCAGCAAAGTGCGATACTTGTATTGCAGGAGCTGATTGGTCTGAATGTAGATAACGTAGAAGAAATATATGATTATCTTTTATCCATTTATCAGAACCGACAGGATTATGCAAAGATGGGAGAATTGCTGAAAGAATGTGACAGCGATACGATTCTTGCAAAATACAATGAATATGCAGCATTGCCACCAGAATTCAATAAAGAGGGTGGAGTCTATAATGAATTGATCTCTATTACCATGCAGGGTAATACGGATGGATTTATCTATTATACAATGGATGGCTCTACACCAACAACCAATTCTCTGGTGTATGAGTTCCCGATTCCTTTGGAATCAGGAGATTATACTATTCGGGCGTTTTTTGTAAATATGCATGGAGTTGCCAGTGAAGTAATAACGAAGACTTATTATATAAGTCTTTCAGCACCGGAGGAACCGGTTGTAAATCTGGATAGCGGAACGTTTCATGAACCTCAGTTTATTGAAATATATCACAATGATGATACGAAAATATTTTATACACTGGACGGGTCAGTTCCTACATCCAAGAGTAACCGGTATACAGAGCCCATAGAAATGCCCTATGGAGTAAGCAATTTTTCCATTGTAGCAATCAATGATGATGGGTTGGCAAGTCCTATTGTGAAAAGAACATATCAGATGTACATACAGGCTAATTTTACACCGGAGCTTGCAATACAGGTATTAGTCAATAATCTGTGGGCGAAAGGCGAGCTGGCTGATACTGAGGGGCATGTGTCCAACAGACTTGGAGTCAATCAGTACAGGGTAGAGACAGCGGTGAAGCTTGCGGATGAATTTTATTACATAGTTTATGAAGAATATGTGGACACCATGGGACAGGTACATGATACGAATAATTTATATGCAATAAATGCCAATACGGCAGATTTGTACAAGGCATGGAAGATCGGTGAAGGAAAATATAATCTTCGCTCACTTGATGAGTAGTAATAATTATAAAAAATAGTTGAAAAAATATGCATGTTCTTATACAATAAATAAGATATGTGAAAAAAATAACAGGAGGAAGGATATGTATCAGATATTAGAAGCAAAAGAGTTGACCACCAATATTTATCTGATGGTTGTAGAAGCACCTCGTGTGGCACGCAATTGCCAGCCGGGACAGTTTGTCATTGTAAGAATGGATAAGGATGGAGAAAGGATTCCTTTGACAATCTGCGATTATGACAGACAGAAAGGAACAATTACTATTGTTTTCCAGACGGTAGGTGCAGAGACTACTAGAATGTCATCTTTAAAAGCAGGAGATGCATTCCATGATTTCGTAGGACCTCTTGGTTGCCCTTCTGAGCTTGTTTCAGAAGAGATAGATGCACTGATAAAAAAGAACATTCTGTTCGTTGCAGGTGGTGTTGGTACTGCTCCTGTATATCCTCAGGTAAAGTGGCTTCATGAGAATGGTGTGGCAGCAGATGTTATAGTAGGAGCCAAGAATCATGATCTTCTGATTCTTGAAGACGAGATGAAAGCTGTTGCAGGTAATCTGTACGTAACTACAGATGATGGCTCTTATGGTAGAAAAGGTATGGTAACACAGACTATTCAGGATCTGGTAGCGGAAGGCAAAAAGTACGATGTATGTATTGCCATCGGACCTATGATTATGATGAAATTTGTCTGTAAGCTTACCAAGGAATTGAATATTCCTACAATTGTCAGTCTTAATCCTATTATGGTGGATGGAACAGGTATGTGTGGTGCCTGTCGTGTAACAGTAGGAGATAAGGTGAAATTCGCATGTGTAGACGGACCGGAATTTGATGGACATCTTGTCAACTTTGATGAAGCTATGAAACGTCAGCAGATATATAAGACTGCTGAAGGAAGAGCAATGTTAAAGTTACAGGAAGGCGACACACATCATGGCGGATGTGGACACTGTGGAGGAGATAAATAATGGATGTATTAAAGAAAGTCCCTGTTCGTGAACAGGAAGCACAAGTCAGAGCAAAGAATTTTGACGAAGTATGTCTTGGATATAATATGGAAGAAGCAAAATGTGAAGCAGAGCGTTGTATTAATTGTAAGAATGCTCAGTGTATGAAGGGTTGCCCTGTTGCAATCAATATTCCAGGCTTCATTGAGCAGGTAAAGCTTGGTAATATCGAAGAAGCTTATAAGATCATCAGCGAATCTTCAGCACTTCCAGCTGTCTGTGGACGTGTATGTCCTCAGGAGAGCCAGTGTGAAGGCAAGTGTATCAGAGGTATCAAGGGCGAAGCGATTTCTATCGGTAAGTTAGAGCGTTTTGTTGCAGACTGGGCAAGAGAAAATGGTATTAAACCTGCTCCGGCAAAAGAGAAGCTTGGTAAAAAGGTTGCTGTAATCGGTTCAGGTCCTGCCGGTCTTACCTGTGCAGGCGACTTGGCTAAGCTGGGATATGATGTAACAATTTTTGAAGCATTACATGAAGCCGGCGGCGTATTGGTATATGGTATTCCTGAATTCAGATTACCGAAAGAAGCAGTTGTTGCTAAAGAAATTGCAAACGTAGAATCTCTTGGTGTAAAGATTGAGAAAAATGTAATCGTAGGTAAGTCAGTTACAATAGATGAACTGATGGATGAAGAAGGCTTTGATGCGGTATTTATCGGATCAGGAGCAGGACTTCCTAAATTTATGGGAATCCCGGGCGAAAATGCCAATGGTGTCTTCTCAGCAAATGAGTACCTGACAAGAAGCAACCTGATGAAAGCATTCAATGAAGATTCCAATACACCTATTATGCGTGGCAAGAAGGTAGCTGTCGTTGGTGGTGGTAACGTTGCAATGGATGCTGCAAGAACAGCACTGAGACTTGGCGCAGAGGTTCATATTGTATATAGAAGAAGTGAAGAAGAACTTCCTGCCAGAGTGGAAGAAGTACATCATGCAAAAGAAGAAGGGATTATTTTTGACCTTCTGACTAACCCTGTAGAGATTCTGGAAGATGAGAATAACTGGGTAAAAGGCATGAGATGTGTGAAGATGGAGCTTGGTGAGCCGGATGCATCAGGAAGAAGAAGACCTGTAGAAGTTCCAGGCAGCGAGTTTGATATGGAATTAGATACAGTTATCATGTCTTTGGGTACATCACCTAATCCATTAATCTCTTCTACTACAAAGGGACTGGAAACAAATAAGTGGAAGTGTATCGTAGCTGATGAAGAACATGGAAAGACGACAAAGGAAGGTGTATTTGCCGGTGGTGATGCTGTAACAGGCGCAGCTACAGTGATTCTTGCAATGGGTGCAGGTAAGGCAGCAGCAAAGGGAATTCACGAGTATCTTTCCAATAAATAAAAATATGGCTGACGGAGGATAAGACATATATGCCGTGGTGTCCGAAATGTAAGTGTGAATACAAAGAAGGAATAACAGAGTGTGCAGATTGTAAGGTTCCGCTTGTGGATGAATTCCCGGTGGATGAGCCTGTAGAGGAAGCGATATATCAATATGAAGCAGTGTCTGAGGAAGAGACAGAAGAACAGACACAACAGCAAAAGCAACCGTCAGCTGGTGTATATCAGGATAAAAAGGCAAAGGCAGAGGATTTTAAAAGCTCTGCCTATACCCTTCTTATTGTGGGAATACTGGGCATAGCTGCACTGGTACTGATAGAAATAGGAGTGCTCCCTATTCATTTGGCAGCACCGGGTAAATATATTACTTATGGTGTTATGGGAGGGCTGTTTCTTATTTTTATCATTATGGGAATTTCGTCATTTCGTTCTTCCAGAAAATATGCCGGTGAGGCAGAGGCAGAGGATGAACTGACACAGTCTATTAAAGACTGGGCATTGCAGAACCTCACCAAGGAATACATCATTGGACAGGCTAATAAGAGTACAGAAGAGCTTCCACAGGAAATGCAGTATTTTAATAACTATGCAGTGATCAAAGAAGGAATTACCGCACAGTTTGGAGAACTGGATGCCGTATATCTGGATGCACTGTGCGAAGAAATATACGGGTTGATTTTTGATGCGTGAGCTTAACAGCCTGTAGAGAGACAGAATGGAAAGGTACGGGGATTACGATTAACATTTCGCTGGTGACAGTAGGTAAAGTAAAGGAAAAGTATTATCGGGATGCAATTGCAGAATATGCAAAACGGTTATCACGATATTGTAAATTGGAAATCATAGAAGTTGCGGATGAGAAAACGCCGGATAAAGCTTCTGAGACGGAAGAAGATCAGATTAAGCAGAAAGAAGCAGAGAGAATACTAAAGAATATTCGGGATGATGCTTACTGTATTGCGTTGGCAATTGAAGGTAAGAAGACTGATTCTGTTTCCATGGCAAAGCATCTGGAACAGCTTGCCTTGAGTGGTAAGAGCAATATTGTGTTTGTTATCGGAGGTTCGCTGGGACTGCATCAAAGTGTATTACGCAGGGCTGATGAGAAGTTGAGCTTTTCAGATATGACATTTCCACATCAGCTGATGAGAGTGATCTTACTGGAACAGATTTACCGTTGTTACCGAATTATAAATAGAGAACCATATCATAAATAATAACTATTCAGAACCTTATGATTTCATAAGGTTCTGAATAGTTATATGTATTAAAGGAGGTATTTATATATGAGGATGTATGATTTGATTATGAAGAAACGAAATGGGGAAGCACTGGATGAAAAGGAAATCCAGTATATGATCAACGGATATACAAAGGGTGAAATCCCAGATTATCAGATGTCAGCTATGACAATGGCAATTTATTTCCAGGGTATGAATGAGCAGGAGACTCTTGCACTGACCATGGCTATGGCCCATAGCGGAGACATGCTGGATTTAAGTGATATTCATGGAGTGAAGGTAGACAAGCATTCTACCGGTGGAGTGGGTGATAAGACATCTCTTGCACTGACTCCCATGGTGGCAGCTCTTGGAATCCCGGTTGCCAAGATGAGCGGAAGAGGTCTTGGACATACAGGCGGAACAATTGATAAGCTGGAGAGCTTTACAGGATTCTCTACTGCTATTTCCGAAGAACAATTCAAAGAAAATGTGAACCGTATCGGAATTGCCATTATGGGGCAGACAGCAGACCTTGCGCCGGCGGATAAGAAGCTGTATGCGTTACGTGATGTAACGGCAACTGTTGATAACATGTCCCTGATCGCATCCTCTATTATGAGTAAGAAACTGGCGGCGGGAGCAGATGCTATCGTATTGGATGTTAAGACTGGCAGTGGAGCTTTTATGAAAAAGGAAGAGGATGCAGCAGCACTTGCCAAAGAGATGGTTAAGCTTGGAAAAGGCGCTGGCAGAAAGACATTTGCAGTTATATCAGATATGGATCAGCCACTTGGTTTTGCTGTAGGTAATGCACTTGAAGTAAAAGAAGCTATTGATACCTTGAACGGAAAAGGACCTGAGGATTTTGTGGAATTATGTATGACACTTGGTTCTCAGATGATTCTGGCAGCCGGCAAGGCAGAATCAACGGAACAGGCAAGAGAGATGCTGCAGGGAGTAATACAGGATGGAAGCGCACTGCGCAAACTGGCAGAATTTATTCATGCCCAGGGAGGAGATGAGAAGCTGGTATATCATCCTGAAAAGTTACCGGTGGCTTCTATGATAGAAGAAATCCCTGCACCGCAGGATGGCTATATTCAACATATTGTATGTGATGAAATAGGTATGTGTTCATTGATCCTTGGCGGTGGACGTGAGACTAAGGAAAGTGAAATAGACCTGTCTGTAGGTCTTGTGCTTCATAAAAAGGTTGGGGATCAGGTTATAAAAGGGGAATCATTGGCGACAATTCATGGTAATTCCCGTGAAAAGATCGAAGCTGCAAAAGAAAGATTCCTGAATGCCTATACATTCAGTACCACTCCTGTAGAGAAGAAAAAGCTGATAAAAGGTATTATTTCCTAATATAGAACATAGGATAAAGTGTGGAGTGATCCGCACTTTATTTTATTTTTTGCCGGTGGTGTCTTATGTGGAAACAGGAATTCGTGGATGCAAAAGAACGTTTTGCTGAGGCTTTTATGCTGCCCAAAGATCTGGTTATGAATGCTACTTTATTTCATATGATAGGAGAACGGGATATTTATCTGGAAAATTATAAAGGTATTCTGTCTTATACTTGCCATGAAATTATTGTAAAAGGACATGATTGCAAATACAGCATATGTGGGGACTGCCTTTCTATTGTATATTTTTCCAATGAAGATATGAAGATTTCGGGACGGATTGAGGAAGTAAAAGTTTCGAGGTGACTGCCTTGCAGAATAAATGGATGCGTTATCTGGATGGATATATAGACATCAGATTATATGGGGATTATGTGGAACGTTTATTCAATATGTGTCGTTCCCATGGGATAGAACTGTGGAATATTAAACGGGATGAAACGTCTTTTTGCTGTAGTATGGCAGCGGAAGACTTTAGCAGAATGCATCCGTTAATGCGTAAAACAGGCACGAAAGTAAAAGTGCTCCATAAGAATGGGCTTTTATTTTATATTCCTTTTCTAAAAAAAAGGATTCTTTTTTTTATAGGCATATTTGCCTGTCTTTTTATGCTTAACTGGGTGACACAGTACATATGGGCGATTGAATATGTAGGTAATATGCAGATAAGTGATGATGAATTAACGGATTTTCTAAGAGAAGAAGGAATTCATTATGGAATGACTAAGGCATCTTTAAATTGTGAAGAGAAAGAAAAGCAGTTAAGGGCTGCATTTCCTGTCGTAACATGGACTTCGATTTACTTTGAGGGAACCAAATTATATGTGGAAGTGAAGGAGAACGAGAAAGTAACAAGCGGACATCAGCAGCCGCAGGGAATGGATATTGTGGCGTCAGAAGACGGAGTTATATCTTCAATCATTACGAGAAATGGTATTCCACAGGTAAAAGCTGGAGATACTGTGGAAAAGGGACAAATCCTGGTATCTGGTGCAGTTCCGGTGTATGATGACGGGCAGAATATAGTGAAATACCAGATCTATGAAGCCGATGCAGATATTACAATTCTGACAAAGACTCATTTTCATGATCAGGTGAAAGAAATTTATCCGGTGATGATTTATGACAGGAATAGCAGGAAAGGCTATTTCCTGGATATTCTCGGATGGTATATAGAAAGCCCCATGTTTATGGATAGTCAGCGAAGCTATGAGTCAGTATATGATAAGAGGCAGGTATCCATACTGGGAGAAATATATTTGCCGGTATTTTATGGAGTAGTCGATAAGAAACCATATCATATTCAGTATTGCAATTACGAACAGGAACAGATGCAGAATACTCTGACAGGGGCTTTTGAAAAATTTATTTTATGTTTACAAGAAAAAGGGGTACAAATTATTGAAAAAGATGTTAAAATGATTAAGAATAGGAATGGTATGGAGATTAATGCAGACCTTCTTGTTATAAAGCCTACAGGAGAGAAAACTGTATTACAGCAGGAAAATAGGCAGGAGGAGTAGATTTTGGAAGAATTTCATATTGGATTACAAATACCTACCGAACATATGCAGAATATATTCGGTAATTATGATTCATACATTAGACAGATAGAGGATGATCTACAGGTCGTGATCACAGACCGAAATGGGGAAGTGAGAATTGCCGGTGAGGAAGGTAACGTGAACAAGGCAGTAAAACTTCTGCAGGATCTGATAGAATTATCCAAAAGGGGTAATCAGATACAGGAACAGAATGTGTCTTATGCATTGGCACTGTCGAAAGAGGGAGAAGAAGACTCCATTCTTGAAATTGATGCAGACTGCATCTGCCATACAATTACAGGCAAGCCAATCAAACCAAAGACCATGGGGCAGAAGAAATATATTGATGCAATCAGGGATAAAATGATCGTATTTGGTCTTGGACCGGCTGGAACCGGTAAGACATATCTGGCGATGGCAATGGCAATTACGGCATTTAAGAATCATCAGGTCGAACGTATTATTCTGACACGTCCGGCGATAGAGGCAGGTGAGAAGCTGGGTTTCCTTCCGGGCGACCTGCAAAGTAAAGTAGATCCGTATCTGCGTCCGTTGTATGATGCCTTATATCAGATCATGGGAGCAGACAATTTTCAGAAGAATATGGAAAAGGGGCTGATAGAAGTAGCACCTTTGGCATATATGCGAGGAAGAACGCTGGACAATGCCTATATTATTCTGGATGAAGCGCAGAATACGACACCGGCACAGATGAAGATGTTCCTGACTCGAATCGGTTTCGGTTCCAAAGTCATTATTACCGGTGATGCCTCTCAGAAGGATCTGGCAGTGGGAACACAGTCCGGGCTGGATGTGGCACAGAAAGTATTGGGAAAAATCAGCGATATTGCGTTTATTCAGATGACAAGCCGTGATGTTGTAAGACATCCGCTTGTACAGAAAATTGTAAAAGCATATGAAACATACGAAGCAAATGAAGTGAAACATCAGAATCAGAATAAAGAGAAACGAAAGAATACAGGGAGTTTCTATGCGAGAAAACCGAAATAGGAGTTAGACCATGAGAAAAGAAGAAGCAAAGTGGCAGAAGGTATTATGGATTGTATTCATGCTCCTTTTTTCAATCACAGCTACAGCGGTGGCTGCCTATATCTATGGTAATTCTCTGAGAGATATCTGTCTTCTGCTGATTGTAGTAACAGCAGGATGTGCAGGTGTGGTATTTGCACTGATTCAGTCGGATATCTGCGGAGTTCTGCATTATGATAATGGTGCTCATTATGTACGGTTTGTTGTTACTTTTGTGATTGGTATTACAGCCAGCTGTTTATTGCCAATGCTCCCGGACAGTGGATGGGCATTTCCTGCAATTGCACTGGCATTAACGTTGTTTGCCAATACAGCCACAGGGTTAATGGCATATGCAGTAATTCTTGGGATCTGCATCTATTTTTCAAACGGAAGTGTATTGATTTTTCTGATGTATTTTCTCATAGGCTGTCTGTTTGCCATTCTGTTTGAACGTCTGGATGAAGATTATAAGACAGGTGTTCCGATTTTTGTGGCGATGATGATTTATTCAGTCATTATGCTGGCAAGAATTGTATTCAGAAGTTATGGAACCATAGAATTTGAAGCTTTTATGGTTCCTGTAATCAATCTTTTTATTACATTTCTTTTTGTACTTGCTGTTTTAAGATTCTACTGTGCAGTTGTGATAGACAGGGAGAAAGGGCGTTTCCTTGAAATCAATGATCAGGAATTTGAATTGTTGAGCAAGTATAAAGGAGAGAATCCGCAGCTGTATTATAATGCAATCCATACGGCATATTTTGCTGAAAAGGCGGCAAGATTATTTTACATGGATGTGGATGTGGCAAAGAATGGTGGTTATTATCATAAGATTATTGCCAATGAATGTAAAAAAGAAGATAAATCACTGGAAGAGATATGCAGACTTTACCGGTTCCCTGATAAGGCAGTAAAGCTTTTACAGGAATATAATTATAAATCCGAATTTATCGTTATGAAGGAAACAGCAGTTGTCTATCTGGCAGATGCTGTGGTATCTTCTATCATGTATCTGCTTGAAAAGGATGAGAATAAGGAAGTTGATTTCGTGCAGCTTGCTACAGCAGTATTGAAACGTAAAATAGACAGTGGCGTATTGAATCACAGCAATATTTCCGTATCAGAGTTATGCGGTATGGAGAAATTATTTACAGGAGAGAAATTATATTATGACTTTTTGCGTAGAGAATGAAACTGAAAAGGAATTACCGTTTGATGTGGAAGAGGTTGCGGGCAAGGTAATGGAAGCAGCTCTGGAACAGGAAGGTTGTCCATACGAGGCATCCATAGAACTTCTTTTAACAGATAATGAAGGAATTCATGCTATGAACAGAGAATTTCGCAATATTGACCGTCCTACAGATGTGTTGTCTTTTCCTAATGTTGATTATGAAGCTCCGGCAGATTTTGAAGGAATAGAGGATTCTGTGGAAGATTATTTTGATCCGGAGACAGGGGAACTGTGTCTGGGCGATATTGTAATTTCGATTGACAAGGTATACGAACAGGCGCAGGAATATGGACATGCACCTTTGAGAGAATTTGCGTTTCTGGTAGCACATAGTATGTTACATTTATTGGGGTACGATCATATGGAGCCTGATGAGGCTGAGGTTATGGAAGCAAAGCAGGAAGAGATTCTGACGAAACTGGGGATTACAAGATAATACGATTCATAAGACAACGCGGAGGAGTATATGAGGAAGAAATCGAATTTTATCGTACAGGGAGGAATACTTGCAGCAGCAGGTATTTTGTCACGAATCATAGGAATTGCAAGACGTTTTCCAATGGAACATATTATTGGGGATGTGGGAAACGGATACTATTCGGCAGCGTATGAAGTGTATGCAATGATGCTGATCATATCCTGCTACAGTCTGCCACTGGCAGTTTCCAAGGTGGTTTCTGCCAAGATTGGAAAGAGACAATACCGAAATGCAAACAGGGCTTTCCAGTGTGCTATGGCTTTTGCAGTGGCAGCAGGGGGACTGACATTTCTGATTGTAGAAGTATTTGGAGATGTTCTGGCAACGAATTTTATGCTGGAGCCTATGAGTGCAATGGCATTAAAGGTGCTGGGACCTGCTCTTTTAATTGTTTCCATTATGGGAGTATTCCGTGGATATTTTCAGGGACTTGGAACCATGATGCCCACTGCCGTATCACAGATTATTGAGCAGATTTTTGTATTGATTGCCAGTATAGCGGGTGCTTATGTGCTGTATCACAGGGGAGAAAAAGTAGGTGCATTGCTTCATAATGAGAATTATGCGCCTTCTTATGGTGCAGCAGGTGCGTCCTTGGGACCGGTAGTTGGTTCCCTGATTGGTCTGATATTCCTGCTGCTGGTATATTTCTCTTATCGAGGCAGATTTAAGGCACAGGTGAAGAGAGATACCAGTGGTACAGTAGATAGTTACAGTACTATATTCCGTTTGATCGTATTGACAATTCTTCCGGTGCTTTTAAGTACTACCGTATATAATATCAGTAATGTCATTGATATCCGTATTTATAACAGTGTCATGATCCAGAAGGGAATGGAAGATGTAAAGGCATATAACTGGGGTGTATATTCTGGTAAATACAGAGTACTTGTAAATGTACCGATAGCTCTTGCTAATGCCATGTGTTCCTCTATTGTGCCGGTTCTGACCGGGTTGATCGTCAGAGAAGAGTATAGACAGGCAAAAGAGAAGATCAGCCAGGCAATGCGTTTTACCATGATCGTGGCAATTCCAAGTACAATTGGTATGTCTGTACTTGCAAGACCGATTATTACCATGTTGTTCCGTGGAGAGATAGATCTGGCAGTAAGCTTATTACATGTTGGTTCTATATCCATTATTTTCTATACCATGTCAACTCTGACCAATGGTGTATTACAGGGTATTAACAAAATGAAAATACCTGTAAGAAATGCATGTATTGCACTGGTAATTCATATTGTATTTTTATATGCAGCGTTGGAAATGGACATGGGAATCCAGGCGGTTGTATATGCTAATATTTTATTTGCAGTAATCGTATGTATTTTGAATCATCTGGCTATTCGCAAATATATTCGTTATCGCCAGGAGTTTATCAGAACGTTTGCAATACCCCTTGCATCTTCTGCAATTATGGGTGTAGTTGTTGGACTGATTTACTGGCTGCTTAGTAAGGCGCTTTCAGGCATGGGTAAAGCTTTATCAAGTTTCCTTATTGTAATGATATGCATTGTGATAGGTGCTGTTGTGTACTTTATGGCTATGCTGTTTCTCAAGGGAATCACGAAAGATGATCTTATGAAAATGCCTGGTGGCAGAACGGTATACACAATTGCTGCGAAGTGTCATCTGATGTAGAAAAAACGAACATGTATAAAAAACAGAGAATAAGCTGATACTATATCAAAATGCCATATTTGAAACGGAGGCTGATGATGAGGCAGGGATATAAGATTAGCTTATTTTTTGCATGTATAGCTGTGCTGGTGCTGATAGCACTTATTTTATTGAAAAGACATGCATTATATCAATCAGAAGAAGTTCCTTTTATAGAGGAGATTCAGGAAGAACAGGATGATATCACGCAGGTGCAGAATACAGACATAAGGATTACGTGCGATACGATATGCATGTATGAGGACTTCGATAAGAAAGATGGAACAGTATCTTATGAAGAAGTGAGAATGCCTGGCAAATATATAGGAATGAACAGAGTGGAAATGGAGAAGGCATTATGGGACGACAGCCGCGTTCTGAGTCTTGAGGACAAGGAAAGAGGATTTGAATCACAGCATCTGGAACTTTTCTCCAAAGAAAGAGTAAAGATTGTACGTATTTATGATACAACTCCGGAAGTAAGCGGTTACTATATCATGGCAGTTGATCATGAAATATGGATTTATCAGGGAGACAGAACTACTGTGTATTTTAAGACTGACCTGCAGTTAGAACAGTTGCCGCAACAGGTTCAGAAGGAAATCATGCAGGGCAAATATATAGATTCAGAACTTGCACTATATCATTTTCTGGAATCATACAGCAGTTAAAGGAAGGAAAAGGAAATATGCCGCTTAAAGTAGTAGTTATAGGAGGCGGAGCCAGTGGATTGGCTGCAGCCATTACCGCAGCATGGGGCGGAGCAGAAGTTATCATATTAGAGCATAAGGACAGAGTTGGTAAGAAAATCCTGATGACAGGAAATGGAAAGTGTAATTTGACCAATGTAAGCGATTATCATGGAAAATACTATGGAGAAGATGTTGAGAGGATTTACAGTTTCCTTGATAGATTTTCACCACAGGATACAATAGCTTTTTTCAGACAAATGGGACTATATACGAAAGAGAAAAGAGATGGCGGCATCTATCCGGTGTCTGAACAGGCGACGGCTGTATTGGATGTACTTCGAAGCACTTGCATACATCTGGGAGTTAAAGTCTTCACAGAATGTGAGCCGGTCAGCATTAAGCAGGGAATGGTATATTATCTGGAGCAAAAGACACAGAAGAAACAGATTCACTTTGATAAGCTGATACTGGCAGCAGGAGGAACAGCTGCCCCCGTATCCGGTTCAGATGGAAGTGGATACAATCTTGCGAAAACGTTAGGACATCATCTGATTAGGCCGCTCCCTGCGCTTGTACAATTACGATGCGAAGGTAATTATTTTAAAGCCTTGTCAGGCGTAAGGGCACAGGCTGGACTTACCTTGTACATAGATCACAAGATTGCAGCAACAGAAGAAGGCGAGCTGCAGCTGACGGATTATGGAATATCGGGAATTCCTGTATTCCAGTTTAGCAGAATTGCTGCCAGAGCATTGTCAGAACAAAAGCAGTGTCAGGTGAAGATAGATTTCCTGCCTTTTTTTCAACAGGTTGATATGGAGAAAATCAAAGAGAGTATATCAAAGGTTGCATACAAGACTGTAGAAGAGTTTCTGAGTGGAATGGCTCATAAGAAAATAGCCTCCCTGATCTGTAAGCAGGCTCGGATAAAACCGGATGTCAGAGTAGGGGAATTACCTGCAAAGAAAGTAATGTCCTGCGTGGAAGCGTTAAGGAAATTTACGGTAACGGTTAAGGCTGCTAATCCTTTTGAAAATGCACAGGTATGCAGCGGAGGTATCCCTCTGAAAGAAGTGACAGATCAGTTGGAATCCATTTACTGTAAGAACATATATATAACAGGTGAAATACTGGACTGCGATGGAATCTGTGGAGGATATAATCTGCAATGGGCATGGGCAACAGGAGTGCTGGCAGGAAGAGCCGTAGTACAGTAATAGAGAGGAACTTTATATGATCGCGATAAATCAGGTAAAATCAGAAATACCATGGAATGGTCACAGATTGCAGATTCGGGATATGATAGATTCAGAGGAAGTATTGCGTAAGAAGGCAGCAGCAGTGTTACATATAGATGCAGTACAGATTCGGAAAGTGGAAATCATAAAGCATTCTCTGGATGCACGTAAGAAGCCGCAGATATGGCAGGTGTATACACTGGGTGTTACATTACTGCATGAAGACATGGAAGCCAAAATTGTGAAAAAGTGCAAAAACAACAATGTGACACTTGTGTCAGGTCAGGCTTATACATTCCCTGACAGTGGAAGTATCAGAATGAATCACAGACCGGTAATCATTGGAATGGGACCGGCAGGACTATTCTGTGCCTATATGCTTGCAAAACATGGCTATCGTCCAATTGTTCTGGAACGTGGATATGACGTGGAAACGCGAACAAAAGCAGTAGAAGAATACTGGCAAAATGGAATCCTGCAGCCAGAATCCAATGTACAGTTTGGAGAAGGCGGAGCCGGAACCTTCTCAGATGGCAAATTAAATACACTGGTAAAGGACAAGTACGGACGAAGCAAAGAAGTCATGAAGATTTTTGTGCAGGCGGGAGCACCCGAAGAGATTTTGTATGAAAGCAAGCCGCATATCGGAACAGATATTTTAAAGAAAGTAGTAACCAATATGCGGCAGGAGATCATACGTAATGGTGGTGAAGTGCATTTTGGAAGCAAAGTAACAGGAATTGAGACACAGAACAAGAAAATAACAGGCGTTATTGTAAATAATTCTGAAAGAATAGAGACAGATCAGGTAGTACTTGCGATTGGACACAGTGCAAGAGATACTTTTGCATATCTTATGAAAGAACAGATTCCTATGGAAGCCAAGTCTTTTGCTGTGGGTATGCGTGTAGAACATTCACAGAAGCTGATTAATGAGTCAATGTATGGAACCGAACATGGTATGGAATTACCTGCTGCACCATATAAGCTGACAGCCAGAACCAGTGTGGACAGAGGCGTGTATTCCTTCTGCATGTGCCCTGGAGGCTATGTGGTGAATGCTTCCAGTGAACCGGGCAGAATAGCAGTCAATGGGATGAGTTATTCAGACAGAGCCAGTCATAATGCCAACAGTGCTATTATCGTAACCGTAACACCGCAGGACTTTCCTGGAGATGGACCTCTGGCTGGTGTGGAATTCCAACGCCAATTAGAAGAAAAGGCATACAATGCAGGCAAAGGCAAAGTTCCTGTGCAGTATTATGAAGATTTCAAAGAAAACAGAAGTTCCGAACCAGAAGAAAACAGAATAAAGCCTTGTATCAAAGGGCAATATGAGTACGCCAGTCTGCGTGGGATTTTCCCAGAGGAATGTGAAAAGGCATTTATAGAAGGAATGGAGCATTTTGATCATATTATTCCAGAATTTGCAGGAAAAGATGTCATACTGGCTGGCGTGGAGAGCAGAACCTCTTCCCCGGTACGCATACACAGAAATGAAGCGCTTCAGAGTCCGGGATTATCGGGGCTGTATCCATGTGGAGAAGGCGCGGGCTACGCAGGCGGCATTACTTCAGCGGCTATGGATGGAATGTATGTGGCAGAACAGATTGCCAGCTGCTATTCCCCTATTGCATAATCAAAAAACATGCTTTACAATAGGGAACATGAGTGTGCGATGATACGGAGGCATAAAATGGACGAGTTACGCAGTAAATTGAAAGATAAAAAGAGAGTCGTTGTGAAGATTGGTTCATCTTCTTTGCAGCACCCGGAGACAGGAGATCTTGATTATATAAAGATGGATATACTGGTTCGCGAATTGTGTAATATTCGCAATCAGGGCAAGGATGTTATTCTGGTAACATCGGGAGCGATTGCCTGTGGCAGAAGGGCTGTTCATATTTCAAAGCCCGCTACGATTGCAGAGAAACAGGCATGCGCAGCAATAGGACAGGCAAGACTGATGACAACGTATCAGCGTATTTTCTCTGAATATGGACATCTTGCAGCGCAGATTCTGATGACAAGGAATACAATCGTAGCTGACTTGAACAGATATAATGCACATAATACATTCAGTGAACTGATGAATATGGGAGTCATTCCCATTGTAAACGAGAATGATACAATCTCTACATTTGAAATTGAGGATGTCATTGGGGATAATGATACGTTATCTGCGATTGTAACTGCTTTAACAGGCGCAGACCTGCTGATCCTGTTATCTGATATAGATGGTCTGTATACAGATGACCCACATAAGAACCCTGATGCAAAATTCATAGACAGAGTAGATAGTCTTACTGATGAATTACTCAGCATGGGAAAAGGAACTACAGGAAGTGATATTGGAACAGGTGGAATGGAGACCAAGCTGACTGCTGCCAAGATTGCAACCTATTCAGGGGCTGATATGGTCATTGCCAATGGCAAGGATGTAAGAGTCATTCACCGTATTATGGAAGGCAGAAATTACGGTACGATATTTAAGGCAAATAAGAACGAGGCGTTTAATTTTGCACAGTTCGTAGATAATTTGCATAAATAAGAAACAGTTGAAAGGCATGGTTTGATAATTATGAATATGCAGGAGAAAATAGACCGGATTAATGCATTGTATCATAAATCCAAGGCAGAGGGGCTGACGGATGAAGAGAAGGCAGAACAGGCAAAGCTGAGAGCTGAATATGTTGCCAGTGTCAGAAATAATTTAAGAAGCCAGCTGGATAACATATCCATACAGGAACCGGATGGCAGTGTAGTAAATCTGGGAGACAAATACGGCAAAAAAGGACACTAGGATGAAGGCAAAGCAGGAAGTCAGAAAAGAAATTTTATCATATAGAAACCAGATGACTCATGATGAGGTAATGGACAGAAGCAGGCAGATCATTCAAAGAGTGCTGAAGACACCGGAGTATGAAGAAGCGGACAATGTTTTGCTGTATGCAGACTATTGTCATGAAGTTATGACCAGAGAACTTTTTGAAGATGCGATACTTAGAAAGAAAAGGGTATATTTCCCCAAATCTTATGGAGAAGACTGTCATATGGAATTCTATCAGGTAATCTCGGTAAAGCAGCTGGAAGCCGGATATAAAGGAATCAGAGAACCGGCAGCGGATGAATCACTGCGATACAGATTCAGAACACAGGAAGACACGCTGATGATTCTTCCGGGAGTGGCATTTGGAACAGATGGGTACCGTATCGGGTATGGTAAGGGCTTTTATGACCGTTACCTGCAGGATAAGGCACAGATTACCAGAATGGGACTGGCTTTTTTCAATCAGATTACAGAACCCTTCATACATGAAGAACATGACAGAAAAATGGACAAGATTGTAACAGAAGAGATTATTTATTCATTTCTGAGAATATAGAGGAAGGAAAAACATGAACAAAATTAAAGCATCATATGAAATACTGACCCCAATATCTGAAGGTGGCACAAAAGAATTACAACACATTGAAAAAATAGGACGTGTATGCTATAAAAGCGAGGATTATATTACAGAAGATGGGGAATCTGCCAGGAAATTTGTTGCCATGCTGATTCGTAACGGTCATGAAGCAATGATTGAACATTCATTCCTTTCCGTAAAGTTTACAGTTGACAGAGGTGTCAGCCATGAGCTGGTACGCCACAGAATCGCTTCCTTTGCACAGGAAAGTACCCGTTACTGTAATTATGCAAAGGATAAGTTCGGAGCAGAATGTGCATTCATAGATCTGGAACCGGGCATTATGCTGGACAACAAGATGAAGAAAATGTCAGGTGAAGAGATTGCACTGGTTATGGCTGAGTGGACAAGTGCCATGGAGGATGCAGAACGTCACTATATGAGGCTTCTGGAACTGGGAGCGACACCGCAGATTGCAAGAGCTGTATTGCCTAACAGTACCAAGACAGAGATCACAGTATCTGCTAATTATCGTGAGTGGCGTAATTTCTTTAAGCTTCGTGTACCGGCAGATGTTCATCCTCAAATGAGAGAAGTGACCATTCCTTTGTTAAAAGAATTAAAGGGAATGATCCCTGTTATTTTTGATGATATAGAGTGCTAGAGTAGAGATAATGCAGAAGGAGGAGATTGAGAGATGACAATTCGAGAGAAAGCTGCCATGATGAAACTGGACAGCTCTAAAATGGCTTCAACTGATATTGCAGTGAGAAATGCTGCATTAGAAAAGATAGCAGAATCACTGCTTGCAGGCAAAGAACGTATATTTGAGGCAAATGCAAAAGATATGGAGCGTGCCCAGGCAGACAATATTTTGCCTGCGGTAATTAAACGCTTGAAATTCAGTGAAGCAAAGCTTTCAGATGCAATAGCAGGAATTCATAATCTCATTGCACTCCCGGATCCTCTTTTTCGGATTCAGTTGAAGAGACAACTGGATGAAGGTCTGACACTTGTCAGGGAGACTTGCCCAATCGGTGTAATAGGTGTTATTTTTGAAGCAAGACCGGATGCTATGGTACAGATTGCTTCTTTATGTATCAAGAGTGGCAATTGTGCAATCCTTAAAGGCGGAAGTGAGACCAGGGAGACGAACAAGCTTCTTTTTGAATTAATTTATGAAGCTGCATTATCCAGTGGACTTCCGCAGGGGTGTTTATTTCAGGCTGAACAAAGAGATGAGATTGCAGAGCTTCTGGCATGCCATGAGTCTGTAGATCTTTTGATTCCCAGAGGCTCCAATGCATTTGTTCAATACATTATGAATAACACGAAGATTCCTGTATTAGGACACGCAGATGGAATCTGTCATATTTATGTGGATAAGGATTTTGACCTGGAGAAAGCAATCCCGGTGATTATTGATGCCAAGACACAGTATACGGCTGCATGTAATGCCGTAGAAACCCTGCTGGTACATCAGGATGCCTTGGAGAAGCTGATGCCGCCACTACAGAAGGCTTTTGAAGAGTATAAGATATCTTTGCGTGCTACAAGTGATATTGCAGACAGATACGGCAGTGAGTTGGCTACAGAAGAGGATTTCAGTACAGAATATCTGGATCTGATTATTTCAGCAAAGACAGTTGAGAACATAGATGAAGCAATATGGCACATTAATAAATATGGTTCACATCATACGGACTGCATTATCACAGAGGATAATAAGGCAGCAGAATACTTTATGCGGATGGTAGATTCTGCGGGGGTATATCAGAATTGCTCAACACGCTTTGCAGATGGATTCCGATATGGATTCGGAGCAGAGGTTGGAATCAGTACAGGCAAGATACATGCCAGAGGACCGGTTGGATTAGAAGGGCTTGTTACATACAAATATAAGCTGTTTGGTAATGGACAGATTGTAGGAGACTATGCAAGTGGCAGGAAGTCATTTCACTTTAAAGACTTGAAATAGAAATATGGGGAACGCATTCATATGCACAAGACATGGGATGCGTTCTTTTTATGCATAAATTTTAAAAGATGGTACAAAATTGTAAGAAAATGTGATACCATAGAAATAGGAAAAATTGACTATAACTTTATGTAAATCAGGTGGGTTATGAATATCAAAGTTCAGTTATGTGGAATTGTACTACTATTGATAGGATTTTTGTTGTATTATCCGAAGAAAAAACTGCAGACATCTTCAAAGCGTGCTTTTGTGTGGTTTTATTTTATTACACTCTGCTGTGTTATTCTGGATATTGTGTCAATTGTTGTAATTGAAAATGCAGCGTACTTGCCCGTAGTATTTGTAAAATTTATATGTAAGAGTTATCTGATCAGCCTGGTTGCAACTGCATTATGCAGTATTATATATATAGGTGTTGATATTGTATTTTATAAAAACTCCTTCAGACGGGCTGAGATTGTATGTGGAATTCTGGCGCTTGCTATCAGTATATGTATTATGGCACTGCCTTTGGATATTTTCTTTGATTCTGAGACTCATGTTGTATATACATATGGACCGGCGGCGATGATGACTTATCTGGGAACAGTGGGAATTATCCTTACGTGCTGCTATTTGTTGGTAAAATATAAAGGTTATATTCAGAAGAGACGGCATAGTGCGATGCTTTTGTGGATGTTGATATGGTATGCTTCTGCATTGATCCAGTTCCTGAATCCTCAATTCCTTGTAGTTGGATTTGGCAGCTGCCTTGGGGTTGTGATCATTTATCTCCAGTATGAGAATCCGGAGATCAATATGGACCGTGAAAGCGGAATGTTCAACCAGACTGCAATCTACCAGCTTATTCGGCAGATTTATTATGAGAAATCGTCATATGCAGTATTTACTTTTATTAATGACCATCGTTTTGCCAGAGACTATATTCAGCTGACAATGCCGGGATTGATTAATGCGCTGCTTCATGTAAAAAATGCGTGTGTATTTAAAACAGCGGATGATGAAATTGTCATGATGATCCCGAATCATGATGTGCAGGAGTTTAGCACTGCAATGGTGGAAAAACTGACTACCAATGAACTAGGGCAGCATGATGAGAATGATAATTTGAAAGTCCTGTTTATGAACGATTGCCTTCTTGCACCTAAACCTGAAGATTTTTTTGCAATACTCCGCTATTGCAGAAGAAAGAAGATAACGCAGTCTGTACGGCAATTCATTGATATCAATGAATCTGTTATGAATGAGATGCTGGATGAAAATAAATTATTTAAAACCATAGAGGAAGCAATCAACAACAATCGGATAGAAGTATATTACCAGCCGATTTATTCTACCAACAATAAAAAATTTGTCAGTGCCGAGGCACTAGTCCGGATGTTTGATGCGGATGGTAAAATGCTTCCGGTATATGACGCTATAAAGGCATCTGAAGACAGTGGACAGATACACCGAATCGGTGAGATTGTATTTGAAAATGTATGTAGGATGATTAATAAATACAATATTGCGGAATATGGCATAGAATACATTGAAATCAATCTGTCCACAGTACAATGTTCTGACGAAAAACTTGCAGAACGATATATCCGTATTATGGAGAAACATAGCATCAATCCGAAATTTATCAATCTGGAGATCACGGAATCAGCGACAGTGGAAATGAAGCAGACTTTACTGGCTAACATGAAGAAATTAATCACATATGGAGTTACGTTTTCGTTGGATGATTTTGGGACAGGGCAGTCCAACCTGAATTATATTGTGGAAATGCCGGTTCAGATTGTAAAGTTTGATAGAGAAATGACGAAGTCATATTTTGAAAGCCACAAGGGTCGTTTTGTCATGAATGCTGCCATGCATATGATTCAGGGCATGAAACTGCATATTGTATCTGAAGGTATCGAAACAAAGGAACAGCTTGAGACTATGGAAGAATTGGGAATAGAGTATATTCAGGGATTCTATTTTTCCAAACCGCTGCCGTTATTAGAGTTCATTGAGTTCATAAGCCATCAGAAGGAAGACAGCCAGCAGGAAAGCCTGGTAATGTAGAAAAGAGGGAATGATATGTTTAAATTTGTGAATAAGAAGAACAGAACAGTAGCTGCATTTTTGCTTGTGTGCTGCATTACGGTAAGTATGCTGTATTCAACACCTGCTTATGCGTTAGAAGTGACACAGACAGATGTAAAAATGTATACGACATCAGGTACACCTGTGTATGCCGCACCTGATCTGAATTCTACGATTGTGGTATATCTGGAGAGATTTGTGAATGTGACTGTAACAGGAATTACAGATAATGGGTTTTATCGTGTGAATCTCAATGGAGATTATTATATACCGGGACCGTATCTGATCAGTTCCGTGCAGCCTGATAAGACAGAGAAACAGAAATCACTGGATAACCTTGACAAGTTTACCAAGGCTTATCAGAATCAGCTTGAACTAATGAAGGGTTACAGCAGTGCTTTTGCACTTTTGGATGTTACAGGTGATGGTATTCCGGAGCTTTTTGATCTGAGTGGACAGGAAATCTATACATATTATGAAGAACGTGCAGTTATGATGTATTATTCAGAATATCCACTTACTTTCTATTATGATAAGAAGAATAACAAGCTGCTTGGAAAATATACATGGAACAGTAAAGAAATATGGGAAGTATATTATGTAGATAAATCACTTCTTCCATGGGGACAGATTAAGTGCAATTCTACAGATGCATCAGCTTACAAGTCAAATGCAGAAGCTGTTTCCAGATCTTATACGAATGATGATGAGACAAGAGCAGATATGTATAACATTTTGAAGAAAATTCTGTCTTTGTAGTGCGTGCTCATTGACCCTTGCAAGTTTGTATAAAATAATATATAATCAGCAAAGGTGTGTTCTGCGAAGATACGCAGATGCAGGAAAGGCATGGTTATTAGAATGAAGCACGAAGAACTGGAACAGATATTAAATGATATAGATCTGACAAAAGAGGCTCCTGCACAGGAACCACAGCGTCAGTATTATTATATGAAGAGGGCAAGACAGATCGTAGCACAGCAGGAGGAAGTACTGGGACACAGACCGACAGCGTGCGCGGTGACATTTGGCTGTCAGATGAATGCTAAGGACAGCGAGAAACTGATCGGTATTCTGGAGACAATCGGCTACGAAATGATTGAAGATGAGTCCGCTGATCTGGTATTTTACAATACATGTACAGTGCGCGATAATGCAAATCAGCGTGTATATGGCAGACTTGGTTTCCTCAATACCATGAAAAAGAAGAATCCTCATAAGATTATCGCTTTGTGTGGCTGTATGATGCAGGAGACAACGGTAATTGAGAAAATCAAGAAGAGTTATTCTTTTGTTGATCTGATCTTTGGAACTCATAATATTTATAAATTTGCAGAGCTTCTGGTTGCGGTATATAACAGTGACCGTATGGTAATTGATATATGGAAGGATACTGATAAGATTGTAGAGGATCTTCCGGCAGAACGTAAGTATTCGTTTAAAGCAGGTGTGAATATTATGTATGGATGTAATAATTTCTGCACATACTGCATTGTTCCCTATGTAAGGGGACGGGAGAGAAGCCGTAATCCCAAGGATATTATCAGAGAGATTGAACAACTGGTATCAGAGGGCGTAGTTGAAATCATGCTTTTGGGACAGAATGTGAATTCTTATGGCAAGACTCTGGAAGAGCCTATGACTTTTGCAGAGCTTCTGAGGGAAGTAGAGAAGATAGAAGGATTACAGAGAATCCGTTTTATGACTTCACATCCCAAGGATTTGTCAGATGATCTGATTCAGGTGATGAAAGAATCCAAGAAAATATGCCGTCATTTGCATTTGCCACTACAGGCCGGATCTTCCAGAATTCTACAGGCAATGAACAGACGTTATACGAAGGAACAGTATCTTGCCCTGGCTAAGAAGATTCGCCAGGAGATTCCGGACATTTCCCTGACAACAGATCTGATTGTTGGTTTCCCTGGGGAAACTGCCGCGGATGTGGATGAGACAATAGAAGTGGTAAAAGAGGTACAGTATGATAATGCCTTTACTTTTATCTATTCCAAGCGAACAGGTACACCTGCTGCCGCAATGGAGAATCCGGTGTCAGAACAGGAGATCAAGGATAACTTTGACAGATTACTCAAGGTAGTGCAGGATACAGCAAGAGAACGTGTGGGAAGATTGCAGGGACAGACTATGGAAGCATTGGTGGAAGAAGTAAATGAACAGGATGCTTCTCTTCTGACAGGTCGTTTGTCTAATAATACAATCGTACATTTTCCAGGAGATTCCAGCCTGATTGGTTCTATCGTGAAAGTGAACCTGAAAGAATGTCATGGATTCTATTATATAGGTGAAATGGTAATATAATTAATATACTACAATCAAAATATACAATGCCACGTTGGAAAAACGTGGCATTGTTGTCGTTTTAACTAATCTTATGATTTACCCTTGAAATCTGCGTTTTTTAGGCATATGATGAAAAAAGTTTTTACAAAATTTTTAGAAATACATAAGAGATTGTTTATAAAACAGTCGAAGGGAGACATATGGAAAAATTAAAGCCGAAGCTGTTCTCTGTCATGAAGACATATACCAAGGAACAGTTCGTAAAAGACGTTGTAGCAGGTATTATTGTAGCGATTATAGCATTGCCCTTGTCCATTGCACTTGCACTGGCGTCTGGTGTAGGTCCTGAACAGGGTATATATACGGCGATTGTAGCGGGATTTCTGATTTCATTTCTTGGTGGAAGCCGCGTACAGATTGCTGGACCGACTGCTGCTTTTGCAACAATCGTAGCAGGAATTGTAGCAGAGAAAGGCATGGATGGTCTGGTGCTGGCAACTGTTCTGGCAGGTATCATCCTTGTAGTTATGGGATTCCTGCGTCTGGGTAATCTGATTAAGTATATTCCATATACAATTACGACAGGATTTACAGCAGGTATTGCAGTTACAATTGTAATCGGACAGATCAAGGACTTTCTTGGACTTACTTATCCTGAAGGGACTGTTACTATCGAAACAATGCAGAAGGCCAAGGCAGTTATTGCCAATATTACGACAATTAACTGGCAGGCTTTGTTGGTAGGTGCAGTGTGTCTTGCAATCCTTATTGTATGGCCTTATATTAATAAGACAATCCCAGGTTCCTTGATTGCGGTTATAGTTGGAATTCTGATGGTGAAGCTTCTGCATATGCAGGTGAATACGATTGGTGATCTGTATGAAATCAGCAATAGGCTTCCGGTTCCACATGTTCCTGTCTTTACGCTTACCGATGTGGGTGAGATTTTACCTGATGCATTTACCATTGCGATTCTGGCAGCTATCGAGTCATTGTTATCCTGTGTAGTAGCAGACAGTATGATCAACTCTAAGCATCGTTCCAATATGGAACTGATCGCGCAGGGTGTTGGTAATATCGGTTCCGCATTATTTGGAGGTATTCCTGCAACTGGTGCAATTGCAAGAACAGCAGCTAATATTAAAAATGGTGGACGCACACCTATTGCAGGTATGGTACATTCTATTACTCTGGTACTGATTCTTGTAGTATTAATGCCCTATGCAGCATTAATCCCCATGCCATGTATTGCAGCAATTCTGTTCATGGTAGCTTATAATATGTGCGGATGGCGTACCTTCGTTGGATTGTGCAAATCCGCTCCAAAGAGTGACATTATCGTTCTTGTGCTGACTTTTGCACTGACAGTTATTTTTGATCTGGTAGTAGCTATTGAGGTAGGCATTTTACTGGCAGCTATTCTCTTTATGAAGAGAATGAGCGATGTAACAGAAGTAGAGGGCTGGAAATATCTGGATGAAGAGGATGATCCGGATAGTATTGCCCTGAGGGCAGTTCCTGATCATACACTGGTGTATGAAGTGTCTGGCCCTATGTTCTTTGGCGCAGCAGATAAGATTCTTAAAATCTCTGTAAAAGAGGACACACAGTTCCTTATTATTCGTATGAGAAGTGTAAATGCCATTGATGCAACAGCAATGCATTATCTGGAACAGTTATATGAAAGCTTCCATGCAAAAGGCATCCAGATCATTCTGTCCCATGTAAATGAACAGCCTCGTTCTGTTATGGACAAAGCTGGATTTACAGAGAAAATCGGAGAGGAAAACTTCTGTATTCATATTGATGAAGCTCTGGAGAGAGCACACATTCTGGCAGATGTACAGGATAGACTGGATACAAAGGCTTTTTAAGATAAGTTAGTTATAACAAACTAAATTTCATTTATGTAAATAATGGACTTTGAAAAATTCCATGAATGTGTTAGAATATGGAATAGGCAGAGACGGGCAAAACAATGTGCTTTTGCCCGTTTTTCATGTAATAGGCAAGAATTCTTTATTATGTAAAATTATATACAGAAAGGCTTAGGTAGAATATGGCTGGATTAACACCGATGATGCAACAGTATATGGAGACGAAGAAACAGTACAAAGATTGCATTTTATTTTACAGACTCGGTGATTTTTATGAGATGTTTTTTGAGGATGCAATAACAGCATCCAGAGAATTGGAGATTACTTTGACAGGAAAGGACTGCGGACTGGAAGAAAGAGCTCCTATGTGTGGGGTTCCTTTTCATGCAGTGGATGGATATCTGAACAGACTGGTATCCAAGGGATATAAGGTGGCTATCTGTGAACAGGTAGAAGACCCCAAGCTTGCCAAGGGAATCGTGAAACGTGAAGTAATTCGTATCGTAACACCAGGTACGAACCTGAATACACAGGCATTGGAGGAATCCAAGAACAATTATCTGATGTGCATTGCCTGCTTCCAGAATAGAATCGGAGTGTCCATTGTAGATGTAACAACGGGTGATTTCTATATGACAGAAGTAGAAGGACTTGCCAAACTTCAGGATGAGATCTACAAATATATGCCAACAGAAATCATATGCAATGATGCATTTGTGATGAGCGGATATGATATTGAGGACTTAAAGGGCAGACTTGGTATGGCTGTCTACACATTGGAACCCTGGTATTTTGATGATGATGGATGCCGCAAGTGCCTGATGAATCATTTTAAGGTTAATACACTGGCTGGGCTTGGATTGGAAGATTTCCCATCCGGCATGATTTCCGCAGGAGCTGCCATGCAGTATCTTCTGGAGACGCAAAAGACTGATCTGACACATATTAATCATATCATTCCTTATCTGGCAAGCAGATTCATGCTGCTGGACAGCTCTACCAGACGAAACCTGGAGCTGACAGAGACACTTCGTGAAAAGCAGAAAAAGGGCTCATTATTATGGGTATTGGATAAAACCAAAACTGCAATGGGAGCAAGGAGACTCAGAAGTGATATTGAACAGCCCCTGATTAATATAGATGATATCAATGCCAGGTTGGATGCTGTGGAACAGCTTTGTAAGAATACAGTCTCCAGAGATGAGATCAGAGAATATCTGAATCCAATCTATGATATGGAGAGACTACTTGGCAAGGTAAGCTACAAATCAGCCAACCCCAGAGATTTGCTGGCTTTTGCCAATTCCATGGAGATGCTGCCACACATTAAGACAGTATTAAAGGAATTTGATTGCAGACTTTTATCTGAAATTGAGCAGGAAATGGATGGTCTGGAAGACTTGTATCATTTGATCAAGGATGCCATCTGCGATGATCCGCCAGTGATGATCCGTGAAGGAGGAATGATCCGGACAGGCTTTGATAAAGACATTGATATGTTAAGGACTGCGAAGACAGAAGGTAAGACCTGGCTTGCCAAGCTGGAAGAGGAAGACAGAGAGCGAACCGGCATTAAGAATCTGAAGATCAAATATAACAAGGTATTTGGCTATTATTTTGAAGTTACGAATTCTTATAAAGATATGGTGCCGGATGACTATATCCGTAAGCAGACTCTGGTCAATGCAGAAAGATATATGACTCCCAAACTTAAAGAATTGGAAGATACGATTCTGAATGCCGAGGATAAATTAAATACGCTGGAATATGATGTCTTTTGCAAGGTAAGAGATGACATTGCCAAAGAACTTGAAAGAATCCAGAAGACAGCCAAGGCTGTGGCAAGACTGGATGTCTTTGCTTCCCTGTCTGTCGTAGCAGAACAGAATCATTATGTCAGACCGACTCTGAATGAAAAAGGCGTAATTGATATCAAGGATGGCAGACATCCTGTAGTAGAGAAGATGATCGACCATGATATGTTCGTGGCAAATGATACATATTTGAATAATTCCAATCACTGCATTGCAGTCATTACCGGACCTAATATGGCTGGTAAGTCAACTTATATGCGACAGTCAGCACTTATTGTACTTATGGCACAGCTGGGCAGCTTCGTCCCTGCCAAGAGCGCCAACATTGGAATTGTGGACAGAATCTTCACACGTGTAGGTGCTTCTGATGATCTGGCAAGTGGTCAGAGTACATTTATGGTAGAAATGAATGAGGTAGCCAATATATTAAGAAATGCAACTTCCAAGAGTCTGTTGGTGTTGGATGAAATCGGAAGAGGTACTTCAACCTTTGATGGTCTGAGTATTGCCTGGGCAGTTATCGAGCATATCAGTAATAAGAAGCTGTTAGGTGCCAAGACCTTGTTCGCAACACATTACCATGAATTGACAGAACTGGAAGGCAAGATGAACAATGTCAACAATTACTGCATAGCGGTGAAGGAAAAAGGCGATGACATTGTATTCCTCAGAAAGATTATCAAGGGTGGAGCAGATCGAAGCTATGGTATTCAGGTAGCGAAGCTTGCCGGCGTTCCAGATATGGTAATAGACCGCGCCAAGGAAATTGCAGAACAGTTAAGTGATAATGATATTACTGAGAAAGTACAGAGTATTGCAGTAGATACCAAGGGAGATAAGCGTAAATCCAAACCGGTACATTATGATGATGTAACGATGGGACAGATGACGTTGTCTGATACAGTCAAAGATGAAGACATTATTCAGGAATTGAAAGAGATAGACATTACGAATCTGACACCGATGGATGCTATGAATACCCTGTATCGTCTGCAAAACAAGCTCAATAACAGATGGTCCGTGTAAGTAGTGTGAAAAAACCATATATGGAAGTTTTTTCACACACGAGATTTGTGTCTACGTACACTTGACACAAACTCGATATGCGCAAAGAACGTGCGCAGAAATGAGGGAGAGTATGGCAAAGATTCATGTATTGGATAATGGTACAATAGATAAGATTGCAGCGGGTGAAGTAGTAGAGCGCCCTGCAAGCGTAATTAAGGAACTGGTGGAAAATGCCATTGACGCCGGAGCTACTGCAGTGACAGTGGAGATCAAGGAAGGCGGCATTGAATTTATCAGAGTAACGGATAATGGCGCAGGTATTGAGAAGTCAGAAGTAAGAAATGCTTTTATGCGTCATGCAACCAGTAAAATAACACAGGTATCTGATCTGTTGAAATTACATAGTCTGGGATTTAGAGGTGAAGCGCTTTCCAGTATCGCAGCAGTATCCAAGGTAGAGCTGATTACCAAGACCAAAGAAGATATGACAGGAATCAGGTATTGCCTGGAAGGAGCACAGGAAGTCTCCTATGAAGAAATCGGAGCGCCGGAAGGAACAACATTTATTGTAAGAAATCTGTTCTTTAATACGCCGGTCAGAAGAAAATTTCTCAAAACTGCTATGACAGAGGGCAGCTATGTAACTGATCTGTTGGAACATCTGGCATTGTCAAGACCTGATATCTCGATAAAATATGTACTGAATGGACAGACGAAATTCTTTACCAATGGGGACGGTGATCTGAAAGCAATTATTTACCGTATCTATGGAAGAGATATCGCCAATGAAATGATTCCTTTTCAGACAGTGGAAGAAGATCTGGTATTAGAAGGATTTCTTGGTAAGCCGGTGTTAAATCGTGCCAACAGGAACTTTGAGAATTACTTTGTAAACAGCCGCTATATCAGAAATAAGCTGGTGTCCAAGGCAATAGAAGAGGGATATCAGTCCTATATGATGCAGCATCGTTATCCGTTTTGTGTGATACATATTACGGTGCCATCTGAAAACGTAGACGTAAATGTTCATCCGAATAAGATGGAAGTGCGTTTTGCCAATCAGAATGCAGTATATCAGAAGATTGCTTCCAATATTGCACAGTTTCTGGCTAATCAGGAGATGATACCGGAGGCTGCACCTGGAAAAGACAAAGCACTGAAACCGGAAGCAGAACCTAAAGTACAGGCGCCGGAGCCTTTTGAAAAAGAAAGAATCCAGAATAATCTGCTGAGAGAAGAAAGCAGCTATAATCATGAAGGCAAAGCATCAAAACATGAGGAAGTCGGACAGTTCCTTTATAACAATAAAGTAGCTTATTATAACAAAGAAGAAGCTGCACCACAGAAGGAACAGGTGGTTTCGCCCAAAGAGCAGGATGATTTCTTTGTGGATAACAGAGTAAAAGAAGAACCAAAACCGGATATGAATTCACTGCTTCACAAGATACTGGGAACAGATAAGCCTTCTGAACCTTCTAATCTTGGGGTGATTAAGGCTAAAGAACAGATTATCATCGAGAAACCGGAACAGCTGAATTTCTTTGATGAGAAGATTCTGACCAGGGAAGCAAAACAGGAATACCGTATTGTCGGACAGGTATTTGACACATACTGGATTATAGAGTATCGTGATAAGATGCTGATGATCGATCAGCATGCAGCCCATGAGAAGGTTAAGTATGAACAGATACTCAAGAGAGTGGCAAGTCAGGATACTCTCACGCAGACCCTGACACCGCCTATTATTATCAGCGTAACGGCAAAAGAAGCAGATGTTCTTCACAACTATGGAAAATATTTTGCCGAGCTTGGATTTGAGATCGAAGACTTTGGAATGAATGCATACGCAATCAGAGGTGTTCCCTATGATCTGTTCAGTTATGATATGAAAGAGCTTTTTGAAGAAATTCTGACAGAACTGTCAGAAAGTCCGGTAAAGGGTGTTCCACAGATCATCCGGGAGAAGATTGCTTCCATGGCATGTAAGGCTGCGGTCAAGGGAAATAATTCCCTGACTTATGAGGAAGCGGATAAGCTGATTGAACAGCTTCTGGAACTGGATAATCCGTATAATTGTCCTCATGGACGACCAACGATCATTACCATGTCCAAGTATGAAATCGAAAAGAAATTTAAAAGGATTGTGTAATCATGGAGAAACAACCGTTAGTGGTACTGACAGGTCCTACGGCAGCAGGGAAAACCAAACTGTCAATAGAGCTTGCCAGGGCAATAAATGGCGAGATCATATCTGCTGATTCCATGCAGGTATATCGTCATATGGATATTGGCTCTGCCAAGATCAGACCGGAAGAAATGGAAGGAATTCCTCATTATCTGGTAGACATACTGGAACCGACACAGGATTTTAATGTTGTGCTTTTTCAGAAATATGCAAAAGATGCCATGGCGCAGATCTATGCCAAAGGCAAGATACCGATTCTGGTAGGAGGAACGGGATTCTATATTCAGTCTGTACTTTATGATATTGATTTTACGCAAAATGATGAAGATACACAATTGCGTGAAGAATTAGAGCAGATAGCAGGGCAAAAGGGAGCAGAATATCTGCATCAGATGTTAAGAGAATGTGATCCGAAATCTGCTGAAATGATTCATGCCAATAATGTAAAGCGTGTGATTCGGGCAATCGAATTCTACAGACAGACCGGACAGAGGATATCAGAACATAATGAGCAGGAGAGGGAGAAGACATCAGCTTATGATTCACGTTATTTTGTTCTGACAGATGAGCGCGGGAAGCTGTATGCCAACATAGATAAAAGAGTAGATCAGATGCTGGAAGACGGACTGGTTGAAGAAGTGCGTAAGCTCATGGAAATGGGATGTAAACGGGAATCTACCGCTATGCAGGGACTTGGATATAAAGAGATCATTGCTTATCTGCTTGGCGAGAACACGCTGGATGAGGCTGTTTATCTCATCAAAAGAGATACGAGGCATTTTGCTAAAAGGCAATTGACCTGGTTTCGAAGAGAACGGGATGTCATCTGGATTGAAAAAGACAAATTTGCATACGATAATAATCAAATACTGAAATATATGATAAATAAGTGCAATGCAGGAGAAGAAGGATAAAGAAATGATAAGTAATACAACAACAGAAAAAATGTATCAGGATCTTGGTATTTCCAGGGAAGTATATTCCTTTTGCCAGGAGATATTAACAGGACTGGAACCAAGATTTAAGGAAATTGATGAGAACGCAGAGTACAATCAGTTAAAAGTAATCAAGGCTATGCAGGACAATAAGGTGAGTGAGGCGTGCTTACTGGGAACTACAGGATATGGCTATAATGATCTGGGAAGAGAGACACTGGAAGCAGTATATGCTTCTATTTTCCATACAGAAGATGCACTGGTGCGTCCACAGATTACCTGCGGTACTCATGCACTGGCACTGGCATTGATGAGTAACCTGCGTCCGGGTGATGAATTGCTCTCTCCTGTAGGTAAGCCATATGATACCCTGGAGGAAGTAATCGGTATCAGACCGTCTAAAGGTTCTTTGAAAGAATATGGCATCAGCTACAGACAGGTGGATCTGCTGGAAGACGGAAGCTTTGACTATGAGAATATCAGAAAAGCAATCAATGAGAAGACCAGACTTGTAACAATCCAGCGTTCTAAGGGCTATCAGACAAGACCAACACTTTCTGTAGCAAGAATCGGCGAACTGATTGCCTTCATAAAAGATATTAAGCCGGATGTAATCTGCATGGTAGATAACTGCTATGGTGAATTCGTAGAACGTGTAGAGCCGTCAGACGTAGGTGCAGATATGGTAGTGGGTTCCCTGATCAAGAATCCGGGCGGTGGACTTGCTCCGATAGGCGGTTATATTGCAGGTAAGAAGGAATGTGTGGAGAATGCAGCATTCAGACTGACTTCACCTGGACTTGGCAAGGAAGTAGGTGCTTCACTGGGAGTATTGAGAGATTTTTATCACGGACTGTTTCTTGCTCCTACAGTCACAGCCAGCGCATTAAAAGGTGCAATTCTGGCAGCGAATATCTACGAGCGTCTGGGATTTCATGTAGTTCCTGATGGCAGCGAGTCCAGACACGATATTATTCAGGCAGTAGAGTTTGGAACACCGGAGGGTGTGATTGCCTTTTGCAAGGGAATCCAGGCAGCAGCCCCTGTTGACAGCTTTGTAACGCCGGAACCATGGGATATGCCGGGATATGACAGTCAGGTTATTATGGCAGCAGGAGCATTTGTGTCCGGTTCTTCCATCGAGCTGAGTGCGGATGGACCGATTAAACCTCCTTATGCTGTTTATTTCCAGGGTGGATTGACAGCTCCGCATGCAATATTTGGTATTATGAAGACCTTACAGTATATTGTAGATGAGGGTCTTGCAAAACTGTAATTATACTGAAAAAGACAAATTCTGCCATATGCAGGTCGAAAAAAAACTAATCTTTTTAGTGTACAGACCTGCATGGGTGTGGTAATATAACTATTGATTCATTGATATCTGATAGAACTTCGTCCGGAAAACAATGTTTTACAGAGAAAATGAGTGATTTTAAAGATTTATATCCGAAAGAGGAGCTTCCCTATGACAAATTTCTGCATACAGGTGCTGAAAGCCTGACGGATGCAGAATTATTGGCTATTATGCTGAGAACAGGAACGAAAGACAAGAATCCGGTGGAGCTTGGCAGACAGATTCTGTCGTTGTGTGACAGTAAGTGGGGGCTTCTTGGGCTGCATCATTATTCGGTACGTGAACTACAGAAAATTCCTGGAATTGGTGAGGTAAAAGCAGTACAACTATTGTGTATTGCAGAGATTGCCAAGCGGATATCAGCTGCACAGGCAGCAAGCAATCTTGCATTTCATAGACCGGATACGGTAGCAGAATACTATATGGAAAGACTGCGTCATAAGAATACAGAGCAGGTAATACTGATCCTGCTGGACAGTAAGAACCGTCTGATCCACGATAAAGTTCTTTCTTTGGGCACAGTCAATGCCAGCCTGATCTCACCAAGGGAAATACTGATCTATGCCCTGCGGGAAGAGGCGGGTGGGATTATGCTGCTGCATAATCATCCAAGCGGTGATCCTACACCCAGTAAACAGGATATTATCATGACCAGAAGGATAAAGGAAGTATCCGATTTAATTGACATTCCACTCATTGATCACATCGTGATTGGAGACAAGAGATATACGAGTTTCAAACAAAAAGGACTTTTATGAGAAACAGAAAGGAGTTGTTATGTTGGCTAACAACGCATTTGGTATTGATTTAGGTACCAGAACAATTAAAATCTACAGCGCTCACAGTGACACAGTTACTGTTGAGAAGAACATGATTGCTATTGAAAACAAGAAAAATTTATTCGCATATGGTGATTCTGCTTTTGAAATGTTTGAAAAGGCACCATCCAATATTGAAATTTCCTATCCGCTGTGCAACGGTGTCATTGCGGATATTAAGAATATGCAGCTTTTACTTCGTAACTTCATCATGGATTGTAATAAGGGTGTGATTAAGCCGGCAGAGTTCTACATGGCTGTTCCATCCGATATTACTGATGTAGAGAAGAGAGCTTTCTTTGATCTTGTAAAAGATGCTAACATCAAAGCCAAGAAGATCATGCGTGTAGAGAAAGCTGTTGCAGACGGACTTGGTCTGGATATTGATGTAAAGAATGCCCAGGGTATTCTCGTAGTAAATGTAGGCTTCCACACCACAGAAATTTCCATTCTTTCATTAGGTGGAATTGTACTGAGCAAGCTCATCAAGATCGGTGGACAGAAGTTTGACGAGTCTATCAAGAATGCAATTCGTAAAGAGTACAGTCTGATTGTCGGCAATAAGACTGCTGAGAGCGTAAAGATATCCCTTAAAGAGCTGGAAGAAGCCGGCAAAGGTGCTATCGTATATGGACGTGATATCGTTACCGGTCTTCCTATGGAAAAAGAAATTCCTACAGATCTGGTCAGCGAGAGTATGCTGGAGAACTTCAATGTAATTATTGATAATATCCGTGTGATTCTGGAGAGAACTCCACCAGAATTATCAGCAGATATCTTTAGAAGAGGTATTTATCTGACTGGTGGTGCATCTCAGGTAAATCATCTTGCAGAGCTTCTTGCCAAGGGAACTGGACTGAAGGTAAATGTCAGTGAGAATCCTGTATCAGGTGTTGCGCTTGGACTGGCTAAGATCATCAAGGATGACAATTATAAATCAGTTGCTTATTTAGAAGGAATGAGTAGATGAGTCCTATCGTAAAAAGAAAGCGGGATAAATTCTCGATTCCAAGTAAATATCTGCTTTTGTTGTTGACAGTAGTCTGCGTGATATTGATGGCAGTTACATTTCTGACGGATTTTTCCACACTGCCATTAAATAAAGTCGCAGGGTACGTTGTTGTACCCTTTCAGAAGGGTGTCAGTCACGTGGGACAGTGGATTTCTACCAGAGTGGATGAGCTTGGAGAACTGCGGGTTGTGTTGCAGGAGAATCAGGAATTGAAACAGCAGATTGATGAATTGACGATTCAGAATACACAGTTACAGCAGGATAAATATGAGTTGAATAATCTGCGTGAACTATACAAGCTGGATGAACAGTACAGCGGATATGATAAGGTAGGAGCCAGGATCATTGCCAGAGATTCGGGCAACTGGTTTCATGCCTTTACAATAGACAAAGGGCTGGATGATGGACTGGCTATTGACATGAATGTCATTGCCGGAGGTGGTCTGGTAGGCAGAATCACAGATATCGGATCCAACTGGGCTAAAGTGAATTCCATTATCAATGATGATTCCAATGTAAGTGGTATGGTTCTTGCAAGCTCCGATACGTTAATCGTAAAGGGCTCATTGCAGCTTATGGCAGAAGGATGTATTGGATATGAGCAGCTTATTGACTCCAGAAAGCAGGTAGAAGTAGGAGACAAGGTAGTTACCTCTAATATCAGTGACAAATATCTGCCTGGAATTCTGATCGGTTATATCAGCAGTATGGAGCAGGATTCCAATAATATTACCAAATCAGGTAAATTGACGCCGGCAGTAGATTTTGAACATCTGGAGGAAGTGCTGGTAATACTGAAAACAAAACAGCAGATTGCAGATTAAATGATATGATCTGAAGGTGAAGAATGAAAAGAAATATTATCATGGTACTTACCATTCTAATTAGCTTTGTATTGCAGACTACTGTGTTTCAGTTCTTTAATTTTGGCGGGATAGCGCCTAATCTTCTGATTATTGTGACAGCATCCTATGGGTTTATGCTGGGTAGAAGATATGGAATGGTAGTAGGTTTTATCAGTGGATTGCTGATGGATATCTTTTATGGCAGTGTTTTGGGATTTTATGCACTTATTTTTTTGTACATAGGAGCAGGAAATGGTGTTTTCCACAGAGTATTTTATCAGAATGATATCAAACTGCCATTGGCTTTGATTACAGTCAGTGATCTATTGTATTCTTTTGTATGTTATGTTCTTCTGTTCCTTCTTCGGGGCAGATTCCAATTCGGTTTTTATTTTAAGAGCGTTATTTTGCCGGAGATTGTTTATACCATATTTGTTACGGTATTTCTATACCCTGTGATCCTGTTGTTGAACAGGACTCCGGATGATGCGGATAAAAGGAGTGACCACTGGTTTGCTAAAAAGAATTAAAGAAAGTCTGTTCGATATGGTCACATCCAGACTGTTGTTGCTTTTTATCATCTTTATTGCAATGGCAGCAGTATTGATCTATCGAATATTCGATTTACAGATCGTAAATGGAGAATCCTATCTGAACAACTTCCAACTGAAAATACAAAAAGAGAAAATTATAGAGGGAACACGAGGCAATATATATGATAGAAATGGCAGACTTCTTGCATATAATGAACTTGCCTATTCTGTTACGATCGAAGATGTATACGAGTCCGGTTCTGAAAAGAACAGCCAGTTAAACGGAACTTTGTATAAGCTGATTCATCTGATTGAAGATAATGGTGACAGCGTCATCAGCGACTTTAATATTATATTGGATGAGAACAACGAATATGCCTATAATCTGGAAGGCACGGCGCTGCTTCGTTTTCTGGCAGATATTTATGGACACAGTGACATTAACTCTGCGGATTTCAAGTATGAGCAGAAGACCGCTACAGCTAAGGAAGTAATAGACTATCTGTGTAATCGTTTCAAGATTGGAGCTTATGAGAAGAACGAAAAAGGCGAAGATACTAAAGTATTTTTGCCTGGTGAAGGTTATACCCCTAAGGAAGTTCTTGAACTGGTCACCATTCGTTATGAAATGAATTTATACAGCTTCCAGAAATACATTGCTACGACTGTGGCAACAAATGTATCAGACAAGACAGTAGCTGTCATTATGGAAAATGCCGATCAGTTGGATGGTGTTTCCATTGAAGAAGATACCATTCGTAAATATAATAATCCATATCAGTTCGCACATATACTTGGTTATACCGGTAAGGTCTCACAGACAGAACTGGCTTCTTTGCAGGAACAGGATTCTTCCTATACCCTGAATGACACTGTCGGTAAGGCAGGAATCGAACAGGTTATGGAATTGCAGCTGCAGGGTAAGAAGGGCTCTGAGACCATATATGTAGATAATCTGGGTAAGATTATCGAGACTACAGATGTGGTGGAATCACAGTCAGGAAATAATCTGTATCTGTCCATTGATTCAGACTTGCAGATGGCAATTTATAGTATTCTTGAACAGAAAATTGCAGGTATTATTGCACTCAAGATGCGTAATGTCATGAACTATGATACGTCCAGTGTTTCGTCAGCAGGTAATCTGATCATACCGATTGATGATGTATATTATGCGCTGTTTAATAACAGCGTTATTGATATTACACATTTTACGAGCGATAATGCGGATGTAACGGAAAGGGAAGTCTATCAGATATTCCTGAATAAACAGCAGAATGTACTGAATGAAATAAAAGATGAATTACAGAATAAGAAGACACCATATGATCAGCTCAGCAAAGAGTATAAGAATTATGAGAGCTATATTGTATCTATGCTGACTAAGAAGGGTGTTCTGGTCAACAGTGCCATTGATAAAGAAGATGCAACCTATATTGCCTGGACCAGGGATGAAGTAATCAGCTTAAATGAATATCTCAATTATGCGATAGCGCAGAACTGGATAGACATTACCAAACTTTCACTGGATAGCCAGTATTCTGATTCAGAAGAAATATTAAATTCCATGATTGATTATATTATGGATAATCTGAAGGATAATAATGAATTTTCCAAGAAACTGTATAAATATATGATAAGCAGCCAGCAGATCACAGGTAAGCAGATATGTATGTTGTTGTGGGAACAGGATATTATCAGTGTAGAGGAAAGTAAGATCACAGCAGTGAAGAAAGGCACCATCAGTCCTTATAATTTTATGCTGGAAATGGTGCAGACATTGCAGATTACACCGGCGCAGCTGGCATTGGACCCATGTTCCGGTTCCTGTGTGGTAACAGATGTCAGAACCGGAGAAGTACTGGCGCTGGTATCTTATCCAGGATATGATATTAACAAGATGGCAAATGGCGTAGATGCAGAGTATTATGCCAAATTACAGGCTGATCTGTCTGTGCCACAGTGGAATATGGCGACACAGCAGAAGACTGCTCCTGGTTCTACTTTTAAGATGGTATCGGCTACTGCTGCAATTGAAGAGGGTGCAGTAGCTTCAATTGGTGAAACGATATTGTGTACAGGTGTATTTGACAAGCTGGCACCAACCATTCACAGATGCTGGATTTATCCAAGCGCGCACGGCGCCATGAATTTGTCTAATGCAATAGCCAATTCCTGTAACTCATATTTTTATGAGGTTGGTTATCGATTAAGTCAGGATGGAACAGGATACAATAGTGACTATGGTCTGTCACGACTGAAAAAATATGCAGACTTATTTGGACTGACCGAGAAATCCGGTGTGGAAATTATGGAAGCAGAACCGGAGTTCTCCAATTTGTATGCAGTACCTTCTTATATTGGTCAGGGTACGCATAACTATACAACAGTAGGACTTGCCAGATATGTGACAACAGTCGCAAACAGTGGAACCTGTTATAATCTGAGTATATTGGATAAACTGACAGATTCAAAAGGCAATATTATTGAAGACTATACACCTGAGGTCAGAAATACAGTAGACCTAGATAACAGTCTGTGGAATGCGATTCATTCCGGCATGCGTCAGGTTGTTGAAAAAAAGAAATATTATGATGATCTGGCAGTTCATGTTGCAGGTAAGACAGGAACTGCACAGCAGGATAAAACACGTGCAAACCATGCTCTTTTTGTCAGCTACGCACCATATGAGAACCCGGAGATATCTGTGTCAGTCCGTATTGCAAACGGATATTCTTCTGATTATGCGGCTCAGACAGCAAGAGATGTATATAAATATTATTATGGTTTGGCTAAAGAAGAGGAGCTTGTTACCGGAACAGCAGATACTCTTGATGCCACAGCAGGCACAGGAGACTGATAACCGGGTAGAAAGGTTTTGAACTGCATGAAGCGCATGAAGCGCAGATAGGAGTAAGTGTGAAGAATTTAGTTGTATTAAAAAGTTTTTCCAGTGGAATATCTGTAATTATGGATGCTACAGTTCCTTTTGATGAGCTGTTGGAGGCTGTTGCAGAGAAGTTTAGAAGTGCAGCCAATTTTTTCAAAGATGCTGCTGTGGCAATTTCACTTGAAGGCAGAACACTGGATGAGTCAGAGGAACGACAGGTTCTGGATGCAATTACAGAGAATTCACAGTTAAAAGTACTGTGCCTCATGGGGCGGGATGAAGAGAAGAATATCAAATTCCTAGGAATTCAGAATAATCTGACCTTTCAGAAGGATGAAAACTGCGGACAATTCTATCGTGGTACTTTACGGGATGGACAAAGCATCGAGACAGAACACAGTATTGTGATTCTGGGAGATGTGAGTAAGGGATGCAGCGTATATTCAGCCAAAGACATTGTAGTAATTGGCAGTCTGGAGGGCGAAGCATATGCGGGAGCAACTGGCAACAATCATCACTTTGTTGTTGCACTTGATATGAATCCTGAGAAACTTCGCATAGGGGATCTTCATTATATACAGCCGGGAAAAAGTTCAAAATGGGGACTAAAGCCAAAGTCTGTACCTAAAATTGCATATACGTATAATGGAGTGGTACAGGTAGAACCGATTACCAAAGAATTGCTGGATAATTTTACCTTATAGAAATCCGGAGAACTGAAATGACAACAGTGATCATGTAAAAACAGCAGATCACGGAAAGGCAAGAACATAGTATGAGCGAAGTAATTGTTGTCACGTCAGGTAAAGGCGGTGTAGGCAAGACCACTACATCTGCAAACGTAGGAACCGGTCTGGCAGAAATGGGTAAGAAGGTTGTTTTGATCGATGCGGATATCGGACTTCGTAATCTGGATGTCGTCATGGGATTGGAGAATCGTATTGTCTATAATCTTGTAGATGTAATCGAGGGAACATGCCGGCTCAAACAGGCATTGATCAAGGACAAGCGTCATGCAGGGCTGTATTTGATGCCTGCTGCACAGACAAGAGATAAGAACTGTATTACACCGGGGCAGATGGTAAAACTGATAGCCGGGTTAAAAGAACAGTTTGATTATATTATTCTGGATTGCCCTGCTGGAATTGAACAGGGATTTCAGAATGCAATTGCAGGTGCAGATCATGCAATTGTTGTAACAACGCCGGAAGTATCAGCAATCAGAGATGCAGACAGAATCATAGGATTGCTGGAGGCAAATGAGATAAAGAAAGTAGATCTGGTTGTTAACAGATTACGTTCCGATCTGGTAAGACGTGGAGAAATGATGACAGTGGAGGATGTAATAGATATTCTTGGACTTCCTTTACTGGGTGTTGTGCCGGATGATGAGAATGTAGTCATTGCAACGAACCAGGGTGAGCCTCTGGTGGGCAAGAATTCACTTGCGGGACAGGCATTTTATAATATATGCCGCCGCCTGGATGGCAAGGAAGTTCCTTTTATGGATTTTGGCAAGTCTATTACAATATGGACCCGCGTAACCGGATTATTCCATAGAAATCAGGAGGAACGCATATGAGACTATTTTCTTTATTTCACAAAAAAAGTTCAAGACAAGTAGCAAAAGACAGGCTGAAAATCCTTCTGATATCAGACAGAGTAAACTGCTCACCGGAGATGATGGAGCTGATCAAAAATGATATAGCACATGTCATTTCCAAGTACATGAAGATTGATACAGCAAGTATGGATATTCAGATCACCAAGACGGGAGTAACCGGCAGGAATACGAAAATGCCTGTATTATACGCGAATATCCCGATCCTGGATCTGAAGAACTGAATTGTTACATAGGAAGGCCGCCGCAAAAGGCTATCTGGTTTGCAGATAAAAGAAAGACAGGAAAGAAAGAATGTTTAAGAATTATAGAGTTCGTGATTATGATTTTAAATTGATTTTTATGCTGGTAGCGATCACCATTATAGGAATTCTTGCAATAGGAAGTGCAAAAGAGTCTGTACAGAATAAGCAGATACTTGGTTTTATTGTTGGATTTTTTATTATGATAGTCCTGTCTTTCTTTGACTATTCTTTTTTTCTGCGATTCAGCTGGGTAATCTATATTTTTGATATTTTGTTACTTCTGATGGTCCGCTTCTTTGGTGCTGATGTAAATAACGCCAGAAGATGGTTGGAAATAGCAGGTATTCAATTTCAACCGTCAGAATTAACAAAAATTATGTTGATTTTATTCTTTTCACAGTTTATTATGAAACATAGGGAGAAAATAAATTCATTGCGGAACATACTACTGATGATTGTTTTACTGATACCTCCGCTTTTTTTAGTATATAAGCAGCCTGATATGTCAACGAGTATTGTTATTTTCCTGATATTCTGTGCATTATGGTATGTGGGGGGACTCAGTTCTAAGTTGATTATTGGAGTACTGGCGGTGGTAGTACCGGCAGCTGTGATCTTATTTATCCTTGTATTACAGCCGGATCAGCAGATTATTGAGACTTATCAGCAGACTAGAATCCTTGCGTGGCTGGAACCTGAAAAATATGCGACAGGTGCTGCATATCAGCAGACGAATGCAATGATGGCGATTGGTTCCGGACAGCTATGGGGCAAGGGACTGAACAATAATATGATAAGTTCTGTGAAGAATGGTAATTTCATTTCAGAGCCTCAGACGGATTTTATATATACAATAGTCGGCGAAGAGTTGGGATTTGTAGGAGGCTGTGCAGTTATTGTGCTTCTGTTTCTGATCACACTGGAGTGCTTGAGCGTGGCGCGTAAGGCAAAGGATCTTGCCGGAACGTGTATATGCTGTGGAATGGCTGCGTTAGTCGGCTTTCAAAGCTTCGTTAATATAGCAGTAGCAACGGGACTGTTTCCTAATACCGGTGTGCCGCTGCCATTTGTAAGCTACGGGTTGACGTCACTTGTAAGTCTTTATATTGGAATGGGATTTGTCCTGAATGTGAGACTGCAATGTGTCAGGAAATATAATAATTGACAAAGGAAGGTGCAGATATCATGAATATTGCTTTAATTGCTCATGATGGTAAAAAGAAATTAATGCAGAATTTTTGTATTGCATATCGTGGTATTTTAAGTAAGAACGAGTTATATGCAACAGGAACTACAGGCAGATTAATAGAGGAAGTAACTAATCTTAACGTTCATAAATATCTTGCTGGGCATCTTGGCGGTGAACAGCAGATTTGCGCGCAGATAGAACACAATCAGATCGACCTGGTTATTTTCCTGCGTGATCCTTTGAATCCAAAGTCACATGAGCCGGATGTTAATAATGCAATGAGATTATGCGATATGCATAATATTCCATTGGCAACTAACCTTGCATCGGCAGAATTGCTGATCAAGTCACTGGACAGAGGAGATTTAGAGTGGCGTGAGATGTATAAATAAGCTGGTAAAGGTAATTTCCTGTATTATGGTTCCGACTATTGTTTTATCAGGCTGTGGAACCAAGGTATATTCTTTTGAATATGACAGGACGAGAAATAACTCGAATTATTCTATTGCAGCACAGTCACAGGGACAGGCATTGGATGCTTTTTCCGCAGATTTGTGTGTAACAACAGATGATGTGACGCAGGGGACTACGGTAGATATGTCACAGGCTACGGCAGCTGGACTTTTTGACATCGATAGTGGAAACGTTATCTATGCTAAAAATGTCCATGAAAAGCTGAACCCCGCAAGCCTTACGAAAGTCCTGACTGCGTTGTGTGCGTTAAAATACGGTAATCTGGATGATGTCCTGACTGCCTCTGAGAATGTTTATGTTCATGAGTCCGGAGCGGTAAAGCTGGGACTTGAGGCAGGAGACACGATGACGCTGGATCAGGCGTTACACGCGCTGATGCTTAAATCTGCCAATGATGTTGCGATTATGATCGCAGAATATCTGGGAGGAAGCGTAGAAGGATTTGCCGATATGATGAACGAAGTTGCTAATAGTCTAGGGGCGACCAACAGCCACTTCGTTAATCCAAATGGTCTGACTGATCCCAATCATTATACGACAGCCTATGATTTATATCTGATTTGTAATGAAGCAGTGAAATATGATAAATTTATTGAAATTGTTCATACTGCAAGCTACAGTTCTGTGTATCATGATAAGAATGGCAAGGAGAAAACCATAGATTTATCCACTACAAATGCCTATCTGAAAGGGGAGGCTTTTGCACCGGATAATGTAACTGTAATTGGTGGTAAGACAGGTACGACAAATGCAGCGGGAAGTTGTCTCATTCTGTATTCCAAGGATCAGAGTGGTAATCCGTACATATCCGTTATTTTACAGTCTCCTGACAGAACGACACTGTATCAGGAAATGACAGGTCTTTTGGATGAGATATAGTTTATACAGTTTTGCGAAAATTGCCAAATTATCCGAAAAGTTAGTGATATTTCTGTTGTTTTTTCTTATATAATTTACTATAATGAATATATAACTTGCTACAATAGTAGATGTATATATAGAATATAGGAGGTATTACTTATGGTACAGCTTATTTTGGGTAAAAAAGGTAAGGGCAAAACAAAAATTATTTTAGACATGGTAAACAAGGAAGTAAATGATGCGAAAGGCAACATTGTTTATCTGGATAAAAGCATGGGACATATGTATGAACTGAATAACAAGGTACGTCTTATTAATGTGTTGGATTATGAAATTGCCAATGCTGATGAATTTATAGGATTTATCAGAGGTATTGTTTCACAGGATCATGATCTGGAACAGATTTATTTTGATAGCTTTTTGAAAATAGCTCAGTTAGAAGCATCTGATCGCATAGAAGAAGTTGTTGCAGAGCTGGATCAGATTAGTGATAAGTATGGATTTAAGATTGTAGCAAGCGTATCACTTGATGAAGCTGAGTTACCGGAAGCTTTAAAATCGAAAGTAATAGTTTCTCTTTAATTTGTATATACATAAAGCCCCGGAAGATTCTCCGGGGTTTTTTATTTCACAGGAGGCACAGGCGTGGCAGACAGAAGGAATCGACAGATCGTAGAAATTTCGCGACATTCCGGCAAAACGATGAATAAAATAGAGTTTTTCATTTTTGGTGCCATGATGGTATATATCGTGGTATTGATTGTGATGTATATGCAGTCGGAACCTATCAGAGGTTATGAGATACAGATGGGTTCTTTGTCTGTTGCCAAGACCTATACAGGAATTGCCCTGAGACAGGAAGAAGTTATAGCGACTCCCTACACAGGGTATATAAATTACTATATCAGAGAAGGAGAGAGAGTATCTACCAGAGATACAGTGTATTCTATAGATGAGAGTGGTAAGCTGGCAGGTCTGCTTGAAAGTCAGGACCTGGGAGAAAGCGATTATACAGATACAGAATTGAGTGAGTTCCGCTCGGAGATCATACAGTTTGACAGTACGTACAGTGATAAGGAATTTCAGAATATATATGATTTTAAATATGATCTGGAAGGTGCTGCTATCAAAATTGTAAATCTTGATATGTATGACAGTATGGCAACTCTGAATCAGTCAAGCCTGGGAGGCATGGTCAACCTTTGTACTGCCGGACAGTCAGGGTATATTGTATACAGTACAGATGGGTATGAGAATCTACAGCCGGAAGAAGTTACAGCGGAGGTTTTTGACCAGGCAGCATATGAGAAGACGAGAGTAAATAATAACGATCTTGTGGAAGCTAATACAGCGGTAGGCAAGGTTGTGACAGATGAGAACTGGTCATTGGTAATACCAATTGAGGAAGATCGTGCAGCACAGATTGAGGAAGAAGGCTATATTAAGGTTAAATTTATCAAGACACAGGAAAGCTCATGGGCTTCTGTCAAGATTCTGAACCAGCCGGATGGCACATATGCGGTTCTTGGATTTAATAATTCCTGTATTTCCTTCTGCACGGACAGATTTGTAGATATTGAACTTGTCATGAATGATGTAAAAGGTCTGAAAATACCCTTATCATCCATTGCAGAAAAAGAATTTTTCATTATTCCAGCTGAATATATGAGCAAAGGCGGAGCAAATGGAAATTATGGTGTATCCAAAGAGTTCTTTGATGAGAATGGAAATGTAGTATATCAATTTGTAGAAACCACGGTATACAGTTCTACAGATGATGAATTTTATGTAGATAATACCAATTTGAATGTCGGAGATTATATATACAAGCCGGATTCTACAGATAAAATGGCAGTCAGTAAATCAGGAACTTTAATAGGCGTGTATAACATGAATAAGGGATATGCTGATTTTAAACAGATTACGATTCTGGCGCAGAATGATGAATATGCAATTGTAAGCTCCAATACACAGTATGGACTGACAGTATACGACAGAATTGTTCTGGATGCTTCCAGTGTGGATAATAATCAGTTCACATATAAGTAATGAATCAGGAAGGAGTAAGAAAGAATATGATTCGTGAGAATATAGAGCATGTAGAAAATACAATAGATGAAGCCTGTAGACAAAGTGGACGCAATCGCAGTGAGGTTACACTGATTGCTGTCAGCAAGACGAAACCGGTGGAAATGCTCAAAGAAGCCTATGAGACAGGATGTAGAGACTTTGGAGAGAATAAAGTACAGGAGCTGGTAGATAAATACGAGGTTCTGCCTAAGGATATCAGATGGCATATGATTGGTCATCTGCAGAGAAATAAGGTAAAATATATTGTAGATAAGGTATATCTGATTCATAGTGTGGATTCTCTCAGACTTGCAGAAGAGATCAGTAAAGAGGCAGCAAAGAAAAATGTAGATGTGAATATTCTTGTAGAAGTTAATGTTGCTGGAGAAGAAACGAAGTTCGGAACAGGATGTGAAGAAGCAAAACAGTTAGTCCGTGATATTGCACAACTTCCCCATGTTCATATACAGGGTTTAATGACAATTGCACCTTATGTAGAGAATTCGGAGGAAAATCGTATATATTTTCAACAATTAAAGAAATTATCGGTTGACATTAGCAGTGAAAACATTGATAATGTAAGTATGAAAGTATTATCCATGGGTATGACTGGTGACTATGCTGTGGCAGTATCAGAGGGAGCGACTTATGTAAGAGTAGGGACCGGTATCTTTGGAGAACGGAATTACGCAGTTTCTGTGTAAGGGAATCAGGCATATACCATGGTGCTGTAGTAAGAAAGGGAAATGAATATGGGAGTAGTGGACAAGTTATTAAACGTGATGAAGCTGAGCGATATGGAAGATGAATACGACGGTGAAGATTACTACGATGACGATGAACCAGTTGAGAATATAAAGAAAGCACCTGTTATTCACAGGGAAGATACATATGAGGATGAGAAGCCTGCTAAGAAAGTATCTCAGAAGGTCACACCGATCCGTTCGGTAAAACGTGCACCTGGACCAGGCATGGAAGTATGTGTAATTAAGCCAACAAGCGTAGATGATGCAAGAGAAATTACAGAGACACTGCTTAACAACCAAACAGTAGTTCTGAATCTTGAGAATCTTGATGTAGAAATTGCACAGAGAATTATTGATTTTGCATCTGGTTCTACTTATGCAATCAGCGGTAATCTGCAGAAGATTTCTAATTACATTTTTATTATTACTCCGGCTTGTGTAGATATATCCGGCGATTTCCAGGAAATTGTATCCGGTACATTCAATGTACCACCGATATCTCATAACGCAATGTAAAGAATGATGACAGAAACTTCCTGCTTAACAGTAGGAAGTTTTTTCTGTTTCAATCAATAAAAGAATACAGGAGGACTTTATGTCACAGAGATTAACAATTAATCAGAATAACAAACCAATTTATGATATTGTATTTGAACAGGATTTTGCAGCACTTCCTTCTGAACTGGAACAGTTTCAGATTGCAGATAAGAAGCTATGCATTATTACAGATTCCAAGGTAAATCACTTATACAGTGAGGAAGTATGTGATGTATTAAAGGATAAATGTAAAGAGGTCGTAGTATTTTCTTTCCCGGATGGAGAAAAGAGCAAGAATCTGGACACGGTAAAGGATATTTATGAATTTTTAATACAGCATAAATTTGATAGAAAAGATATGCTTTTTGCATTAGGCGGAGGAGTCGTGGGAGATATTACCGGATTTGCAGCTGCAACCTATCTGAGAGGTATCGACTTTGTACAGATCCCTACCACATTACTTGCGCAGGTAGACAGCAGCGTAGGCGGCAAAACAGGCGTTGATTTTGACCAGTATAAAAATATGGTAGGCGCATTTTATATGCCCAAATTAGTCTATATGAATTTGTCAGTGCTGAAGACACTGGATGACAGACAGTACTATGCAGGCATGGGAGAAGTCATGAAGTATGGACTGATCAAGAATGCGTCATTCTATGAATGGATTCTTGACAATATGTATGAGATTCATGAAAGAGACATGGATACATTAGAGGATATGGTGGTCAAGAGCTGTACGTATAAGAAGCTTGTAGTAGAGAAAGATCCTACGGAGAAGGGAGAAAGAGCAATTCTCAACTTCGGTCATACCATTGGACATGCGATTGAAAAGGCAAAGAATTTTGAACTTTTACATGGAGAATGTGTGGCACTTGGCTGTGTAGCCGCTGCTTTTATTTCCTGGAAGAGAGAACTGCTTTCCATGGAAGAGTATTACGAAATCAGAGATATGTTCGTTCCGTTCAATCTGCCTATTACAATAGACGATATTGATCCGAATGAAATTTTACGTCTTATTGCTTCCGATAAGAAAGTGGAAGGCGATAAGATCAAGTTCATTCTTTTGAAGAAAGTGGGTAAGGCAATTATAGATACTTCTGTAACAAAGGACGAGATTATGTCAGGTATTCAGGAAATCTATTTTAGTGAAGAGGATGAGCATGAATAAGAAGAAGATTATTTTATTAGGCGCTGATATTTTACTCCTTGCAGTACTGATTTTTCTGGATCAGTTGACGAAGCATTTTGCAGTGGTATATCTTAAAGACCAGATGCCGATATCTATTATAGACGGTGTATTTGAGTTAAATTATCTTGAAAATCGTGGAGCGGCATTTGGTATGCTCCAGGATCAGAAACTGTTTTTTATCTTTATTGCTGTAGTAATTCTTGCGGTAATTGTGTATGTACTTATAAAGACACCAAATCAGCGTAAATATACCAAGCTGCACATTGCGCTGGTATGTATTGCGGGTGGTGCGATCGGTAACATGATAGACAGATTGAAACTGGATTATGTGGTTGATTTCCTGTATTTCAGCCTGATTAATTTCCCGATATTTAATGTGGCAGATATATATGTCACATTGTCGGCAATCTATCTTGTGATATTACTTCTCTTTGTATACAAAGAAAGCGATCTGGAATTTCTGTCTTTCAGAACCAAGAAATTCCGAGATGTAAAGTAGACAGGAATCTATATGAATGAAATTGTAATGGAAATTACGCCTGAAATGGAAGGCGAACGCATTGACAAATGCATCAGTAATTATCTGGAGTCTTTATCCAGATCTTATATTCAGAAGATCATCAAAGATGGAACGGCATACGTAAATGATGCAGTTGTCAAGGCAAATTATAAAGTCAAAGTAGACGATAAGGTACAATTTGAAATTCCAGATTGTGAAGAACCGGATATTCCACCCCAGGATATACCACTGGATATCTTGTATGAAGATAAGGATATCCTTATTGTCAATAAACCTAAAGATATGGTAGTACATCCGGCTCCGGGACATTATGAGGGAACACTGGTCAACGCGATCATGTTTCATTGTAAGGATGAATTATCAGGTATTAATGGAGTACTCAGACCTGGTATTGTTCATCGGATTGATAAGGATACGACAGGTTCTATTATTATCTGTAAAAATGATGAGGCACATCGAAAAATTGCCCAGCAGTTAAAGGAACATTCGATTACACGCAAATACAGAGCCATAGTCTATGGAAGAATCATGGAAGAAGAAGGAACAGTCAATGCTCCCATAGGAAGGCATCCTACCGATCGCAAGAAAATGGCAATCAATGAGAAAAATGGAAAACCTGCAGTAACTCACTATAAAGTGCTGGAGAGGTTTGACAAATATACTTATATTGAATGTCAGCTGGAGACAGGAAGAACACATCAGATTCGTGTGCATATGACAAGTATTGGACATTCTTTGCTTGGAGATGAAGTCTATGGAAATGCCAAATGTCCCTTTAAACTGGAGGGGCAGACATTACATGCCATGACGATAGGATTTATCCACCCGACAACAGGGGAGTATGTAGAGTACGAAGCACCTCTGCCAGAATATTTTGAACATTTGCTCCAGATTCTCAGAACAAAATAGAAGGAATGAAATTGACTCCTGCATTTATGCAGGAGTTTTTTGTATGTAAAAATTGTATACAATACCTTGATGTTTTTTAATATATTAAATGATTATAAAATGTTAATTGAAAAAGTATAAAAATATGATATAATGATGTTCAAAAGGCGGGCGGTGCTTGATTTTTCAGCACTTCCCGCCTTTTTTGTTACTAATTTGTTACTGGTTCAATGTGAAAATCATTATTTCAGAAGGTTGATGGTTTCCTTCAACTGCTGAATTGTTTTGTGATTATATACACGATTTCCAACATCTTTTGACTTATGACCCATCAACATATCAATACATTTTCTATTTCCCTTTGCATTGTCAAGGCGTGTTTCAAAAGTATGTCTTGCTTCATGCGGGGTCTTGTCTGCTTCAATTTTCCCCATTACTTCACCCCAAAACTGATAATACTGTGTTTGTGAAATCTTCTTTCCCTGATAACTGAAAAGGTATGTGTTGCCTTGGTCAACCAGTGCTTTCACAAATGGTTCAATGCGTGGGTGAATTGGTACAATTCTGTTCTTGCCGGATGCTGATTTGATACCGCCTGAAAAATACCCTTCTTTTAAGTTCACCTGTTCAGTTTTCATACCAAGTAATTCTTGAAGCCTGAACCCGGTATAAAGATAAATAAGAACGGTATCAACCCAAGGGTCATCTTTTATTTTCCACAATGATTCAATCTGTTCATCGGTGAATGGTTCACGTGTGGTTTCAGGTATTGGTGGGGCAGTGGTTATTTGTGAATACATTTTATCAATCAGGTCTATTTCAAATGCAAATCGGTCAAGGTGTCCGAAAAGATTCTTGATTGCCCATTGTGTAGAGTATGCACACCCGCAGTTGTCAATGCAGTCTTGCATCTGATATGATTTCAGACTTCTATACTTCACACCATAATATTTTGAACAATGTTTGAACGCTGAACGCAATGATTGCTGATTTGATTTTCCCAGTTTTGGCAGCTTGATTTGTGACCAACGCTGATATAATACCGCAAGGGTAACTTTTTCCCGGTCAATATCCCAAGGATTGTTGTTATATTCTGCAAGAAGGATGTTGGCTTTTTCTTCTGATTCTGCATACCCAACTGGTACTTGCTTTGAACCGCCTTGGTCATCATATACAGTAACCTTGACAACCCAAGGACGTGACCTGTTGCCTTTTAGTTTGGTTACACAACCGTAACCGTTTGGGTTTCTTTTTCCCATAGTTATTCATTCCTTTCTGATTGAAAATCCAAGGAATGAATGATATAATAGTGGGTGCATAGCCTATATCATCCTATTCCTTGGTATAGAGTTATTAGAACCCTGACCGCTGCAACGGTTGGGGTTCATTTTTTGTGTTTATAGTTCAATCTTTACACCTGACGATGAACCGCTTTTCTGAAATTCTTTTACAAGTTTATCAGCAGATTGTGAGTTGTTTTTGGTATCAAATACGATGAACTTCACATCACCGTCATTTGAATATGTGATAATCAAGTAATTGGTCACAGTTTTGACTTTCTTATCTTTTGCCCTTCCACCTATAATTGCACCAACAGCACCAAAGAGCATTGCCCCGGCAACAGCACCGCCAACACTGGAAACAGCCTGATTTTGTATTTCAGTATCGGTTTTAATTGATATGTCAGTTATTTTATTCTTTGATAGGGTAATTTCAGTTGTTCCGGCTTTGAAATCAATTCTATCAGGGAATGAAAACACTTCACAAAGGGTATCTTCTACAATAGGCAACCCTGAAATATGGTGAAATGCAGTGTAAATTGATAAACCAGTCAAGTCCTTCTTTTCTTTTTTCTTTCCAAACATAAAATTTTACCTTCCTTTCATTGTTGTAACTGTTGGTATCTGTTAAAGTAACCGTTTGAAATGCAGTATTTTCAATAAAGTATCTGTTGGTATCGGTTTTTCATAATTTTCTTAATATGCTATTTTCAGTATTAAAAAAATTAAAATATAAAAAGTAAAAATATACAGTATAGAAAATTAACAGCTACCAGTTACCAACAGTTACCTTTTGAAATCCACATACACAATGTTGTCTATGCGTTTGATGATTCTTTTTTGATAGAATATTTTTCTGATTCAAGCAATGTCTGAATACGTTCAATGACCTTTGAACGGTCTATTTCATCAAGTTTCAGGAACATACTTACTGCACTGTATGCTTCTTGACCATAACACTTCTGAAATAAATCACACACTTCATACTGCATTTCTAACTTCTTTCTGTCATACGTTTTTGGGGTATCGTGACCCATCAGCCAAGTTTCACTGACACCAAGCGTTTCAGCAATCAGATTCAAACCTTCTGCATTTGGTATATATTTATTGTGTACCCATTGGCTGATTCTTGCTTTTGAAAATCCTGTTGCATTTGCAAGGTCAACTTGTTTCCAACCTTTTTCATTCAATGCTTTCTGTAATCTTTTACCAAAAGTTTCTTCCATGATATTCACCCCTTTCTGTATGGCTTGGTAGTTCCTATTATAAAGCAAAGTTAAGGGATTTTCAATCAAACTTGAAAAAAAGTTAAGATTTCTTAAAAAAGTTGTTGACATACAGAAACGGTGATGTTATAGTATAGGCAAGTTAAGAGTTCTTAACTTACAGAAACAAGGCAAGTAGGAAGGTTCGGGTGAAGCGATAGGGCTACACGCAAGTGACATGGTGGTCAGGCTGCAAAAACTAATGGCAGACAGAGCGTGTGAAGAATAAACATGACCCGGCAAAGAAGTTGAAGAAAACAGGAACGGTAGGGCAAGAAAGCAAAGTGTCAGCACTATTTGAAGAAAACTGAACAGGCTGAACCAATCAGCACTTTACCCCTAAACCAAGAAACCGTTAAGTGGAAGAATCAACCGCACGAGATGACACAGCACCTTGTTTCACAGCATTTTTTTCATAGTCAGGCAGTCCCATCCACTGCCTGACACTCCAAAGAAAGCCGTTGCAGCGGTTTACAAAATCAAGGAATAGGATTTTTACAAGAAACAGTTCTTTCAAAAAATTGTCTATTGTGTGTTGGTCAACAGGTTTTTGGTGGTTTTTAATGTGAAAACCCCAACGGTTTGAACACAACCGTTCAAAAGGTTCAATGTTGGCTGACAGGTTTGCAGATTTTAATGTGAAATCTGATAGGGTCAAGGCATCACCTGATTGATATACGGATGTGCTGACAATAGACAACTTTTTGAAGGAACTGTTGGAAAGGAAGTAAAGGCTATGGAATATGCGATTTATGAAGGAAATATGGAAAGGCTTGAAAAGAAGCTGACACGCATTTTCAACAAATGCAAGGCACACGGTTGTGATTTCCATTATCAACAGACTGGTGAAGTGTTTAAGGAATTAAAAGATGAAAATGGAAAAACATACAATGCCCGGTTTGTACTGGTTGAAGCAGAAGGAACTGCTGTCATCAATGATTGGGAGTTCATAGCAGAAGTTGACCATACAGAAAAAGGAAATATTATCACAGGCGTTGGTGTGGAAGTTCCTGAACGGTATTATATAAGCAAACCTGTATGTGAACACTGTAATAGCAACAGATACCGCAAGAACACATACATTGTCAGGAATAAGACAACAGGTGAGTTCAAACAGGTTGGAAAAAGTTGCCTGAAAGATTTTACACATGGCATGAGTGCAGAAGCAGTCACACAATACATGAGTTTATTCGATACTTTGATTGAAGGTGAAGCACCTGAACCCGGTTGTCATATTCAGCACTATATTTCAACCACAGAATATCTTTCTTATGTTGCTGAAACAATCAAGCACTTTGGTTTCACAAGGTCATCTGATGAAGGTGTCAGCACAGCATCAAGGGCAATAGATTTTTACGATGCAGTACATGGAAGATTATTTCCAAGAGAATACATGGAAGATTTACGGTATAAGATGCGTGAGATTGGATTTGATATTGAATCACAGTCAACCGTAAAATTGGTATCTGATTCCCTTGCGTGGATAGCAGAACAGGATGAATCAAGTAATTACATCCACAATCTGAAAACAGCTTGCAGTCTTGAATATATAACTGGTAATACATTCGGTTTACTTGCTTCATTATTCCCGGCTTATGATAGGGATTTAGAGAAAGCAGCGAAAAGAAAGGCAATTCAGGATGCTGAAAGTTGTTCAGAATATGTTGGTGAAGTAAAAGACAGAATCACCGTAAAGGTTAGGTCAGTCAAATGTGTAACCAGTTGGGAAACTGATTTTGGTATCACACATATTTATAAAATCATCGGTGAAGATGGTAATGTTTACACATGGAAAACCGGAAAATTCATTGATGAAGAAGTTTCTGATATGCTAATCACTGGTACAGTGAAAGCACATACAGAGTTCAGAGGTATAAAGCAGACTGAATTGACAAGATGCCGGGTTGCTGCATAAGCACCCGGTAAAAGAAAGAAGGTGATTCTGTGAAGAAAATTGTGGCAGCTTGGATTGAACAGATTCTTGAATTTGACGGAAAACTTGAATACATGGCTTATGTTGAAGGTTTGAAGCAGAAAAAGCAGCGGTTCAAAGAAGTCAGTTTTGAACAGTTGGAATCAGGTCTTGTGAAGGTCAGAATCAGGAAACAGTACAATAACAATGCTTTCCCTGATGATTTGAAAGGCGGTGAATAAAGTGGCATTTGATTATTCAAAGTTAAGAGGAAAAATAAAGGAAGTATTTGGAACACAGGAAAAATTTGCTGATGCAATGTCAATGTCAACTGTTACCTTGTCGGCAAAGCTGAACGGAAGGGTTGACTGGACACAGGCTGAAATGAATCTTGCTTGTGACCTGTTGGGTGTTCCTTATGAGTTCATTCCCATCTTATTTTTTACCAAAAAGGTTAAGAGTTCTTAACCCAAAGAAAGGAAAGGTGATATAACATGAAATTCAGCGAAAAGTTGAAAAAGGCTATGCAGCAGTTAGGAATCAATCAGGCACAGGTTGTTGGTCTGACAGGAAAAAGTAAAGGGTCAATCAGTATGTATCTGAATGATAAGACCGTACCGTCAGAAAAGGTTCAGAGTGATATTGCAGTATCACTTGGACTTGCACCTGACTATTTTGAACAGGAAGATGCACCAGTTGTTGCAATGCCGAAGGATGCAGTTGCAGAAGGGAAAATCAAGAAGATGTTGCCGGAAGAAGCAGCGGTTTTCCTTGGAATGGATAAGGGTACAGTAAGAAAAGGATTGCAACAGGGAGTTTTCCCTTGGGGATATGCAGTCAAGACTTCTGAAAACCGTTGGGCATACTTCATCAATGCAAGAAGATTTGCAGAAATTGAAGGCGTTGCACTTTAGGGGGGGGGTCAGTGAGAAATGCCAAAAATTCAGTATAAAGAAATCAAGTTTCAGCAGAAAAGCCTTGACCTGATTGAACTTGTGAATCAGGTGGTTGAAGAATATCAGGCACAGGGATATGAACTGACCCTTAGACAAGCATATTATCAGTTGGTTGCACGTGGTTACATACCGAACAATGAACGCAGTTATAAGAACATTGGCAGCCTTATCAATGATGGCAGACTTGCCGGATTGATTGACTGGCACAGTATAACAGACAGAACCCGCAATCTTAGAAGCAATGGTCACTGGGATAACCCGGCAGATGTGATTGCATCCGCAAGGTATTCATACCTTCTTGATAAGTGGGAAGGTCAACCAAATTATGTTGAAGTATGGGTTGAAAAGGATGCCTTGGTTGACATTGTGGGACAGGCTTGCAGACCACTTGACACACCGTATTTTTCATGTAGGGGTTACACTTCCCAGTCAGAAATGTGGAGTGCTGCACAGCGTTTCATTTATCAGCGTGACAGAGAAAACCGCATCATCATTCATTTGGGTGACCATGACCCAAGTGGTATTGATATGACAAGGGATATTCAGGAAAGATTGTGGTTGTTTGGTGCAGATGTAGAAGTTAAGCGTGTGGCACTGACAATGAATCAGATTGACACATACAATCCACCGCCAAACCCGGCAAAACTTTCTGACAGCAGATGCGGAAAATACATTGAACAGTACGGTGATGAATCTTGGGAACTGGATGCACTTGAACCACAGGTTATCACTGACCTGATTACCAATGAAGTGACAGCTTTCAGAAATGATGAAATATATCAGGCAGTATGTGATAAGGAATCACGTGAAAAGGAAGAACTTAGAATGTTAGAACGCAACTATGACAGAGCAGTTGCATTTTTGGAAAGTGAGGAATAAAGGCATGGAAGAAAAGAAAGCATTTGAAACCCCGGAAGTTCAGGAAGTTGTTCATGGGTTCAAAGTGTTCAGACCTGATTGGACTTGTTCACCGAATGGTAACACCAAACAGTACACTTGCCCCGGTAAGTTTGAAGAAGAAGGGGAACTTGATGTTTGCGGTCATGGTATGCACTTTTGTGAAAACGCTGCTGACTGCTTCAATTATTACGATTTTGACAGCAACAACAAGGTTGCAGAAGTCATTGCATACGGTACGGTTTTGAAAGAAGGGGACAAGTCCTGTACCGATAAACTGGAAATCGTGCGTGAAATCCCTTGGGATGAAGTGTTGCGTATCGTGAATACGGGAAAGAATTGCACAGGTCGCTGCAACACCGGGAACAGGAACACCGGGGACTGGAACACCGGGGACTGGAACACCGGGAACAGGAACACCGGGGACTGGAACACCGGGGACTGGAACAAATCTTCTTTCAATACAGGATGTTTTATGACAGAAGAACAGAAGATTATGTTCTTCAACAAACCTTCTGATTGGACTTATAACGATTGGTTACGCAGTGATGCAAGATACCTGTTGAACAGAATACCAAAGAATGTTGTTGAATGGATTTATTCAGAGGATATGACGGATGAAGAAAAAGCAGAGCATCCGACACACGAAACAACAGGCGGTTATCTCAAAGTGCTTGATGAATCTGATTGTGGTCAGTTATGGTGGGGCAGCTTGTCAGACCGTCAGAAGAATATCATCAAGGCGTTACCGAACTTTGACCCTGAAATCTTTGAACAGTGTACGGGTATCAATGTAAATGAGTAATTTGCATTTCATGCCCCATCAGGAAAAGGTCTTGAACCAAACCAAAGACTTCAACAGGGTTGCATATTACCTTGATATGGGACTGGGTAAAACCTTTGTGGGTGCTGAAAAAGTATGGGAATTGAACAATGATGTGAACCTTGTCATCTGTCAGAAATCCAAGATAGATGACTGGGTGCAGCATTTTAAAGACCATTACCCTGATTATGAAGTATTTGACCTGACACACAAATCACAAGCAATCACTTTCAGGAACAGGCTTGACACAAAGAGCGTATACAACAGGGATATTCAAATTATTGGTGTTATCAATTATGACCTGACTTTTAGGCGTGATTGGCTGCTGAAAATAAGTGAATTTACCATGATGCTTGATGAATCAAGTTTGATTACAAATGAGAACGCAAAGCGTTCAAAATTCATTCTGAAAATGAAACCTGAAAGTGTTGTATTGCTTTCAGGTACACCGACAGCCGGGAAGTATGAACGCTTATGGTCACAGGTTCAGTTGCTTGGTTGGAACATCAGCAAAAAAACCTTTTGGAACAGTTATGTTGATACCAAATGGGTTGAAAATGGGGATGGTTTCAAACAGGAAGTGATTGTTGGTTATAAGAATGTGGAACACCTGAAAAAGAAACTGGCACAGTATGGTGCAGTGTTTATGAAAACCAGTGAAGTTCTTGACCTTCCTGAACAGATTGAACAGAAGATTATGTTCAAGGTAACAAAGGAATACAAGTTTTTCATCAAAAACAGTTACCTGATGATTGATGATGACACTGAACTTGTCGGTGACAATAATTTGACCAAGACACTATACGCCCGGCAATTATGCGGTCAGTATCACAAGGAAAAACTGGAAGGATTCAGGGACTTGGTACAGTCAACAGAAGATAGGTTGATTGTGTTCTATAACTTCACCGCTGAATATGAAGCAATGAAAGCTATTGCAGAGGAACTTGAAAGACCTGTTTCAGTGGTTCGTGGTGGTGAGGATGACCGAACCGCTTATGAAGAATCTGACAACAGCATTACTTTCATTCAGTATCAGGCGGGTGCAATGGGGGGTAACTTCCAAAAAGCGAACAAGGTTATTTATTTTACTTTGCCACTTGGAAAGGGGTCATGTGACCTTTGGGAACAATCAAAGAAGCGTATTCACCGAATAGGTCAGAATAACACTTGCTTTTATTATTACCTGTTGGTGAAAGGTAGCATTGAAGAAAAGAACCTTGCAGCATTGCAAGAAGGAAAGGAATTGACAGATGAACTATTCAAAGAATCTTAGAAAGGCAGCAATGGCAAAACGCATTATTGCATCATGGGCTGTTGTTGCAGTTGTCTTTTCCTTGGTTGGTGGCTTGTCAGGATATGCCCTGAAAACTCATATAACCGCCAAGGACAGAGAAAAAGAAAAAATACATACAAGTGAACAGGTAAGCACAGAAACCCTTGTATATGGGGCGTATGATGAACGATGTTTCACAGAAGAAATTTCACTTGACTGGGGTGTTGGGGATTTGGATTTCAAACCGCTTGATTGCAAGATGCCGGAAGAACAACAGGAATTTGTATATTACTTGTGTTCAGGTTATAACTTGGATTTTACCCTTGTGATGGCATTGATTCAGCATGAAAGCAGTTTTGACCCAAATGTGATAAGCAGCACAAATGACTATGGGTATATGCAGATTAACGCAATCAACCATGACTGGCTGACAGAAACCATCGGTGTCACTGATTACACAGACCCTTATCAAAACATCAGGGCGGGTGTGTTCGTTCTTAGGAAACTGTTTGAACGCTATCAAGATACAAATATGGTGCTGATGGCGTACAACATGGGGGAAAATGGTGCTTCCCGTTTGTGGGAAAAGGGGATATTTGAAACAGATTATACACAAAGCATCCTGACTATTCAGGAACAGTTCAATGACCAGTTAGAAGGTGATTGACTTGGGAAAGAAATGGAAAGTTGTTGACGGTCATCCAAATTATGAGGTCAGCAGAATGGGACAGGTCAGGAACATCCGAACAGGTAACATACTTGCACCGTATGATGACGGAAGTGGTTATTTGCGGGTGAAACTGGATGGTGAAAATTGCAGACTTCACATATTGGTTGCAGTTGCACACATTCCAAATCCTGACCCTGAAACAAAGAACATTGTGAACCACAAGCGGGGCAAAAAGCATGATTGCAGAGCATCACAACTTGAATGGGTCACACAGGCTGAAAATATTCAACACGCTTGGGACACAGGATTGTGCAAGCGAAAAAGAAGAAGGAAGGTGGTGGGGTGACTTGCAAAGATTGCCAACATTACAGTCATTGTTTGGAAGGTTCAAGGGAATACCCTTGTAAGGATTTTAAGAAGAAAGAAGGTGAAACCAGTTGGCAGCAGAAAAGAACTTTGAAAACAAGGTCAAGACCTATCTGAAAAATTATGGTTGTTGGCTACTCAAATACTGGGGCGGTGCATCCTACACAAAAAGCGGTATACCTGATTTATTGGTAAGTTCTGACGGTTTCTTCTTAGGTATTGAGGTCAAAGCAGACAAAGGTGAACCTTCTTTATTGCAGCTTTACAATCTAAGGAAAATCAGGGAATCAGGCGGGTATGGCATCTTGCTTTATCCAAAGGACTTTGAACAGTTCAAAAAGTTCAATGAAAACAAATCGAAACTTAACGCTTGGTATCTTGGGAATATCGAAGAACAAAAGCGTTGGGAAATAAAATTAAAAGGAGAATAAGAACATGGCAAAAAAGAAAGAAGAAATTCAGGAAGATGTAACACAGGTTGCAGAAGAAAATGCAAAGGAACTTGACAACAAGAAGTTTGTGGTTGACCGCTTACTTGCAACCAAGCGTGAAGGTATGGAAGGACTGGTTGAGTACATGGAAGAAATTGGTTTCTTTTCCGCACCTTGCAGTGGTGGCAATCACTTATGTTGTGAGTTCGGTCTTGTGCATCACACCCGTAACGTGATGATGGCAGCAGAAAACATTGGTTATGCACTTCTTGGAAAAAACAAGTATGCAGAAATCAGGGATTCAGTAATCATTGCAGCAGCATTACATGACCTTGGAAAGTGCGGTGATTATGGAAAGCAGATGTATGTACCTAACATTTTGAAGTCAGGAAAAGCATCTGAAGCTAAACCGTTCAAGCGTAACCCGGCATTATTACCGATTGACCACGCAACCCGCAGTATTAAGTTAGCAACCCTTTTCATTGACCTGACAGAAGATGAAGAATTTGCTATCAGATACCATGATGGTCTTTATGAAACAGCTAACTATGGGATAAAAGGCAACGAAACACCGTTGTACCTGATACTGCATTATGCTGATTTATGGTCAAGCAGAGTAACAGAAGGATGCACAGAAGAAGGTGGTGAAGAATAATGTCAAGAAAAAATTGTGACAAGGATGCAGTGATTTCCCGTCTGAAAAAAGAAAAGGCAGATTTAGAATCACAGGTGAATGAACTGAAATATATTGTTCACGATGCACAGGCAACTAATCACCTGATGAATGAACAGATTTCAGATATGCGTGAACTGATTGAACAGGATGCTGCAAGGGAATGTGGTTGTGTAACAATCGCAAATTCAACCTGTTATCAGGATTTTGTTGGAATCCTTATCAACAATGGTTATGCAGTGGAAGTTGAACAGATTGCAAAAGGTCAGTTATTAAAAATTACAATCAAGGAAGGTGAAGAATAATGGTAAATGAAAATCAGGGTAAAAAGTACAATCCCCGCCCGGTGTATAACCGTAAGCTGTTGCGTTCAGTGATTCGTGCGGGTGTTCAGAAGCAGTTTGGTCAGCACCATGTAAGTCATAACATGGCAGCCAATTTTGAAAGAATCAGGAAAGGACAGGTGAACTAATATGGCACAGATGCTTTTGATTATGGGTGAATCTGGCACTGGTAAAAGTACCAGTATGAGAAATTGTGACCCGGCAACAACCGCTGTTGTAAACCCGGTTGGTAAACCATTACCGTTCAAGGGTAAGTTTGAAATGCTGAACAGTGAAACGGAATCACGCAAGATTTGCAAATTTATGAAGGAACAGGCAGCATCCGGAAAGAAGCTGATTGTTGTTGATGATTTCCAGTATATTCTTTCTGTTCCGTACATGAACCGTATCAAAGAAAACGGTTGGGACAAGTGGAATGATTTCGGTGCAAATTACTTTGAAATCATTGAAGTATGTAAGGAACTGCCGGAAGATGTGGTTGTTGCTTATATGACCCACACAGAAACCCTTGACAACGGTGTGACAACAATCAAGCTGATTGGTAAACTGTTACGTGAGAAAATCACCATTGAGGGACTTTTCACAATCGTTCTTAGAACTGGTGTGAATGAAGGTAAGTATTACTTCTACACACAGAACAGTGGAAAGGACACAGTAAAGTCACCTATGGGAATGTTCCCAGCATACGCTATTGACAATGATTTGAACTATGTGGCTGATAAAATCCGCAACTTCTATGAAGTGGGTGAATATAAGACTGATGCAGAAATGGGTCAGGCTGATGCAGCAGTTGCAGCGGATATTGCAAAGCCGGATGCCAATGGAAGAAGGGCAAGAGGTGGCAAAGCATCCAAGACCGCAACTGAAACAGTGACACCACCACAGACTGCTGAACAGGATGCTGAACAGTCTGCTGAACCTGAAAAGGCTGCATCTACTGGCAGAAGTGGCAGAACACGCAAGGCAAGCGGTAAAACACATGATGAAGTGGTTGCAGAGAATCAGCAGAAAATGTCTGATTATATGACTGCAAGGGATGAAGCACTTGACAAGGCTTTTCCGGGACAGGAAGAAATTCCTTTTGATGAAGCTACTGCTGTTATGGATGCAGTACCGCAGCCTGAACTTGAAACACCGCCAAGGCGTACACGCAAGGAAAGACAGGCAAACGCTGAACAGTCTGCTGAACCTGAAACACTGGCAGAAGATACCTATTTCTACATTCCGGCAGATGACAACTATGTTATGAAGCACAAGGGGGATGTTGCTCCGGAAGGTGCAAAGGTCATCACCAAGGAAGAATTTGGTGAAGGTGTGAAGCGTTTGGCACAGGCGGGAAATCCGAAGCCTGAAAACCCGGTTGAAGGTGCAATGAACCCGCCTGAATCCGGCAGAAGAACACGCAGAACACAGGCACAGTCAACAGAGCAGACACAGCCTGATTCAGAATCAGGTCAGGATGCTGAACCTGAACAGGAAACTGGAACACGTACACGCAGAACAAGAAGAACACGCTAAGAAAGAGAGGTACAAAACATGAACAATCCTTTTGGTATTCCTGATGAAGTATTTGATTTGATGGTTACATCCGCAGTAAAACAGGGTATTCATCAGAGTATGGCGGGCGGTACAAAAAGACCGAATCCAAACATGGCAGCACAGCAGAAGAAAACAACCCCGGAAGAAGGGGCGAAAGCTGCAAAGGAGTTGTATGATTCCTATGTAAATGCCGGATTCAATGAAGTTCAGGCATTTGAACTGTTGAAAACAGTCCTGACAACTAAAAGAACATTATTCTAAGAAAGGTTAAAAAGGTGAAAAATTATGGCTATTGATTTCAGTGCATTTGACAACAAGGTTGATTTGGCAGCATTGCAGAAAGAGGTTGAAGAAGCAAAGGACACAGACTTTGCCGATGTGCCGGATGGTAAGTATATCGTCAGCATTGAGAAGATGGAAATTAAGCTGACAAAGGCACAGGATAAGTTGATGTTTGCGGTTCAGTGCAAAATCAAGGAAGGTGAACAGGCAAACCGCATGATTTTCTTCAACAGGGTCATCAGCGGTAACAAGGTCAGCGAAACATGGAATGATGGAAGGGCAATCAAATCTGTCTGCACATGGGTCAATGAATTGCTTGGTGAAGATGAAGCACCTGTTGAGTTTATCAATTATCAGGATTTTGCAGACCAGATTCTTGATGTGTTCCAGTCCATTCAGAACAACATCGAAGTTGAAGTTACCTATGCAGCAAGCAAGTTCAACCCTATCACTATCAATGAGGTTTTTGACGTGTAAAAATTTTTGTTGAAAGGTTAAGAGTTCTTAACTAAAATAGTATCAGGCGGTGGTGAGGTCACACCTTCCACCGCTATTTTCAGAAAGGGTGAACAGTAGTGATATTTTACGATTTTGAGGTTTTCAAGGAAGATTGGCTTGCAGTTTTCATTGATGTGACCCGTAAAACAGAACAGGTAATAGTAAATAACCCTGACGAATTAAAAGCCTTATATGAAGCAAATACAAGCAATATATGGGTAGGTTTTAACAACCGCCACTATGACCAGTACATTATGAAAGGTATTCTGTTGGGAATGAACCCAAAAAGAATCAATGACTGGATAATTTTAGAAAAAAGGGAAGGGTGGCAGTTTTCGTCAGTGTTCAACAAAGTACCGATGACAAACTATGATGTAATGCCAAACCCCCCAGTTGGATTGAAAACAATGGAAGGTTTTCTTGGTTCAAACATCAAGGAAACTGGCGTTCCTTTTGATATAAATAGAAAACTGACCAAGGCTGAAATTGAAGAAACAATCAAGTATTGTCGGCATGATGTGGAACAGACAATCAAGATTTTCCTTGAAAAAATAGATGAATTTAATGCGATGCATGGAATTGTTCAGGCTTTTCCGAACATGGTCAGCCTGTCAAATATTGGTGACAGTGAAGCAAGAATCACTGCAAAAGTCCTTGGATGCGTGAAACAGGACTTCAAGGATGAATTTGATTATTTCTTCTTACCTTGTTTAAGGCTGAACAAATACAAATATGTTCAGGATTGGTTTGAAGAAAAGAAAAAAGAAGCCTTGGCTATGGATTTACAGAATTGTGACAAATACGATAAAAAACTATGGTACAAGTCACAGAACCTTGAAACTGTTGTTGCGGGTATACCACATTCATTTGGTTTTGGTGGTCTGCATGGTGCAGCAGATACACCAATACATAAGACCGGGCAGATTCTTCATGTAGATGTGAATAATTATTACCCTTCAATGCTGATTGCTTGGGGACTGGTCACAAGGGCAGCCACTAATGACAATTATCATTTGGTATACAACACAAGGAAGTCAATGAAAGCAAAACAAATTGCTGCTGCAAAATCCGGGAAAAAGGCAGAAGCTAAGAACTGGAAGAAGGCACAGTTACCATATAAGAAAATGCTGAACGCACTTTCAGGTGGTATGAAGGATGAAACAAACCCGGCGTATGACCCAAGAAATAATAACTGCATGTGCATCAATGGTCAGCTTATGTTGCTTGACCTGATTGAACACCTTGAAGCAGTACCGGGGTTTGAATTGATTCAGTCAAATACCGATGGTCTGATTATTTGGATTCCTGACACTGATGAAGCCTTTGAAATGGTGGATGATATTTGTTGGGAATGGGAGCAGCGTTGTTCAACAGACCAGTGTTCAATTCTTCTTGAACTGGATAATATTTCAGAAATCTATCAGAAGGATGTGAACAATTACCTTTGGGTTGGTGCTGATGGAAGTGTTGAAAGAATCGGTGCTTATGTGAAGGAACTGTCTGCAACAGACAATGACCTTCCTATTCTGAACAAAGCACTGGTTGAATACATGGTGCATAAGACACCAGTGGAACAGACCATAAATCAGTGTGATGACCTAATTATGTTTCAGAAGATTGTCAAGCTGTCAGAAAAATATGATTGGGTTGAACATGAGCATTGCACACCAGTCATCACTAAGACAGGAAAACGGGTCATCAAAGAAGTATATGAATACCCTGAAAAGGTCAAATACAGTTATAAGTCATACAGGGTATTTGCTTCAAACAGTCAGGATGATGGTCGATTACTGAAAAGGAAAAAAGTGAAAACAAAAGGTGAAAAATTTGGAAATACCCCTGACCACTGCTTCATTTGTAATGATGATGTGTGTGGGGTTAAAACACCGCAAACCCTTGATAAAGGTTGGTATATAGATTTAGCAAAGAAACGATTGAAGCAATTTGGCATTGTAGCGTGATGCCGGGAAAGGAAGGTATGAATGGATTTAGAAATCAAGTATGAACATGGTTCAATGGTTGTTCACCTTGAAAATTTCCTTGATTGCCGGAACATTTCAAAGGTCAAAAAACTGGTCAAGATAATCAGGAACAGTTTCACACCTGAATGTGAAGATAAAATCAGGGAATATGTTGAACAGGAAATTGAACAGTTTGAACCGAAGCAACAGGAAAATCAAAGGTATATCATAGGATATACAGAAAAAGTGAAGTTCTGTCAAAAGCAGTTAGACAACGCATTGTATAATCGCAGCCAATACAAGAAATCAACACCGCTGCATAAGTCTGACGGGTGGGAACATTACAATGCGTATGTCAAGCAGTTCCGTCAGGAAATGCGGGAAATAAAAGCACTGTTACGTTCCCGGCAGTCTGATTTTGATAAAAATATCAGGAATAAGGAATTTTACAAGAAAGTGTTGCAAATTATCACATAAGGTAGGTGAAAAGGATGCTTTACAAAGGTTATGTTGAAACCAAGGGTAAACAGAGCATTGAAAAGTTAAAAAACAGAACCAAGTGGAAAACCTATGAGGAAGTAAAAAACCTTAGTGGGTTTGGTGGAGTATTGGCAGATGACACCATCCTTATTGATATTGACGATTCTGAACAGTCTGAAATTTTAATGAATATCGTTGAGGATTTGCAGCTTGATTGTAAAGTCCTTTGCACAAGTAGGGGTAAACATTTTCTATTCAAAAACCACACCATAGCAAGGAACAGGACACACGTGCAACTTGCTGTTGGTCTGACTGCTGATATTAAGGTCGGAAGTAAGTTGTCTTATGAAGTTATCAAGATTGATGGTGAAGAACGGTTTTGTGAATGGGATATTGAAGAAGGTGGAAAGTATCAGGAAGTTCCAAAGTGGTTGTTCCCGGTCAAGGCAACTGCTGAATTTGTGGATATGGATGCCGGGGATGGAAGAAATCAGGCATTGTTCAATTATATCCTGACCCTGACAGCAAATGATTTCACAGTCGATGAAACAAGGGAATGTATCAGGATTCTGAACAAGTTTGTTCTGAAAGAACCGCTGTCTGATGAAGAACTGGAAGTGATTCTTAGGGATGAAGCATTTCAGAAACCAGTGTTTTTCATGGGGTCAACATTCCTGTTTGACAAGTTCGCAGTTTATATGAAGAACACCGCCCATGTGGTCAAAATCAATGGTCAGTTACATATATACAAAGACGGTATTTATACCAACGGGTACAAGGAAATTGAATCTGATATGATTCAGTACATCCCAAACCTGAAAAAGATGCAACGCCGGGAAGTGCTTGACTATATGGAACTGATTGTTGAAGAAAAGGAACAGTCAGATGCAAACCTGATTGCTTTCAATAATGGCATATATGACCTTGTAACCGGGGAACTGAAACCATTCAGCACTGACATTGTTATTACGAACAAAATACCTTGGGACTATAACCCGGATGCTTATTTTGAACTGGCAGACAAGACCTTGAACAAACTTGCTTGTGATGATGCAGCAATCAGGGCATTATTGGAAGAATGTATTGGCTATTGCTTTTACAGAAGAAATGAACTGGGAAAGGCTTTCATTCTGACTGGTGACAAAAACAACGGTAAAAGTACCTTCTTGGATATAGTGAAAACAATCCTTGGTGATAAGAATATTTCAGCACTGGATTTGAAAGAACTTGGTGATAGGTTCAATACTTCAATGATGTTCGGAAAAATGGCAAACATCGGTGATGATATAGGGGATGATTTTCTTCAAGGTTCACAGGTCAGTATCTTCAAAAAGATTGTTACTGGTAACAGAATCAAAGCGGAACGGAAAGGACAAGACCCTTTTGAGTTCAACCCGTTTATTAAACTTTTGTTCAGTGCAAATGATATACCAAGAATGAAGGACAAGACCGGGGCGGTACTTAGGCGTTTGGTTATTATTCCATTCAATGCCCGCTTTTCAAAATACTTGCCGGATGGTGTGACCATTGACCCGGATTTTGACCCATTCATCAAGTACAAGCTGATTCAGAAGGAAAGCATCGAATACCTTATCAAGTTAGGTGTGGAAGGTCTGAAAAGGGTCATAACCAATAATGAATTTACCAAGTCAGAAAAGGTTCAGGGTCAGTTGGATGAATATGAAGAAGAAAACAATCCTATCATTGCATTTATTGCTGATTGTGGTGTTGATATGATTGAAAATGAACCAACTGCTGATGTTTATAAAAGGTATCAGGTATTTTGTGCTGAAAATAGTATGCAGCCTATGTCAAACATCGTGTTCAGTAAACAGATAAACAAAAGACTTGGGTTCAAAGTGATTCAGAAAAAATTGAACAATGTGAACCGTAAGATATTTGTGAAGGAATAATTTTTTTTGATTATAAAGTTAAGAGTTCTTAACAGAAAGGAAAGGTGCAGAATGTGTCAGAGAAAATACAAATACTTGAATTATTTGGCGGTATAGGTTCACCAAGGGTAGCACTTAGAAACATAGGTGTTCCAATAAAATCTATTGATTATGTGGAAATTGATGAAAAAGCAGTCAGGTCATACAACGCAATGTTTGAAAAAGAACTTGACCATTCACCGCAAACAGTTGTGGGATGGAATCTTCAACCTGACATTTTAATTCATGGTTCACCTTGTCAGGATTTTAGTATTGCCGGGCATCAGGGAAAAGCAACCGCAGCAGAAGGAAGAATCAACAAAGGAAAAGGTGCAGATGAAGGTTCAGGAACAAGGTCATCTTTGATGTGGGAAACAGTTCATATCATTGAACAGATGGGTGAGTGGAAACCAACCGTTGTTATTTGGGAAAATGTGAAAAATGTACTATCTAAACACATGGTTCATAATTTCAATCGTTATCTATCTTATATGGAAATGTTGGGGTATTCAAATAGTTATCGTGTTTTAGATGCACGTGATTATGGAATACCACAGGCAAGGGAGAGGTGTTTCACTGTATCAGTTCTTGGGTCTGAACCGTTCAATTTTGACCTAATGCAGAAAAGACCAATGCAGAACATAAATGATTTTCTTGAAACTGGTGAAATTCCTGATTGCTATATGGTTACACAACCAAGTGTGTATAAGGCTATCGGAAAAAAGGGAATCAGGCGGGCAAGCGTCATTGAAAATTATGCAAATACAATCACCACAAGACAGGATAGAACCCCGGCACAGGTCATTGACCTTGGTGGTGGAAGGTACAGGTATTTGACAGAACTGGAATGTTGGCGGTTGATGGGGTATTCAGATGATGATTTCTATGCAGCAGAATCAACTTGCAAAGTAGAGCATGGGAAAATGAACCGCACATTATACCATCAAGCCGGAAATTCCATAGTAGTCACTATTTTTGAAGCAATGTTTGAAGCAATGATTAAATGTGGAATTATAGAAAGGAAGGTTACAGACAAGTGAAAGGTGGAAGAAACATTGAAGGTTATGCTGACCCAACTGCAACTATTGCAGTGGGTCAGGTAAGCCGGGAAGAAAGTGAAGCTGACAAACGTGCTTATGATTTGGTGAAGGTGTTGAAGTTCATCATTCGTTCATGCGGTTTTGAACTGATTGAACGTATACAGTTGAAAGATACCAAGTCAGGAAGGGAGTACAAATAGATGAAAATAAGAAAGGTATCAAGTGTGTCAGTGCAGATTTCAAAGTTTTCTGAAAAGGTTGAAGAAAGTACAACAATCAATGTCCCTTGGAAGGAAAGATTTAGAATCCTGTTATTTGGAAAGCTGCACATCAGGATTCAGAAGTTACCAATGATGACATTCACAGCCAAGAAGATGAAGGTGGTGAATCCTGATGAAGCTGATTGAAAATAATGCCGGGATGTTTCCGGGTGAAACGTGTCATGTTCCTGTATGCAGTGTATGCGGATGCAAGAAACTATTTCATCAGGAAACTGGGAAGATGTTCAGACTGAACAAATGCCCGCAGTGTGGTCACATATTAAACTGGAACAACCAAAGAAAGGTAAAAGGTGGTAGTGATGGAAAATAAAATTATGCAGTTACTTATGGAAAAAGGTGAAGTTTCAATGAACAACGACATTTTCCCTATTCTGTTTGAAGAATTTGGAAATGCACAGCTGAATGAACAGACCTATGCAATGGCAAGTGATTTCATATCACAACAGTTGTATGCAGTATATGCAGCCGGAATCAATGTTGTTTGCACACCGCAGTTCATGGGAGTACCGCAGACAGGTACATTATTTGTGAATGATATTGTGTATAAAGTTGTGAAGTAGTGGTTGTGTAACTGTTGGTAACTGTTAATGGTAACGGTTGAAACCCTTGTAAATACTGGCGGTATCGGTTGGTAACTGTTAAAAGTAAATTCTTTATAATAAATTATTTTTTTATATCAATATGAATTATAAAAAATAAAAATATAAGAATATAGGCATCAACCGATACCGTTACCAACCGATACTGTTAGATAATACAAGGCTTTGAATGTGTTTTTTGACTATTTTTAACCGATACCAAACCGATACTATGAAAGGATGTGTGATAGATGAATGATAAAAAATTGACTGCAAAGCAGTATTTAGACCAGTTAAGGGTAATTGATACGAAAATCAATCAGAAAATGGAAGAACTTGCTGACCTGATGACTGCTGCAACCAGTACCGGGGCAATAGATTATTCAAAGGACAGAGTGCAGACCAGTCCACAGAACGCACAGGAAAATAGAATCTGCAAGTATGTTGACCTTGATGCTGAAATCAACAGGGAAATTGATGAATTTGTTGACATAAAGCACAGGGTCACAAAGGAAATTCAGGAATTGAATGTTGATTATTACATCAAGATTCTGTTCAAGGTGTATGTGCAGTATAAAACAGTGAAGGATGCAGCGAATGAAATAGGTCTGTCATATCAGTATGTGCGTGACCTACATAAAAAGGCACTGAAAGCCTTTGAAGAACTGCATACTGATTTGCATTATCTGACATAAAACCTACAACAGTATGCAAAATTCATACAGTTATGTATATTGATTTCACTTAATATAGCGTGTATAGTTAAGGTTGAAAATTTAGGGTTACAAATAACCGTTTAGGTTATTTGTAATCTTATTTTTTGCAAATTTTTTGCCAAATACTGACCCCTGAAAGGTGCTAAAAACTCCTACTTTCAGGGGTTTTTGATTAGATTTTTGAAGGAAAGAAGGTGTTGTTGATGGCAAAAAAGGCAAAATTAACTGAAAAGCAGCAGCGTTTTGTTGATGAATACCTGATTGACCTGAACGCAACACAAGCCGCTATTCGTGCGGGATATTCAGTAAAAACAGCCAATGAACAAGGCAGTCAGAACTTAGCAAAACTTAGTATTCAACAGGCTATTGCTGAACAGATGGCAGAACGGTCAAAAAGAACAGGTATCAATCAGGACAGGGTTGTTTTAGAACTTGCCAAGATTGCACTTGTGAAAATGACTGATATTGTTGATAATCAGGGCAGAATCAAATCTGATGCTTCACCTGATGACCTTGCTTGTATCGAATCAGTAAAGTACAAGGAATCTGAAAGTGATACCGGGTCAAGCGTTGAAAGGGAAGTCAAGATTGCTTCTAAACTGAAAGCACTGGAACTGTTAGGTAAGCATTTGGGTATGTGGAATGACAAACTGGATGTGAATATTACACAGCCTATTGTCATCACTGGTGAAGATGCCCTTGAAGATTAAGGCGGTGATTTCCTATGGTGAAGAATAGGATTTCATCACAATATGTTTTTGGTTATCAGAAGTTCATTCTGTACCCGGAAGATTACAAGACCACAAAGACAGGCAAGAAGAAAGTTTCACTGCCTGAATTAGTAGGTAAGGGTTACGGTACTTTTTGGCGTTGGAAGGGCAGATATAGAGTATGTAAGGGTTCACGTGCATCCAAGAAGTCAAAGACAACTGCACTTTGGTATATCACCAACATAATGAAATACCCGGATGCAAACGCCCTTGTTGTCAGGAAAACATTCAGAACACTGAAAGATTCCTGTTTCACAGAATTGAAATGGGCGATTCACCGCCTTGGTGTTGATGTCTTTTGGGAAATCAAGGAATCACCGCTTGAAATGACCTATAAACCAACGGGTCAGAAGATTTATTTCAGGGGTCTTGATGACCCGCTGAAAGTAACTTCCATCACAGTTGATGTTGGTTGCTTGTGTTGGATGTGGATTGAAGAAGCGTATGAAATCAGTTCAGAAGATGATTTCAATATGCTTGATGAATCAATTCGTGGTGCAGTGCCGGAAGGTTCAGGGTTGTTCAAACAAATAACCTTGACTTTGAACCCTTGGAATGAACACCACTGGATAAAGAAACGCTTCTTTGACAACCCGGATGATGAAACCCTTGCAATGACAACCAATTATAAGTGCAATGAATGGTTGGATGCTGCTGACTTGAAGGTTTTTGAAACCATGAGAAAGCAGAACCCAAGGCGTTACAAAGTGGCGGGTCTTGGTGACTGGGGTATTGTTGACGGTCTTGTATATGAGAACTGGGAAGAAAAGGCGTTCAGCATTGATGAAGTCAAGGCAATAAAAGGGGTCAAGTCAGTATTTGGTCTTGACTTTGGTTATACAAATGACCCCAGTGCTTTGTTTTGTGGGTTTATTGACCAAGCAAGCAAAACCATTTGGGTTTTTGATGAAATGTATAAACCCGGCATGAGTAATGAAGCTATTGCTGATGAAGTGCAGCGGATGGGTTATGTGAAAGAAAAGATAACCGCTGATTCTGCTGAACCAAAGAGTATTGACCGATTGCGTGAACTTGGTCTGAAAGGAATCAGGAAAGCAAGGAAGGGCAAGGACAGCATCAACAACGGTATTGACTTCATTCAGGACTATCACATTATTGTGCATCCAAGGTGTGTGAACTTCATCACTGAAATAAGCAACTATACTTGGGACACAGACACAAAGACAGGTAAGAAGCTGAACAGACCGATTGATGACTTCAATCACCTTATGGATGCAATGCGTTATGCGATTGAAAGCCTTATCAAAGGTGATGCGTTCAGTTTTGAATAAAGAAACAAATTAGTAACACAGCCCCTTGGAAACATAGCGTTTTCAGGGGTTTTGATTATATTATGCAATGAAAGGGGTGAATGAACCAAGATGTTCAGCAACCTAATTGACACACTGACTTTGAAGGTCAGCAATTTCATATTACAGGGTGTTCATTCAAGGATGACTGACCGGGAATTTCTTGAAAAGGAAATTTCCAAGTGGAAATGTTCACCCCAAAGAATCATGCAGATTAAGGGTTCACTGTATTATGACAATGAACACGATATTTTGAAGCGTAAGCGTACAATGATAGGTGAAAACGGTGAACTGCAAGTTGTTGAAAACTTGCCAAACAACAGGGTCATTGATAACCAGTATGCAAAGATGGTCAATCAGAAAGCAAATTATCTGTTCGGTCAGCCTTTTGCGATAGAAACGGAAAATGACCAGTACGCTGAACTTTTGAAAAAAGTGTTCAATAAGCGTTTTATGAAAACACTGAAAAACAGTGGCAAGGCTGCATATAACAACGGTATCTGTTGGTTATACCCCTATTACACTGAATCAGGGGAATTTTCTTTCAGATTATTTCCCGGCTATGAGATATTACCGTTTTGGAAGGACAACGAACACACCATTTTAGACTTTGCTGTCAGGTTGTATTTGGTGATTGGCTATGAAGGTACAATCCCAAAGGTAATTGAAAAGGTTGAAGTTTATGATTTGGATGGTGTTCACAAGTTCATTCTTGACAGGGGTACACTGATACCTGACCTTGCAAATGAAGGGGAATCTGATTGTTATCATGTGACAATGACCGATGAAAAAGGGAATGTGACAGGGTTCAACTGGTCAAGAATCCCGCTGATACCGCTGAAAGCAAATGAACAGGAAACACCGTTGTTGAAGAAAATCAAGTCATTACAGGATGGTATCAATGTGATGCTGTCTGACTTTGAAAATAATATGCAAGAGGATGCAAGAAACACAATTCTTGTCCTGAAAAACTATGATGGTACAGACTTGGGTGAGTTCAGAAAGAATCTTGCAACCTTTGGTGCGGTCAAGGTCAGATATGATGACAGTGCAAAGGGCGGTGTTGAAACCCTTGAAATCACAGTCAATGCGGAAAACTACAAAGCTATTATTGAGATATTCAAGAAAGCCTTGATTGAGAACGCAATGGGTTATGATGCTAAGGATGACAGGCTTTCAGGCAATCCAAACCAAATGAACATTCAATCAATGTATTCTGACATTGACATTGATGCAAACGATACTGAAACAGAGTATCAGGCAGCCTTTGAAGAAATCCTTTGGTTCGTGAACGCACATCTTGCGAACACAGGACAGGGGAACTTTGAAGGTGAAGAAGTGAATGTCATCTTCAACCGGGATATTCTGATAAATGAATCAGAAGCTATTGATAATTGTCAGAAGTCAGTTGGAATCCTGTCTGATGAAACTATCATTGGTCAGCATCCTTGGGTGGATGACCCGCAGAAAGAATTGGAACGGTTGGAGCAGCAGAAACAGAAGGAACAGGAAGAAATGCTTTCCCAGTACAATCCTTTTGGTCAGCAGAATCCGGCAAATCCGAACCAAGGCAATCAAGGCGGTGGTGTAGAAGATGAAGAATAGTGAATACTGGAAAAAAAGGTTTGAACTGCTTGAACAATCACAGAATCAGCAAGGTTTACAGTGCTATGCTGATGTTGAAAAGCAGTACAGACAAGCACAGAAGCAGATTGAAGGTCAAATTGCTGCATGGTATCAGCGTTTTGCAAAAAATAACGGTATTACACTGGCGGATGCCCGGAAAATGTTGACCAGTAAAGAACTGGAAGAATTGAAGTGGGACATTAACCAGTATATTCAGTATGGTGAAGAAAATGCAATCAATGGTACTTGGGTGAAACAACTTGAAAATGCTTCTGCCCGGTATCACATAAGCAGACTTGAAGCCTTGAAACTGCAAACGCAGCAGAGCATTGAAGCAATGTTTGGAAATCAGCTTGACAGCATTGATTCAGCAATGCGGAACATATACACATCAGGATATTACCGAACAGCTTTTGAAATTCAGAAGGGTGTTGGTGTTGGTTGGGACTTTGCTACACTGGATGAAAAGCAGATTTCAAAGATTATCAACAAGCCTTGGGCGGTTGATGGGAAGAACTTTTCTGAAAGAATTTGGGGAAATCGTCAGAAGTTGGTCAATGAACTGAACACTGAACTGACCCGTAATGTTATTTTAGGACAAGACCCACAGAAAGCTATTGATGCGATTGCCCGGAGAATGAACACTTCAAAGAATGTTGCCGGGCGGTTGGTTATGACAGAAGAAGCCTTTTTCAGTTCAGCAGCACAAAAGGACTGCTTTGCTGAACTGGATGTTGAACAGTTTGAAATTGTGGCAACGCTTGATTCACATACTTCTGATATTTGCCGGGAAATGGATGGAAAGCATTTTCCTATGTCACAATGGGAAGTTGGTGTTACTGCACCGCCTTTTCATGTGTGGTGTAGGTCAACCACTGTTCCATTCTTTGATGACGAATTTGACAGTGTTGGTGAACGTGCTGCAAGGGGTGAGGATGGCAAGACATACTATGTACCCGCCAACATGACCTATAAGCAATGGCAGCAGTCGTTTGTTGAAGATGACAAGACTGGATTGCAAGAAGCAACGCCTGATGATACAATTAAGGCAAAGAAGGAAGTAAAACAAGTTGCAGAAGAATTGAAAGCTGAAAATTTCCCTTCTGCTTTTACTGCAAAATCAGAAATGAAGAATACACAGGCACTTGTTGACTATGTGAACAGTTTAGAAGGTGCAGATGCAAATACAGTTGCTTTGTTCAATCGAATGGGTAAACTGGAAAGTGTTGAAAGTAATGGTATACCTTTTAAGATTTCACATGGTAAAAATCATGCAGTTTCAACATCATCTTATACTTTTACCGGGGAACTGGCAGAAGTGAAGCTAACCATACCAAAATTACAGGGTGAAAATCTTGCCGGACAGGTGAACACAACATTACATGAAGAAATGCACCTTATGGACTTGTATGGTAGAAGCAACGTGAAGAAATCAGGTAACTGGTTCAGCACAAGCCGACAATCTTTAGTTGATAAGTTCAAACAGACTTCTTCTGATATGTCAGACGATGTGAAAAAGTTATTTGCAGAACATGATGAAAAGTGGAAAGAAGTTTCAAGTGCTGTTCGTAGTAAGTACAATTCACAAATCACTGCATTAAATGATGCAATGATGAATAGAACTTTTCAGGGTACATATAGTGATTATAAAAAGCAGTATAGCAAGCTGCAATCACTGTTGGAATCTGAACGTGACTATGAGTGCAGAAACATCATGGGTGGTGGAATAGGAAACCTTCAAGATATTTACGATGCACTATCAGGCGGTGTTTTTCGTGACACTGGTGTTGTTAAGTATGGTCATGGTGGAAAGTATTATCAATCTGTAAACAGTAGAGTACATGAAACCATTGCCAACTATGCAGCATTGAGTGTGACAAGACCTGATTTGATTGAATTGTTACGTGCTGACAAGCCTGAACTTGTTGCTGAACTGGATGCAGTAATTGTTGAACTTTTGAAGAAAGCGGGTGGTGAGTGATGGCAAAAAAGGAAATGATTGAAAAAGGTGTCAAGGTCAGGGAATTGTTTCTTGAAGTTGAGAATTTCCCGCCAACACTACAAAAGTTTTTTGACTTATTCAGTGATGAACTACTGGATGAAAAAATAGAAGTTCTTACTGCATTGAAAGAAGGTAAGCAGATTTCAGAAATTCCGAATTTTTATGATATTTTGGAATTATACCCAAAAGATGATGAACACTGGGATTGAAACACCGTCAAATAGGCGGTGTTTTTTCATACCTTAACAAGTTATCAATGGAATGAAAATAATTGAAATATGACCGTTATATGAGGTCAGAAAGGGGGTTCACAGGTACATGAAAACCAAGACTTAAAAGAAAGGGTATGGTGGTCTGAAAATTATCTCCCGGTCACAGGGTCAGAGTGACACAGAAGGGCATCCGGCAACGGGTGCTTTTCTATTTGTCGGAGTTGGTCAAGACGTAAAACCGCAACAACCAAACAATCATGTGGGAGTTACCCCGTATAAAAACGTATTTGAAAGGATGGTGTCATTATGACAAGAAAACAGTTAGAAGATTTAGGACTTTCCAAGGAACAGGTTGACAGCATTATGAAAATCAATGGTGATGACATTGAAAATGCAAAATCTGCATCCGCTGCTGAAATCAAGAACCTTGAAACAGAGGTTTCAGGATTGAAAACACAGGTGTCTGACAGGGACAAGCAGCTTGAAACCCTGAAAGCATCAGCCGGGGACAATGAAGCCCTGACAAAGCAGATTGCAGACTTACAGGCTGAAAACACCAAAGCCAAGGAAACACATGAATCTGAAATGACCCAGTTGAAGGTTGATTTTGCGGTTGAAAAAGCATTGACCGGGGCAAATGCAAAGAACATCAAGGCAGTTAAGGCACTTTTAGACCTGACGGATGCCAAACTTGACAAAGATGGTAATGTCAAGGGGTTGTCTGAACAGATTGAAAAGCTGACCACTGGTGAAGATACAAAGTTCTTATTCGATGCACCGCAGCAGAAACAGCAGCAGACATTCAAAGGCTTTCAGCCGGGGGCATCTGCACAGCAGAAGCCGGGAACAGAGGTTGATACCTCAAAAATGAACTATGATGAATTATGTGCCTACTTAGCGGAAAATCCTGATGCTAAGTTAGAGTAAAAGAAAGGAAAGGTGAAAAAGAATGGCGAACGATAAGTTTGATTCTAAGAGTTTTAACCCGCAGGCTTTCAAGTACATGGTCGGCAGAGTTCCGAACCTTCATATGCACGAAATCAAGAAGTCAAAAGCACTGGCGGGAAATCCTGACATTAAGGATGTGTTCAGTACACAGAACGGTACAAGTTATGCACGTATTGCAATGCGTGGTCTGTTAGACGGTGATGCAGTCAACTATGACGGTCAGACAGACATTGAAGCAACAAGCACAAAGACCTTTGAACAGGGTGTTGTTGTGGTTGGTCGTGCCAAAGCATGGAAAGAAAAAGATTTCAGCTATGACATTACTGGCGGTGTTGACTTCATGCAGAATATCGCAAATCAGGTTGGTGATTACTGGGATGGTGTTGACCAGAGTACAATTCTTGCGATTCTTGACGGTATCTTTGCAATGACAGGTGCAAAGAACCTTGAATTTGTCAACAACCACACCTATGACATTACTGAAAAGGTTGACGGTAAGGTTTCCGCAACTACACTGAACAGTGCAGCAAACAAGGCTTGTGGTGCAAACAAGAAGAAGTTCACACTGGTATTCATGCACAGTGATGTTTCAACCAACCTTGAAAACCTGAACCTTGTAACACACCTGAAATATACAGATGCACAGGGTATTCAGAAAGACCTTGACCTGTATACATGGAACGGTAAGTTGGTTGTCATTGATGACGATTTACCGACTGTTGCACAGGAAGGTTTCTATATCAAGGCAAAGTCCACTGATGAAGGTGCGGTTGAGGTTGTGGCAAATGATGCAACACCTACTGCAAAACAGGTCAAGTTGGAAGATGTGACACCTGTTGCTGACAGCTACACAACCCCGGCTGTTGGTGATTATGTGGTATTTGTGGATGCGTTCACAGAGTACACAACCTATGTTATGGGTAACGGTGCATTTTCTTATGAGGATATTGGTGCAAAAGTTCCTTATGCTATGGCAAGGGATGAAAAAACAGATGGTGGTGTTGACCTTCTGTATACCCGTCAGAGAAAGGTATTTTCACCTTTTGGTATCTCTTATGAGAAAAAGTCACAGGCAACGCTTTCACCTACTGATGCAGAGTTGAAAAATGGTGCGAACTGGTCACTGGTACATTCCGGTGAAAGCAAGGATTCTGAACGCAGCTATATCAACCACAAGGCAATTCCGATTGCCCGCATCATTTCAAGGGGATAATCTGAAAGGGTGGTTGCTATGTTTGATACTAATGCAGTAAAAGACAGGCTGAAATCTTTTGGTTATGAGGTCAAGGCAGATGATGAATTTGCCTTGACCTTTTGCGTTGAGAAAGTACGCAGCACCATCAAAAATGAAATCAACTGGCAAGATGTGCCGGAAGGACTGGAACACATTGCTGTTGATATGGCAGCTGGTGAATTTCTTCTTTCCAAGAAAACCTTTGCACCAAATGACCTTGTTGGGTTTGATTTAGATTATGCAGTGAAGCAGATTCAAACAGGTGACACCAACACCGTTTTTGCAACTGGTGAAGGTAGTTTGACACCTGAACAAAGGCTGACCGCCTTCATCAATTACCTTTTATCCTATGGAAAGGCTGAATTTAATTCGTTCAGGCGAATCCGATGGTAAACGCAATTCAGGCAGCACAAAAGGCTGCAAGAAAGGCTATTGAAGCAACCTATTTTGGTACTTTGACAGTCACAGAAAGAAAAAAGGAAAAAGATGAAAGGTCAAAGCTGACAAAAGATGTTGAAGTGGTTGTTTTGGAAAATCAACCATGTAAACTGTCATTTGAAAAACTGCAAACTGCTATTCAGTCAGATTCAGCAGCAACCATCACACAGGTGACAAAATTATTTGTTTCCCCTGATATTTCAATCAATGCGGGTTCAAAAATCACTGTATCACAGGACAATGTGACTACTGATTACACTTGCAGCGGTGTCCCGGCAATATATCCGACACATCAGGAAATTATTCTTGAATTGTTCAAGGACTTTGCATAATGGGTAGAATGGGGAATTTCAACATTGATGGGTTGAAAAAGTTCAGGGATGAACTGAACAAGCTGCAAGACCCTGATAAATTTGTTGAAGCGTGTGCAAAGGAACTTGCAGCCCGTTTATTGCGGATGGTGGTGAAAAGAACCCCGGTGGGGGAATATCCAAAGAGTTCAGGAAAAAAAGGCGGTACTTTAAGGCGTGGGTGGACTGGTGAAAAAAGGTCATCTGCACAAAATTATGCTGATTCCCTGACAGTTCATCATTTTGGTGACACTTATGTCATTGAGATTGTGAACCCTGTTGAATACGCATCCTATGTTGAATATGGTCACAGAACCGCAAATCACAAGGGATGGGTCAAGGGTAAGTTTATGATGACCATATCTGAACAGGAACTTGAAAAGATTGCCCCGAAGGTGCTTGAAAACAAGATTAAAAAATATTTAGGGGGATGTTTGAAATGATAAATTCAATAATTGAAGCAATCAGCATTTCCCTGAATGAAGAATTTGGGGATGGCTATGAAACCCACATGGAAGAAATCAAGCAAGGTTTGAAAGAACCTTGTTTTTTTATTACTTGTCTGAACCCAACAACTGAACTGTTCCTTGGTAAGCGTTATTTCCGAACCAATCAGTTCTGCATCCAGTATTTTCCTGAAACTAATGAAAAGCAAAGGGAATGTAATGGTGTGGCTGAAAGAATGTGGCAGTGTTTGGAGTACATCACAATCTATGGTGAGGATAAGCCAATCATGGGGACAAAGATGAAGTATGAAGTGGTTAACGGTGTTCTGAATTTCTTTGTGAATTATGACTGTTTTATCAGAAAGATAGAGCAGCAGACACCTATGGAAAGTTTACAGGCAAGTACCAATGTGAAGGAAGGTGGTTGATTTGGCAGCAACAAGAAAAAATACAGGCGGTGCAAAAACTGAACAGAATGAACAGAATGAACAGAAGTTCAGCAAAGAACAGAAGTTCAGCAAAGAACAGATTCTTGCATCTGCCCGGTATGCAAACAGAAGGGACTTGGTGGATGCCCTTCTTGATAAAGATAAAAGTTACACCTTTGAAACTGTTGACAACATGATTGAAAAATATAAGAAAGGACAGGTGAAATAATATGGCTTTAGGTGGCGGTAGTTTTACCACACAGAACAAAGAACTTCCCGGTGCATATATCAACTTTGTATCGGCTGCATCTGCATCTGCTGCACTGTCTGACAGGGGAATTGCTACAATGCCCCTTGAACTTGACTGGGGAAAAGAAGGGGAAGTTTTTGAAGTAACCAGTGGAGATTTTCAGAAGAACAGCCTGAAAATCTTTGGGTATGCCTATGACAGTCCTAAGGTGAAAGGTCTTAGGGATTTGTTCATTGGTGCTAAGACATTATATGCGTATCGTTTGAATGGCGGTGGAACAAAGGCAGAAAATACCTTTGCAACTGCTTTATATGGCGGTACACGTGGAAATGATTTGAAGATTGTTATTCAGGCAAATGCAGATGATTCCAAGAAGTTTGATGTTATCACATACCTTGGAACAGTCAAGGTTGATTCACAGACTGTCACAAAGGCATCTGAACTTGTGGCAAATGATTATGTGACATTTAAGACCGATGCAACGCTTGCGGTAACAGCTTCAACACCGTTGTCAGGTGGTACAAATGGAACTGTTGACGGTACTGCACATCAGACTTACTTGGATAAGATTGAATCTTATACCTATAACGCAATGGGTGCAGTGGTTACAGATGAAACCACAAAGAAACTGTATGTTGCGTTCAACAAGCGTTTGCGTGATGAAATGGGTATCAAGTTTCAGTTGATTCTTTACACCATTGCTGCCGACTTTATGGGTACTATCAGTGTTAAGAACAAGGTAACTGATGAAGGTTGGTCAGAAGCATCCCTTGTGTACTGGGTAACTGGTATTCAGGCGGGTTGTGCGGTCAACAAGTCTTGTCAGAATAAGAAGTATGACGGTGAATTTACCGTTGACACTGATTATACACAGACAGAGTTGAAACAGGCAGTGAAGAACGGTGAATTTGTGCTTCACAAAGTAAACGCTGATGTTCGTGTTCTTGAAGATATTAACACAATGGTCACAACTTCTGATACTTGTGGTGATGTATTTAAGGACAATCAGACAATCAGGGTCATTGACCAGTTAGGTAATGATGATGCTGTTTTGTTCAATACCAAGTATTTAGGTGTTGTTCCTAACAACGCATCAGGCAGAACTTCCCTTTGGTCTGACATTGTAAAAATCAGAAGTCAGTTACAGGATTTAGGTGCAATCGAAAACTTCAATGATTCTGACGTTACGGTTGCACAGGGCGATTCCAAAAAGGCGGTTGTGGTTACTTCTGCAATTACCGTTGTGAACGCTATGGGTAAACTTTATATGACAGTTACGGTTGCGTAAGAAAGTGGGTGATAAAAGATGAACGATAACATTACTATGAAAGCAAGGGACACCATTGCTGCAAAGTTGGCTGAATGTTTTATCACGATTGGAACACGCAGATACAACTTCATGCAGATGATTGACATGGAAGCAAAGGTTGAAAAGACCAAGACCACAGTTCCCCGCCTTGGTGCTATTATGGCGGGTCACAAGTCATGTGGTATGGAAGGTACATTTTCAGGAACTGCACATTATAATCAGTCAGTGCTTAGACAGGCACTTCTTGATTATAAGAACACAGGTCAGGATGTGTACTTTGAAATGCAGATTACCAATGATGACCCTACAAGTGAAGCGGGCAGACAGACAATCATCTTCTATGATTGCAATACTGACGGTGGTGTTCTTGCAAAATTCGATGCTGACGGTGAGTATTTGGATGAAGAAATTGAAGGAACATTTGAGGATTTCTCAATGCCTGAATCTTTTGCAAATCTGACCGGATTTCTTACCAACTAAACAATGAAAAACCCCTTGTGTGAGTTTATATAACGCTCATATAAGGGGTTTTTGCTATTCAATGATAAACAGAAAGGGGACAAATAAAAATGTCAAAATTCAGTCGATTTATGAAAGCGAACAAAATCGCAAAGCCAAATGAAAAATATGCACCTACAACCACATTACAGGATGAAAACGGTGAACCGCTGAAATGGGAGTTCAAACAGATTACTTCCAAGGAAAATGAAGCGTTGCGTGATTCCTGTACCATTGAAGTCCCGGTTAAGGGTAAGCCGAACCTTTACAGACCGAAGGTGAAAACTGCTGAATACCTTGCAAAGATGATTGTGGCATCAACTGTATACCCTGACCTTTACGATAAGGAATTACAGGATTCATACGGTGTTATGACCCCGGAAGAACTTCTTTATGCAATGGTTGATAATGCCGGAGAATATCAGGACTTCACAGTTTGGATGCAGAAGTTTCAGGGATTTACCAAGAGCCTTGATGACAAGGTGGATGAAGCAAAAAACTAATTGAAGAAGGGGATGGTGAAGCAAATTATGCTTACTATGCCCTTCACAAACTTCATATTCTGCCAAGTCAATTCTTGGAAATGGATGAACAAGAAAAGGCTTTTGTCATAGCAGCTATAAAAATCAAAGTTGAAAATGACAAGAAGGAAAAGAAAAAAGCGGAAAGCAAAGCGAAGAAAAAACACTAAGAAAGGCAGGTGATAAGGGTGTCATCTATTCAGACAGGTATTGAACTTAATGACCAGTTCAGCGGTGTGTTGAACAATATTGTAAATTCAGTGAACCTTGCTGTTTCTGCAATGTATGATATGCAGCAGAGCATGAACGCAGACATTGACACAAGCAGTATTGAAGGTGCAAGGGATGAAATCAATCAGGCAACCGCAGCAATCAACGCAATGAACGATGCCTTGAACAATCAGACTGCACCTGATATTGCACCGCCTGTTGTGGATGAAGGGAATCAAGAACCGATTCCAGTACCGATTGACCCCGTAATTCCTGACCCGCTTGTTGAAAATCCTGAACCAATCAGACCAGAGATTCAACCAAATGCACCCCCTGAACCTGTTGAAGTACCTATTCAGTGGGAATCTGACAACTTGGAAGTATTCACTGGCACTGGAATTGAACGGTTTCAGCAAGAAGTTCAGAGTGCAAACAGTATGTTGGAACAGTTAAGCAGTACGCAAGATGCGATTGCAAGACAGGCATACAATACAAACCTGTTCCCGCCTGAATCATTTCAGGATTTGAACAGGTTGGCGGTTCGGATTGATTCAGTTCGTGACCGTATTCAGCAGATTGAGAATAACCCGGTAAACCTTGGAACAGATACCGCAAATGCAGAACTTGAACAGTTACGTTCACAGTTGAACACAGCAATTCAGGAACAAAATGAACTGAATCAGGCAATGCAGAACATGGATGTTTCTGCTGCAAACGATGCTTATTTGCGTTTGTCACAGACAGTCAGCGGAACAGAACGGTATATCAGGGACAATGTTGACGAACAGGGGCGTTTCAATCAGGAAATTCAGGAAGGTACACAACAGGCAAATGAACTGACCAACACAATCAAGAACGCTGTTTTAGCGTTTGTGAGTATTCAAAGCGTTGGGAAAGCGTTGAACATTTCTGATGAACTTGTTCAGACCACTTCCCGCCTAAATATGATGAATGATGGACTGCAAAGCACACAGGAACTTGTCAACATGGTATATGCAGCAGCACAGGATGCACGTGGTTCATTTTCTGAAATGGCAGATGTGGTTGCAAGGTTCGGTAATAATGCCGGGGATGCGTTTGATAGTTCAGAAGAAGTTGTTGCGTTTGCAGACCTGATTCAAAAGCAGATGACGATTGCCGGGGCAAGTACCCAAGAAGCAAGCAACGCAATGTTGCAGTTATCACAGGCTTTGGGTTCAGGCGTGTTGCGTGGTGACGAACTGAACAGCATCTTTGAACAAGCACCTAACCTGATTCAGTCTATTGCTGATTACTTGGATGTGCCTATCGGTAAAATTCGTGAAATGGCAGCGGATGGCGAACTTTCAGCCGATGTTGTAAAAGCTGCAATTTTTGCAAGTGCGGATGAAATCAATGCCAAGTTTGAAGAAATGCCTATGACTTGGGGGCAGATTTGGCAGTCAATGAAGAACACAGCAATGATTGCTTTTCAGCCTGTACTTCAAAGATTGAACGATATAGCCAACAGTGAAGCATTTCAGACATTCGTGAACGGTGCGATTGAAGCAATGGCAACACTTGCAAATGTTGTACTGAACATTTTTGAATTGATTGGTACAGTTGGCGGTTTTATTGCTGATAACTGGTCTATTATCAGTCCTATTATTTATGGTGTCATCGGTGCGTTGGCAGTATATGCAGCTTACCTTGGCATTGTAAAAGGGATTGAACTGGCAAGTGCAGCAGCAAGTGCAGTGATGGCGGTTGGAAAGGGTCTGTATGCAGCAGCTACAATGATTGCAACTGGTGCTACATGGGCACAGACAACTGCACAGTTAGGTTTGAATGGTGCAATGTATGCGTGTCCTATCGTTTGGATAATCATGCTTATTATTGCCCTGATTGCAATAATTTTTGCAGTATGTTCAGCTATTGCCAAACTGACAGGTGTTGCAAATTCCGGGTTCGGTGTAATTACTGGCGGTATCAATGTTGTGATTCAGTTCTTCAAGAATTTGGGTCTTACCGTTGCAAATATCGCCCTTGGTATTGGTAATGCAATCGCAGCCTTGGGAAGTAACATAATGACAGCATTTCACAATGCAATCTGTTCTGTTCAGGCGTGGTGGTATGACTTGCTTTCAACCTGTTTATCAGTCATTGAAAGTATTTGTGCAGCCTTGAACAAGTTGCCTTTTGTAGAATTTGACTATTCAGGTATTTCAAACGCAGCAGATGACTATGCAGCAAAGGCAGCAGAAGCAGCCGGAAACAAAGAAGATTACACCAGTATTTCAGATGCGTTCAATGATGGTTTTTCAACCTTTGACACGTTTCAAGACGGATGGGCAGCAGATGCCTTTGATGCGGGTGCTTCTTGGGGTGATGGTGTTGCAGATGCAGTCAGCAATTTCAGCTTGTCAGATGTGTTTGGCGGTACAGATATACCAAATGTTGATGACTACACATCAGGTTTTAATGATGCAATCGCAAATTCAGGAGTTGGTGACAACCTTGGAAGTATTGCTGATGACACTGGTGCAATCAAGGACAACATGGATATTACACAGGAAGATTTGAAGTATTTGCGTGATATTGCTGAACAAGAAGCAGTGAACAGGTACACAGTCGCAGAAATCAACATTGACCAGTCAGGTATGCAGAATAACATCAGTAGCGGTGACGATATTGACGGATTTATGACAAAACTGACAGATTCAGTGAATGAAGCGGTTGATAATATGACGGAAGGGGTGCATGAGTAAATGGCGTATGATGTGTATTTGAAAAATTGTCTGTTACCCGTCACCCCTGAAAAGATACAAACAAAAATCAATAACAAAAATAAGACGGTAACACTTATCAATGAAGGTGAAATCAATATCCTGAAAAAAGCGGGGTTGACCGACATTGAATTTGAATGTGAAATACCACAGGTAAAACATCCTTATGCAGTCTATAAGTCAGGCTTTAAGGATGCCGGGTATTTCTTTGACATTTTTGAAGAACTGAAAAAGAGTAATAAACCGTTCCAGTTCATTGTTTGCAGAAAAACCCCAGTGGGGAAACAACTGCTGAACACGAACATCAAGGTATCAATGGAAGATTGGAAAATCACAGAAGATGCCAAAAAAGACGGTTTTGATTTCAGGGTAAAAATAAACTTGAAGCAGTACCGGGAATACGGGACAAAAACGGTGAACATTCAGATTGCAGCATCAAAGCCAAAGGCAAGTGCTGAACCCAAACGTGAAACCAATAATTCACCCGCCCCGGCATCTGCACAGACCTACACAGTAGTAAAGGGTGATTGTCTTTGGAATATTGCAAAGAAGTTTTATGGCAACGGTTCAAAGTATACGGTCATCTATAACGCAAACAAGGGTGTCATTGGTGGCAACCCTAATTTGATTTATCCGGGACAAATTTTGACGATTCCGACAGCATAGAAAGGGGTGTTTGAAATGAATGTTGAACTATTGGTTGGGAATGAATCAGGAACAAAAGTGTACCAACCCGCAGTTCAGGAAGGAATTGAATGGTCAACAGAACGAAAAGACACCCCCGGTAAACTGGTTTTCAAAGTCCTGAAGGATGACATTCTTGATTTTTCAGAAGGTAGTCCTGTCAGGATGAAGGCTGACGGTGACAATGTATTTTTTGGTTTTGTGTTCAAGCAACAACGGGCAAAAGACCAAATTATCACAGTCACCGCCTATGACCAGTTGCGATATTTGAAAAATAAAGACACCAAAGTGTATGAAGGGAAAACTGCTTCACAGTTTACAAAAATGATAGCAGATGACTATGCACTGAATGTTGGCACATTGGAAGATACCGGGTATGTCATAGAATCAAGGGTTGAAGAAAATACTTCACTGTTTGAAATGATTGCAAACGCCCTTGACCTGACCTTGACCAATACCGGGGAAATGTATGTTTTGTATGACGATTTTGGAAAACTGACACTGAAAAGCCTATCTTCAATGTATGTGGGTGTTCCGGGTGCATACCTGATGATTGATGAAGAAACAGGTGAAAACTTTGACTATACTTCATCTATTGATGAAAACACCTATAACAAAATCAAGTTGACCTATGACAATGAAGATACTGGTTATAGGGAAGTTTATATTGCACAGGATTCTTCCAACATCAATAAGTGGGGAATCTTGCAGTATTTTGACACATTACAGAAGGGTGAAAATGGTCAGGCAAAGGCTGATGCACTTTTGAAATTATACAACAAAAAGACCCGTAACCTGAAAATCACAAATGCCCTTGGTGACAATAGGGTCAGGGCGGGTTCAATGGTAGTAATCAACCTTGACCTTGGAGATATAAAGCTGAAAAACTGGATGCTTGTTGAAAAATGCAAGCATACCTACAAGGAAGGTGAACATTGGATGGATTTGACACTTAGAGGGGGTGAATTTGTTGCCTGATGCAAATGAACTTGTGGCACTATTGAAAAAGGCAGCACTGGATGCAGTCGAAGCATCCAAGCCTGTCAATGTGTATTTTGGTGAAGTATTAAGTGCTTCACCGCTGAAAATCAATGTTGAACAAAAGATGATTCTTGGTGAAAAGCAGTTGATTCTTTCAAGGAATGTGACAGACTTCACCACAATGGTCACTGTTGACTGGCTGACAGAAAGCAGCCTAAGCACACATACCCACACAGTACAGGGTTCAGATGGAAACGGTGACAGTATTAACCTAACCACTGGTGCAAAGAACCTTGCACATACCCATAAGATTACAGGAAAGAAGAAAATCACCGTTCATAATGGCTTGGTTGTCGGTGATGAAGTTATCCTGATAAGACAGCAAGAAGGTCAAAAATTTATTGTATGGGATAGGATTGGAAAATGATACCTTCAACAGTTGGTTTTTTAGACCAAGATTTTGACATTGAAGAACAACCAAGCCTAACTTATAAAATGGACTTAGATGGTGATTCAATCAGGGGTTGTGTAGATGAACAAGAAGCTATGAAACAGACTGTATTCAGGATATTGAACACTGAACGGTATCAGTACATTATCTATCCTTGGTACTATGGGATTGAAACCCTTGACCTGTATGGTGAACCAGTCACCTATGTAGTCCCGGAACTGGAACGCAGAATCACAGAAGCATTGACCATTGATACAAGAATAAACAGCGTTACAGATTTTGAATTTGACCTTGAAGTGAAGGGCGTTGTTCACGCCACATTCACAGTACACACCATCTATGGTGAAATCAAAGCAGAGAAAGGGGTGAACATCTAAAATGTATGAAAATGAAACCTATGAAGTCATTCTTGAACGTATGCTGAACCGGGTATCTGATAAGTTGGATAAAAGACCATCTTCACCTATTTATGACACCCACAGTCCGACAGCTATTGAATTTCAGATATTATACATTGAGTTGGAATATCTGATAAAAAATTCATACGGTGATACCGCTGCAAGGGAATTTCTTGTGTTGCTTGCAAAGGACAGAGGATTGACCCCTGAACCCGCAACAAAAGCTGTTCTGAAAGGTGAGTTCACCCCGGCAACTATTGATGTGACTGGTAAGCGGTTCAATATCGGTGATATAAATTATGCGGTAATTGAACAGATTACACCGGGGCAGTATCAGGTTCAGTGTGAAACAGAAGGAACAGTTGGCAATCAGTATCTTGGTGATATGATACCGATGGAATATATTGAAGGATTGCAAACCGCACAGCTTACTGAAATACTGATACCGGGTGAAGATGAAGAAGATACCGAAGTATTCAGACAGCGTTATTTTGACAGCTTCAATGAACAGTCCTTTGGTGGAAACAGAGCAGCTTATATTGAAACAGTGAAGAAAATTGACGGTGTTGGAAATCTGAAAGTAACAAGGGTTTGGAACGGTGACATTCGCCCGGCTGATATGATACCAAGTACAAAAGTTACTTCTTGGTACAATTCAGTTATAAGTGGACTGGATGCAGAGGTTGCAACATGGCTTTCTGCTGTTTATATGGCTTCATTTGAGAAGAAATTGACCGTTGGCGGTACTGTTCTTATAACTGTTGTTAATTCATTGGATTTTGGCGAAGCATCAACTGTATTGCTGAACAAGATTCAGGAAGAACTTGACCCAGTGGAAAATGCCGGGGAAGGTTATGGACTTGCACCAATCGGTCATGTGGTCAGTGTGAAAAGTGCTGAACCTGTTCAGTCATATATCACAACAACAGTGACCTTTGATGAAGGTTACAACTGGTCAAACACTAAGACAGAAATAGAAGAAGCTGTTGGTGCGTATCTGTTGGAGTTAAGAAAGGCTTGGGCAGATAACACAAGCACCATTGTCAGGGTCAGTCAGATTGAAACAAGGATTCTTAGTGTGAAAGGTGTCCTTGATGTGGCAAACACAAAAATAAACGGTAGTACAAGCAACCTGACCTTGACCAAATATCAGATTCCAGTGTTAGGGGGTGTTTCTGCATGATAAGGGATGTTGACCTTGTTTCATATTTACCGCCTTTTATGCAGACTTACAAAGAACCTGTTGCAGCACTTGAAGCTGAAAATCCTGAATTTCAAATCATTTGGAAAGCAACAGACCGGGTGCTTTACAACAGATTTATTTCAACCGCTGATGAATACGGTATATCAAGATTTGAAAAAATGCTTGGTATTCATCCAACATCAGAAGATACCCTTGAAAGTAGAAGGTCAAGGGTTCAAAGCAAATGGTTCAATAAAATTCCCTACACAATGCGGGTACTGCTTCAAAAGCTGACTGTATTGTGTGGAAATACGGATTTCAGCCTGACACATGATTTCAAAGTTGGGTATACCCTGACATTGGAAACAGACCTTGAATTGTATGGTCAGGTGGAAGAACTGGAATATATCATCAATTCAATGATTCCTGAAAATATCGTTGTTGTTTCAAAGAACAGCATCCCTTGCAATGTGAAGGGTGCTGTTCTTTTTGGTGGTGGGGTTTGTTTTGTCAACCACTTCACAATTACTAACGATTTCAGGGAAGTGTTTGACATTGGTGGAAAAGCAGCATTTGGCGGTGGAATCGTTCAGACTGAAATGCTGAACATCACAAATGACAGCCGGGAAACCGTTGCTGTTCAAGGTGTTGCAAATTTTGGCGGTTCAGTAACAGATACCGCAATGGTAACTATTTCACAGGATTTTAGTGAAGTTTTCAGGGCAGACGGTGATGCAAATATTGCATCAGGTGTTGTTCATGTGGATTTCATTGAAATAAAAACAACATAGAAAGGAATGAAAGAGAATGGCAGAGTATTCAAAACTGGTCATCACAAACGATGGTCAGGCACTTATGGCAAAAATGATTGCCGGGTCAGGGAACATTGATTTCACAAAAATCTGTTCTTCCAGTACACAGTATCAGGAAAATCAGTTGCAAAGCCTGACCACACTTAGCAACATCAAGCAGACAACCCTTGTTTCAAAGGTGTCCCGCACAAATAATGTTGCAATCAAGGTAGAAGCAGCATTTTCAAATGTTGACATCACAACCGGGTATTATATGCGTACACTTGGCTTATATGCAGTTGACCCGGACAAAGGTGAAATTCTGTATGCTGCTTGTATTGAAACCTCAAATAACTGTTATATGCCACCATACAACGGTGTTACGGTATCGGCAGCATACATTCAGTTATATACAACTGTTGGAAATGCTGACAGTGTATCACTTGAAGTCAATCCCGGTGCATACGCAACCATTGGTGACATTCAGGAACTTGAAGCAGAAATTGCAGACCTGAAAGCATTTGTTGGTTACACTGACGGGGATATTTATGGCGTGGAAGTGGATTTCAAAAATAAGAAGTTCACACGCCTTGCCGGGGCAGTAAACAGAACACCGGGGGAAGGATTTGATAACATTCTTTGCTTTGGTGGAAGAAAACGCTGCAACTTAACGAATGATGGAAGGGTTGCAGCTTATTATGGTGAAGCGGGATTTTCAACAACTGGAAAACTTACACAGGCGGTTGACCGTAACCCGGCTGGTACTGAAAACTCTGATGCTTCTTTACAGTTCGCATCCGGGACTATTGTTCAGGTAATGGTTGAACAGCCAAAGTTTTATTACAAGGTTGTTCCGCTTGAAATTGAAAAGAAGAAAAAGGGCGGTATCACAAGAAAGGTCAGATATTATGTATCCGATACGCCAAAAGCGGGATTCAAACTTCATCCGGCTTTCATTGAGAATGGCAACGAAAATGAAAAGATTTACCTTGCAGCCTTTGAAGGTTCGCTTTATGACAGCAGTGCATCAGCCTACATTTTGGATGATTCACAGGTTGCTGACTTTGCTGCTGACCTTCTTTGCAGTATCGCAAATGCAAAACCGCTGTCAGGTCTTACACAGAACGCCACACGTGCGAATGTCAGAAAACTTGCAGAAAAGCGTGGTTCAGGTTGGGAACAGGCGTATATTGCAACAGCATCAGCTTCACAGATGCTTATGCTGATTGAATATGCAAGTTTCAATATGCAGTCTGCTATTGGTCAGGGTGCAGTGAATAAGACTGATGACGGAAGTTCAAACATGGCAGAAGCAACAGGCGTTACAATCAACCTTGGCAACGCATCCGGCACAGCTTCAAATGCAAACGGTGTTCAGTTTGTTTCCTATCGTGGTGAAGAAAATTTTTGGGGTAACATTTGGGGTTGGATTGATGGCATCAATGAATATATGGATGCTACAACCCATGAAGGAACAATCTATATTGCAGACCATTCCTTTGCAGATGACACAGGAACAGGTGCGTATGAGGATGCCGGAATCATTGCAGTATATGGAAACGGTTATGTTTCAGCTTTCTGTTATTCAGAAAAATATGATTGGTTGTTCATTCCGGGTGAACTTCTTGGTAACACTGCACTTCCTGTTGGTGATTACTGTTGGAATGGAAACACTGGATGGCGGGTCGCTAGGTTGGGTGCTGGTTGGAATGATGGCTTGGCTGCCGGTGCTTTCTATTGGCATCTGTATTATGCTTCTTCTGCTCGTAGTCGGTATATCGGCGGTCGGTTGGTGTATGTACCAAGCAAAGCAGCAGCGTAAAACCAAGTAAATGAACATTTTTAGGTAATCAGGATGCTATACAGATGACGATTTCAGGCAAAACACCATAAAAGCAAAAACCAAAGTCACTAAATTAGGTGCTAATTGGAATAATGGCTTGAATACCAGTGCTTTCTATTGGAATCTGAATAATGCTTCTTCTAATCGTAATCGGAATATCAGCAGTCAGTTAGTAAATGCACTAACTTCACCCCGTCAGAAATGGCGGGGTGTTTTTATAAGAATAACAATGTACTGAAAACTGATTACCGTGCCACTTGGCAAAACATCAAAATTCATGGACTGTATTAGTAGATTGCACCCATTTGTGCAAGTCGAAAGTTCGGTTCAGTGCATACAGAGAAAGGAAACCAGTGAAACGCTATGGCAACTTATATGAAAAAATCTGTTCAATGGAAAACCTTGAACTTGCTTTTAAGAACGCAAAGAAAGGAAAAGGGTGGTACAAGGAAGTTCAGCAGATAGAGAAAAGACCATATTACTACTTGGCGGGTCTGCAATGGATGCTGAAAAACCATAAATATAAAACTTCTGAATATGCGACTTTTACCAAGAAAGACGGTAAAAAGGAAAGGGAAATATACAAACTTCCATTCTTCCCTGACAGAATCGCACAGTGGGCGGTTTTACAGGTTATTGAACCGCAGTTATTAGCGTTTTTCACAGATGACACCTATTCAGCAATACCAAATAAAGGTATTCATGCAGCTTTCAAAAAGTTGCGAAAAGCAGTTGATACAGTGCCGGAAGAAATGACCTATTGCTTGAAAATCGACTGCAAGAAATTTTACCCTTCCATTGACCATGAAACACTGAAACAAAAGTTCAGACGGAAATACAAAGACCCTGAACTGCTTGAACTGATAGATGAAATTATTGACAGCATCAGCACGTGTCCGGCAACGGAAGAAAACATTGAATTTTATGAATCATGCGGTAATGAAATCAACATTGTCACACTGAATGGTAAACAGTTTATTAGTGGCGTTGGTATACCGATAGGAAACTACTTTTCACAGTATGACGGTAACTTCTTTTTAAGTGAATTTGACCACTGGATAAAAGAAGTAAAGCACATCAAGCACTATTACCGTTATATGGATGATATTTGTATTTTTGCAAAGACCAAGGAAGAACTTCACCAGTTACTAAGTGAAATTGATGAATATTTCAAAGTGAATTTGAAACTAAGGATAAAAGGTAATTATCAGATATTCCCTTCATTTGTCAGGGGTATTGACTTTGTTGGGTACAGAATTTTCAAAGATTATACCCTTTTAAGAAAATCCACTTGTCAGCAGTTTGAACGCAAGATGACAGCAATCAGGAAGAAAGTGGAAAGTGGGCAAGAAATGAACTATTCAGAATGGTGTTCAATCAATTCTTATAAGGGTTGGCTGAAACATTGCGATAGTTACCGATTGTCTGAAAAATATATTGAACCAATTCAGCCTTATGCTGATAGGTACTATAAAGAACATATTAAAAAGAAAGGTGGTAGAAAGCATGAAACAGTATCAGAAAGTAAGAAGTGTGCAGCAGCCTGAAACAAAGGTCATTGATGACTTTTCTGTTTGGGTTGCGGAAAACATCACCCCGGTATCAGAAGCCGGGACAGATGAACAGCCGGGTTTTGAAGGTTATGAATATGACCTGACCCAGTACACCAAGGATGAATACATTCAGTTGATTGACGAAAAGAACGCATCCTTAGAAGCAGAAATCACAAGTACACAGTTAGCATTGTGTGATGTGTACGAAATGTTAGGTTAAGAAAGGGGTGAATGACAATGGCAGAAGTTTATGCAAATCTGATTATCAAGGGAAAAAAGACCATTGATGAAGTACCTGAAAAAATCAGGGATGAAGTAAAAGCAATCTTGACTGAAAAAGGTTTCCCGGAATTGACAGAAGGTGATAACTGATGATTCGTCAGTTTATCATAAAAATATTATTCAGAAAGGATGTGGGTGAAATGGCAGTAATCTATGCAACCCTTATTGTGAAGGGTAAAAAGAACTTTGCTGATGTTCCTGAAAGAATCAAGGAACAGGTGAAGGAAGTCCTGATTGACCTTGATTGTGGCGAACTTGCAGAGTAGTCAAGGAAATGTTCAAGTAAACGAAAAAACACGCTATATGACCGTTATATGAAGTCATGTGGCGTGTTTTTTCATGCAGAAAAAGACAGAAAGAAGGTAAACAGAATGAAACAGACAATTTGCAGTATTTTCGGTGTGATTGGTTCAGCAATCGCAACTTTATTTGGTGGATGGGATGCGGGACTTGCAACCCTTTTGATTTTCATGGCTCTTGACTATGTAACGGGTCTGATTGTTGCGGGTGTTTTCCACAACAGCACAAAGACAGATACCGGGACACTGGAAAGCAAAGCCGGATGGAAAGGATTGTGCAGAAAGTGCATGACCCTGATTTTTGTACTGGTCGCATACCGCATTGATTTGATTCTTGGTCTTGACTATATCAGAAACGCAGTAATTATTGCTTTCATCACCAATGAACTGATTTCACTGGTTGAAAATGCGGGTCTTATGGGTGTACCACTCCCGGCAGTCATCACCAAGGCTATTGATATTTTGCAGAAGAAATCAGAAAGTGAGGTAAAGAAAAATGAGTAATTCAAGTTTAGTATGCTACACAAAGTTATCACCGAATCATTCAGGAAAACGTACACACAGCATTGACCGCATCACACCGCATTGTGTGGTTGGTCAGTTGTCTTGTGAATCTATTTGTGCTTGTTTCCCGGAAGGAAGGGGTGCAAGTTGTAACTATGGTATTGGTTCAGATGGTAGAATTTCCCTTTGTGTTGATGAAGGAAATCGTTCTTGGTGTTCTTCATCAAATGCAAATGACCAAAGGGCAGTTACTATTGAATGTGCTTCTGATAAAACTGCACCTTATGCAATGAACGATGCGGTTTATGAATCACTGGTGAACCTTTGCACAGATATTTGCAAGCGTAACGGTAAGAACAAACTGATTTGGTTTGGTGACAAGGATAAAACCCTTGCTTATGAACCACAGTCAAATGAAATGGTCATTACAGTTCACAGATGGTTTGCAAACAAGTCCTGTCCGGGTGATTGGTTATATGAACGCCTTGGTGACTTGGCTGCAAGGGTTACTGCAAACCTTGGCGGTGGTCAGTCATCTGATGGTGTTCTGTATCGTGTTCAGACTGGTGCTTTTTCCGTAAAGGATAACGCTGACAGGATGCTTGCAAAAGTAAAGGCAGCGGGATTTGATACCTATATGGTCAAGGTCGATGGTCTGTATAAGATTCAGGTTGGTGCATACAGTGTTAAGGCAAACGCTGATGCAATGCTTGCTAAGGTAAAGGCTGCCGGATTTGATGCTTTCATTACCACACAGGGCGGTGAAGCTGTCGCAGCATCCACACCTAAAAAGTCGGTTGAAGAACTGGCAAAAGAAGTGTGGGCGGGAAAATGGGGCAGTGGTCAGGACAGAATCAACCGCCTGACAGAAGCCGGATATGATGCAGCAGCGGTGCAGAAAAAGGTAAATGAATTGTACGGATAATCTGTTACTAATTTGTTACTATTTGGCATAGTTTGACGCAATCTGACACCGCTTTTCAAACTGAACTTTTCAGCAAAATAAGGCAGTTTAAGGGGTTTGTAATTGTTCAAATTTATGATATAATAATCGGAACGATGATTATGTAAACAAAAGGTTGAATTTTTATGCAATATACAAGAGATACAGCGATTGCGAAGCTTTTGGAAAGTTATCGCGCATATTTTAATATTATCATGTTCGAAGAGGAACAGAAGCCACTCACAGCTATCTGTGAGTTTTTTGAACATTCTGAGAAGTTCGTGCTTTCCAGAAAAGCTGAATTGTGGTCAGCAGACTGTGAAGAATTTATATATTTATTTGATGTGGAGCATCTGACCAGAGAAATATTTGAGCAATGTCGTGATTATGCCAGGAAAGATGGTATGGAGAGAGCACATATCGGACCGGGGCATATGTATACATATATCACACCGGTATTTATATGTGATACCTGTGATGAAGAGGCGAGAAAGGCATTAAAGAAATGCCGTATTTACCAAAGTTTTCATTTTTCCCTGCACGGCTGGATGGATTTCCATGCTGCTGTTCTGGAAGTCAATCATAATAAGATCACCACCAACAGAAATGGAAAGTGTGTGGAGAAAGTAATGAAAAATGTATTATTCCAAAAGAAAAGGAGAAGGATTTTATGAACACATTAGTATTATTGCTGATCTGTATTGCCATATTAGTCTGCGGCTATATCTTCTATGGCAGATGGTTATGCAAGCAGTGGGGTGTTGGAGAGAATGA
>ERZ773157.75-NODE-75-length-116004-cov-9.319873_pt1 | contig 116004 bp, 125 predicted proteins | sample MGYA00511480_ERZ773157 | MGnify/ENA primary metagenome ERZ773157 (study PRJEB29015, sample SAMEA2737863) | human gut metagenome | biome: human gut; feature: human-associated habitat; material: faeces | place: China | collected 2012 ... | reverse complement strand
CTCCCTTGGGAGAAGGTACAACTAATCCCCTCTCCTTTGGGTCACTAGCTGAATCGGCGAAATGAAGTTGAGTCGAGTGAAACTGCGTGCCGTATGGCGGGTTAATACTTTTTCATCCTCTCCTTGGGGAGAGGATTGAGGTGAGGGGGTAGGGGGGAGGGTTTGATAGAGTTTTAAAAGAATTTTGGGGTGAAATAGTCTGGATGAAGTATCAACTTCTAAACCCATTAAGTTGACATCTTTAAATTATCTACACATGTTATTGACAAAAGCGTAATTAAGAAACACAATAAAGTTATAGTTTTGAGGGGGATTTTAGATGGTAAAAGAAACTTATTTACACGATAAACACGTTGCACTTGGTGCGAAGATGGTTGATTTTGCAGGATGGCACATGCCTGTCCAATATTCATCAATCATTGAAGAACATAAAACAGTAAGAAATGCCGTTGGACTTTTCGACGTTTCTCACATGGGAGAAGTTTTTGTTTCTGGTAAAGATGCAACAGCGTTTTTAAATAAAATAGTTCCTCAAAATATTGAAAAACTTGATTATGAAAAAGCCGTTTATTGCCAATTACCAAACAATAATGGCGGACTTATTGACGACTTAATTATCTATAAATTAGGGATTGAATATTATTTGGTAATCTGTAATGCTTCAAGAATTGATGAAGATTTAAATTGGATTGTGAGAAATAAACGAGGAATGAATGTCAAAATCGACAACCAATCTCATAACTATTCACTTCTTGCAATTCAAGGCCCAAGAGCAATTGATTTGGTTAGAAAAATGGGTTACAATCTTCCAGACCAAAAATCTTTTACAATCAAACCCGCAATTATAGAAGGAATTAAACTTCTAGCTTCTCGCACAGGATACACCGGAGAAGACGGTTTTGAACTCCTTGTAGAAAACGAATATTCAGAATTTTTATGGGATAAAATTTTAGAAGAAGGTCAAGAATACGGAATTAAGCCAATCGGTCTTGGAGCAAGAGATACTCTTAGACTTGAGGCTGCTCTTCACTTATACGGAAATGACTTGGACGAAAACACTACTCCTATTGAAGCTGGATTATCTTGGTCTGTACCAAAGGATAAACAAGCTGATTACAATGGAAAAGAAATCATAATGAGCCAAATTGCAAACGGTGTTTCTAAAAAACTTGTTGGATTAGAAATGTTAGATAGAAATATTGCTCGTCATGGATATGAAATTTATTTTAATGGAGAAAAAGTTGGACACGTAACGAGTGGATGCGTTTCACCTAGCACAGGCAAAAATATTGCTCTTGGCTATGTTAAAAATTTAAAAGAAATTTGCATAGGTACTACCGTTCAAGTTATGATTAGAGAAAAATTACACGATGCAAAAATCGTAAAAAGACCTTTTGTTCAAAAAAGAAACAAGGTTTAAATTACAAAAAGTTGAAAATATGAAAAAGGAGAAATTATAAAATGGGTTTTAAAGAAGAAATGTTATGTTCTAAATCGCACGAATACGTTATTAAACAAGATGACAAATATGTTATAGGACTTACAGATTATGCTATTGAACAACTTGGAGATATCGTATTTTTAGAACTGCCAGAAGTGGGAGATGAATTTGCTAAAGGTGATACATTTGCAAACATTGAATCAGTAAAAGCTGCTTCTGAAATTTATATGCCAATCAGCGGTAAAATTGTTGAAATTAACGAAGCATTAGTTGATGCTCCAGAACAATTGAACGAAGATTGCTACGAAGGCGGTTGGCTAGTCAAAGTTGAATCTTCAACAGCAGAAGATGAATTGAAGGATTTGGTATCATACGCAGATTATAAAGAAGAATTGGAATAAGAATGAAGAATTTTTTAGTACACAACGAAAAAACAACACAAGAAATGTGTGAAGCTATTGGCATTAGCAAGGTTGAAGATTTATTCAAGCAAATTCCTCAATCTGTAAGAATGTCAGAACTTGACCTTCCAGAAGGGTTGAGTGAAATGGAAACCCAAAGAAAAGTTAAAAATCTCGCAAAATCAAACAAATCAGATTTTATAAGCTTTCTTGGGGGCGGAATCTACAATAAATTTGTACCCGCTTGTATAAATCAAGTTGCAAGCAGATTTGAATTTAACACTGCTTACACTCCATACCAACCAGAAATTTCACAAGGAACATTGCAAGTTATGTATGAATTTCAAACAATGATTTGTAGATTAACTGGTATGGATATTTCTAATGCCACAGTTTATGATGCGGGAACAGCTTGTGCCGAAGCAATATTAATGGCTTGCAGAATTTCTAAAAAATACAAAGTTTGTGTACTTAATTCTCTAAATCCAGAATACAAGAGGGTTATTGAAACTTACACTAATTCTCAAGGAATTGAAGTTGATTGGGTTGACGAAATACCACAAGCAACAAAAGATTATGCAGGAGTTCTCGTTCAAACTCCTAACTATTATGGAGAAATTATTCAACCAAAAGAAGTTGAATGCCTGTCTATAATTTGTTGTGACCCATCATCATTAGCAATATTGAAAACCCCAGCAGAAATGGGAGCAGATATTGCAGTTGGAGATATTCAAACCCTAGGAATTCCAATGAATTTTGGAGGACCTAGTGCTGGATTCATTGCTTGTAGAGAAAAATTGATGCGTCAACTTCCTGGAAGACTAGCAGGAAGAACGGTTGATAAAGATGGTAAACAAGCATTTTGCCTAACTATTCAAACAAGAGAACAACATATAAAAAGAGAAAAAGCAACAAGTAATATTTGTTCTAATCAGGCTCTTATTGGACTTTGTGCAACCCTTTATTTATCAGTAATGGGTAATAAGGGATTTAGACAAGCTAGCTATTTGTCAACAAAAAATGCACACATCCTTGCTGACAAACTAAAAGAAAAAGGATACAAAATTCTAAATACAAACTTCTTTAATGAATTTGTATTGGAAGTTCCAAATGCAGACGATTTTCTGGCAAGATTAGAAAACAATAACATTTTAGGTGGAATTAAATTAGATGATAAAAAAATTCTTGTTGCAACAACTGAAATGATTTCAGACGAAGACATTGATTTATACATCAAATCCATCTAAAAAAAAAATAACCAAATATTTTTCAAAAAACTCTCAATTGTCTTTATACGATTGAGAGTTTTGTTGTTTTAGTTTTTAGCGATCTTAATTTTTCCACTCTACGCATAATAAAGTTAGCATTTTCAGAATCAGGTCTGCAAGCTAAAAATTTTCTATAATATCTTTTTGCGTCAGAATGTTTTCCCAATTTGTCTAAACACAAGCCAATATCTGAATAAACTTGAGTATAATTTGGGTTAATTTTTAAAATTTCTTTATACAAAGCAAGAGCTGGTCTATATAATTCCATCTTCATTAAAAGAGAAGATTTACGAACATAAGCATTGATATAATTTGGAGAATTTTCTATAAGTTTTTGATAAATCATCAAAGCCATATCTTCTTCTTCACACTGCTCATGGGCAATTCCGAGTTGATAAATTGCATCTGGATTATCTGGTTCAATCTGAACAGCTTTTATAAAACATTTAATAGCACAACAAGGTGTTTCTTCCTTCAAATGGCAAAGACCAAGTTCATAAAAAGTATCAAATTTTCCTGAATCTAACAATGCAGCTTTTTCTAAATTTTCAATAGCTTTCTTGATTTTGCCCATATTTTTATAACAAATTCCCAATCCTAAATAAGTGTCTGGATTGCTTCTATCTAAAAGAACCGAATTTAAATATGCAGAAACAGCCTCTTTGAACGAATGTTTAGTTCTCAATAAATCCGCTTCCGACTGAATTTTATTAACTTTTTTTCTCCTAATAATAGGGGCACTCATATATTGAGATTTTCTATTCTCGTCGCTCAACTCTTTTTCCTCTTACGTATCTATATTAGATTTTTTTTAGGGAAAGAAGAACAATCAAGAGGTTTAAAGATTAATCAATCATTGGATTTATTATTATTCTTGTGCTATAAATTTAGTATGAGAAAGCTGGTAATTTTTTTAGGGATAATTGGTTTTATAGCTCAACCCGCACTTGCAACTGAGGATGGTGAAATTCATCTTGGAACAGTTGAGCAAGCAAAAATTGAGTTGCCAAAAGTTGATTACAAGGGAAAAGATTCCTTAATAATTAATGAACAACAAATTATGGATGAAATTGTCAAACTTCAAAAAGAAAAAGATATGGAAGATATTGACAATCTCTGGAAAGGTACAGTTGAAAACAATCAAGTTATCGGTTTTGCACTGAAAAAATTAGCAACCCCTGAAAGCCAACGAAGAATCCATTCTTCTCTTATGGCTAAAACACTTTCTGCAATTGTATCAGGAGCGTCCTTAGCACCTGCTCTTGTTGGTGCAGATTATATGGTTCAATCTGGTTCTTACGCAGCAGGGAGAATTGCTCAAAATCTTTTAAACAAAAAAAATATTCCACAAGAAATTCCACTTACGGATACAGAGCTTATTGAACTTGCAGGGCTTGTTGAAAATTTACAAGATAAAATCATCAACGCATATTATAATTACAAAGGTTGTTTATCTCAATTAAAAGAAATACGCTCTAGAGAACTTTTATATAGCAGAAATTATGCAAAGGCAATGGATGAAGAGGACTTCTTAGAAATTTCAATTTCTTCTGCTTTATATGACGATATGCAAATAGAAGAGGCAAAATACGTTCAAATGTCAAAAAAATACCACTTAGAACTTCAAAGACTTGCAGGGAAAAAAGTAGTTGAAAACCTAAATCTATATCAATACAACTATGATTCAGCTTTGATAGGAGGAGATAAAGATGCTAAATAAAAAATTCATATTTTTGACAATTGCATTTTTACTCTCAAATGTAAACTGTGCAAATGCTGAAAATTTAACCCTAAAAGACTTAGAATTTCCAAAACCTCCTGCTTACAGAGTCGGATTATCAGAAGTGCCAGAAACTCAATTTATTCAAGCCAAACAAGAAAAACCAACGCTTGAAAAAACTTTTGCTCAAATTGGTGATAATCGAGAATCTGCAATTACAGATATGACTTATGCGGATTTAAGCATAAGCAAATTATCAAAAGAAATTGGGAAAGAATTAGAGTTCGAAGAAAATGATATGGTTTCGGACTTAACTCTTCTTTGGCAAGGTGCAGCTACTCAAAGCGATACTATAAATTTTGCATTATATAAACTTGCAAACCCAGATGCCGACAAACCTGATAGCAAATCTATTAAAAAAGTGCTTACAACTATTGCAAGTATGTCCACTTTAGTAGGGGCAAGTATGGCTAGCCCTGTTTTTGCAGGGTCATCACTTATCGGTGGCAATATCTTAAACATCATGTCACAAGATACCAAAGCTCTAAATTACAAATACACAAGAGTTAATGATGCTGACATGATTATCTTAATTAGAAAAATCGAAGACCTTCAGCAAAATGCCGTAAATTTATACTACGACTATATGTCAGCAAAAAAACAACTCGAAATGACAACAAAACTTGTTGAAGAGAGACAAAGAAAATTTGAATTGGCTCAAAAAAACAACGCCCCACGAGAACTCGTTGTAATAACAGATGCCTATTATAGAACAGCCATTGACAAACAAAGAACCGCAAAATCTGACTTTTTCTCAAAACGTGCTGCCCTTGAACAATTTGTAGGAAATGAAGCATTTGTACAATTTGAAAAGGAATTGGAAGCAAGAGAAAATGGAACCCAAGAAGAACAAGTCGAAAACAAAGAGTATAATGAAACAATTCAAAACGTTGAAAATTATACTCAAAATCTCCAATCTCCAGCAACAGAAATAAAACAACAGCCTCTTCCTACAATTAATGAAGAAGCTCAAAATTCATATATCGACGAAATTCCAGACCCTAATTTAAACAAAATGCCAGATATTCAACCTCTGGAAATAAAAAAAGATAAAAAATCAGAATTAACTCCTGCGATTTCTGGAGCCGCTCCTATCAGTGAAGAATTTGAAACTTCGGAACTCGATAAAATTGCGTTTGGCAAAAAGAAAACGGAACATATTTTAACGAATGATAATTCTGAAGAAGAAATTCAACCTACTTCAAAAAAAGTTAAAATTCAAAAAATTAAGCAAAAAAAAGAAGTTAAAAATATTAAACCAACTGCAAAAAAAAGAAAAAGTGCAAGAAGATCCACTGCTGAAGAACTAGAACCACAATTTGAGTTTAAAAAACACGATAAATACTCAACAAAGGGATTTATATTTTTACACGGTCAAGATAAAGAAGCCGCAAAACAGCAATCTCCACATTATGCACTTCCAGACCCAGAAGGACAACAAAAAGCAATAAATCAAAGACAACAAAAACAATCTTCACAAGTAAACACAGATAACTTTTTGCCACTAACTCCGATTGTTCAAACAAATTCTCAAATTCAAGAGAACAATCAACTATACAATCTTCCTCCGCTTGATGAAATAAAAGCTCCAGCACTTGATGGAAAAGGATATTCAATACACGATTTTGGGGATATGGCGTTTTAATTATGAAAATTATTCCATACGAAATTCGCACAGGCAAAGAAAATATGCAAATAGATAGCGACCTGCTAGACTTTGCCATAAAAAACGAACTAAAAGAACCTATTTTCAGACTCTATGGATGGGAACCAGCGTGTGTATCATTGGGAAGAAATCAAAAAGATGATTTCCTTGATTACGAATTAATAAAATCAAAAAATATTGACGTAGTTCGAAGATTGACGGGAGGAAGAGCTTTATTACACGACAATGAGATAACATACAGCTTTATCTGCCCAGAATCTTTTTTACAAAACGGAAATCATATAGTTTCTTCATACAAAGAAATTTCTCAAATCTTAATTGATAAATTTAAAAAACTTGGAATAGATTTGGATTTTGGGGCTTCTAAACCAATAAAAACGGGGTTTGATTATTGTATGCTTATTTCGACGGGAGCAGACCTTTGCTACAAAGAAAAAAAACTAATAGGTTCAGCTCAATGCAGAAGCCACGGATATATTTTGCAACACGGTTCAATTCTATATGACTACGACAAAAACCTTCTTGAAGAAATATTCAAAGAAAAAGTATCAACAGACGAAATAACCTCAATTAAAGAAATCAATCCTAAGTTGTCAAAAGAGAAAATAATTGATATACTAAACGAGTGGTAAAATATTGGGAGTTTGGATATGAAAAATAAAAGAAACGGAGATATTACACTATCTCAAACAGTTTTGATTGTCGGAATTGTTGGACTCATACTCTTTGCGTTGATTATGGTACCATTTTACAAATCATCCAAACAAAAAATAGCCGTTGTTAAATATCAAAAAACTTATGCACAACTACAACAAGCAAATAGGCTGTACTCCCTTGTTAGCGGAGAATCAATGAATAAATATAATACAAACCTCCCAATAAACGAATTTGCGGAAACTTATTTCACCCCATATCTACAAATTTCAGAATATTGTAAAGGGAAACAAGATAATTGTTGGAATACTCCACAATATAAAGACTTAAAAAATACAAAAAAATTCGATATATCATTATATAGTATTATTCTTGAAAACAATGGAACAATTGGATTTCACAAAAATAAGCAAGGATTAATGACAATGGTTATTGATACAAATGGGAAAGCAGGCGAAAACAAATTAGGGAAAGATGTATTTGTGTACTCTTTTTACGACAATGAAAACCACCCAAAACTTTGTGATGAGAAGGTTTATCAAGAAAAAAGCATTCCAAACGGAATTCATTTTGGAGGATATGACAAATGCGGAATACCACAAGATACGTATGAATATAATGAATTAATTTCAAAAAACTTCTTTGATGGTTGCAACAAAAAAGCTTCAACTGACGCATTAGGACTAGGAGTTGGGGCAGGATGCGGAGCATTGTTAAGAAAAAATAATTGGGCTATCGATAGAAATTATCCTTAATTTAACAAAGTTCAAAAACTAAAACAAACATAAGCTCTTGATTTTTGATAGATTTAATGATATTCTGAAAAGGACAAATGTCCATTGGACATCGTGTAATCTTTGAGAGAGATGTTACACAAACAGAACTACCGTGGGACTATGGCGCAGCGGTAGCGCAGGGGACTCATAATCCCTTGGTCGTGGGTTCGAATCCCTCTGGTCCCATTTTTATTTTAGATAATCTTCCTTTTTAGGAAGGTTATTTTTTTATGGGCAGAGCCTTTGTACTCCTTGAATATTCTCTTGTTGTCAACTATGTTATTTATTAGGTAAATAATTATATAAAAAAATAATAAAACATTATATTCATGTTAAGATTATTTCATGCAAAAGAAAATTTTATATATTATAGCAGGAGCAAATGGTAGTGGCAAAAGTACATTGGCAAGTGAGTTATTACCTTCTGAAAATTTAGATTTTTTAAATGCAGATGACGTTGCAAAAGAAATTTGCCCTGAAAATATAGAAAGTGTAAAAATCAAAGCAGGTAAAATTGTTTTATCTAGACTTGAGAAATTACTAAATACTGAAAAATCTTTTGCGATTGAAACAACTTTATCTGGCAAGAACCATATAAAAACAATTGAAAGTGCTAAAAAAATCGGATATCAAGTCGTTTTAATATATTCTTATTTAGATAGCCCAATATTGTGTGAAAACAGAATTAAAATAAGAGTATTAAATGGAGGTCATAATATTCCGAAAGAAGATATTATAAGACGTTTTTACCGTAGTAAAAAAAATTTTTGGAATATCTATAAAAACCTAGTAGATGAATGGAATTTATTTTATAATGGAAATTCTGAATATATTTTAGTTGCACAATATTCTAATAATGATGTTGAAATATTTAACGAAAATTTGTATAATGAATTTATAAAGGATTTAAAGTAATGTCAAAATTATCTGAAAAATTATTAAAATTGGGAAACAGAGCAATAAAAAAAGCACAGGAAAACAATCGCAAAAAGGGAATACCTAATGTGTATTGTATAAATGGCAAGATAATTTTCGAATTACCTAATGGAGAATTAACCACTCAATATAATTTTTCGTAAATAGACAATAACCAATTATATTTTGGAGAAAAGCAACAATCTATAATAAAATAAGTTTTAATAATTCAACTTTGCGATTTTTAACCCCATAATCTCTTCAAGTTGAACATTATTCAATGTATCTGCAATCAATGTGTCTGGAGTTAGAGATTCAAAATTTTCATAATGAGGTAAAACACCTAATACGTTTATCCCTGTATATTCTTTTACCATTTGAGGATAATATTTCTCTTCTGGATTTTCAGACTCTTTGTCATAATTATTAACTATAAACCCTAAAAATTTAACTTTTGAAGACAAAATAAAATTCACCCCAGCAATTACATCACCTATTTTATCTTGTTTTGGATTTATTACCAAAATAAGTGGGATGCCTAGAGATTTAACTATATTTATTTCTGTCATTTTTTCTGCGACAGGAGATGAAATACTATTCGCCCCTTCAACTAGACGACATTCTGCCATCTGCATACAAGATTGAAAATCATTATAAATATCATTCAAATCAATTTTTGTATTATTTGCCTCATAAGCAGATACTAAAGGACAATTTTCACTCAAAAAAACATAACTTGAGTACGTATTTATATTAGAATCAATTCGTTTAATCAACGCTAAATCTTGAGATTGCAAAAAACCATTCAAAGACTTTGCCCCTGTTTGAATAGGTTTGTAAACTCCAGTAGAATAATTTAGGCTCTGCATTGTTCCTGCCAAACCTGCGATTACTAGGGTTTTTCCTGATTGTCTTGAAAGTCCAGATATAAATACACTTAGCATAGCTTCATTTTATCACGAGGCATTATTTATTGCAAAATAAACCTCTTTAAGTCGTTTTTTCGTAATATGCGTGTACAACTGAGTTGTCGAAACATCACTATGCCCCAAAAGCTCTTGTACAACTCTTAAATCCGCACCATTTTCTAACAAATGAGTGGCAAAACTATGACGCAATGTGTGTGGGGAAATATGCTTGTGTATAAGTTCACCTTGTTTTCTAATAAAATTATACACATCCTGTCTTGTTATATTTGTTCCATCATCTTTGAGAAATAAATTCTTAGTATCCTTCAATTTATTACTCAAAATTATCATATCACGCTGTTTTAGATACATTTTCAAAGCGTGTTGTGCTTTTTTACCAAACGGAACAATTCTCTCTTTTGAACCTTTTCCATAACATTGAATATACTTTGAATTTATATCAATATTATTCAATTTTAGATTTACAAGTTCAGAAACTCTCAATCCACAATCATACAAAAGTTCAACAATTAACGCTTCACGTTTATCAAGGTTAGAATTTAAAATGGAAGAAACTTCCTCAACAGTCATTACCTTTGGTAATCTTTTTGGGAGTTTTGGTTGTTCTAAAGTTTGAGCTGGATTTGAGGATAAAAATTCATTAGCACACAACCATTTGAAAAAGCCTCTGAAAGATGCAATTTTACGAACCACACTGCGTGGAGTAAATTTATCCTCTCGGAGCTTTAAAATATACGCATTTATCTGATTTCTTGTAATTTCTGAAACCTCATTTATACCATATTTTTTTTCTAAAAAATCAAAAAAAGCAGACAAGTCCCTTCGATAGGCATCCACAGTATTTTGAGATAAGCCCTTTTCTATTTCAATAAATTCAAGATATTCAGATAAATATTGTATATCCATATTTCTTATTTAATCGCATTTGCAAGCTTGAATAAATAATCATCACCCATTCCACGTTTAATTCCTTCTGGAATAAAGTTTTCTTTAAATTTTTCAACCGCATATCTATCTGTCATTCCAGAAATATAATCCGTTACTATACGAACAATTTTTTCCTGCGGACACATAGGCTTTAACATTTCCACATAGAGATAGAAAAGTTCTTGTATAACTCTACGAGCTTTCTTCTCCTCTTGCTTGGCTGGAGAATCAATATAAACATTCTGGAACATCCAATCTCTCAATTTCGTTGTATAACCCCAAGCTTCTTCACTCATAGCAATATTTGATTTTCCAAGAGAATTATTTACTACTTCATGAATCATTTTATTTAATCTTTTACTTTGATTTGATGAGAAATATTGAATACAATCCTTTGGCAAATCATCTTCTGAAATAACACCTGCTCTTATAGAATCTTCAATATCGTGGTTTATGTATGCAATTTTATCTGCCAATTGAACAACTTGTCCTTCTGGAGTTTTGGGAGTATAACCCCAAGTATGAGTAAAGATGCCATCGATTGTTTCCTTACACAAATTTAAGTTTTCCAAAACTTCTACAACTCTTACACTCTGAATATTATGATGGAAACCACCATTAACAAGTTCATTCAAAACACTCTCACCACAATGCCCAAAAGGAGTATGTCCCAAATCATGACCCAACGAAATTGCTTCTACCAAATCTTCATTCAAATCCAAAGCCCTTGCAATCGTTCTACCAATTTGAGAAACCTCAAGAGTGTGAGTTAATCTTGTCCTAAAATGGTCATCAAATGGAGATAGAAATACTTGTGTTTTATGCTTCAAACGTCTGAACGCTTTTGAATGTAAAATTCTATCTCTATCACGTTGAAAATCTGTCCTTAAATCTGAACGTTCTTCATCTACTTTTCTTGTTGCATTTGCTGATTTTGTCGCAATGTCGCTTAAATTATTAAATTCTCTCTGTTCTAATTTTTCTCTTATAGTTAATGTGCTCATAATTCTCCCCTTATAGCAAATTTTATCAGAAAAGCAATATTAGACCATACTGCAAATTGAGGATATTTTAAGCAACTTTATTATCTTTTTTCGTTTTAGCTAATGTTTCAGTATTTGGAGGCAAACCTCTTTTTGATTGTTGGTATTCTTTTAATTTTTTATCTAAGAAATTACCAATTTTACCAATAATTATTGAAGAACCGATACCTAGAGCCATAGCTTTAGTTCCAGCATACAATTTTGCGTTACCATACAATGAAACACCTAAACCAGCAATTGCAGGGAATCCATATTTCAAAGAAATTGAAACTCTTTCGTCTGAATCTTTTGATTTTCCTAAGTAGTAACCCAAAGTTCCAAGACCTCCTAAGATTGTCAAAACATCTGTTGGAGCAGAACCAAGAGCTAAATCTCTAACCTTGCTTATAAAATCATCTGTTTCTATTTTTATGGATTTATCAAGATTTTTTACACCTTCACGGTAGAATTTTTCAACAGTTTTATAATCAGATTCTGGTAGAAGTTTTTTATAAATATCTAACATTTCTTCAACCTTACCTGATTTGAAGTTTACAACCATTCCTCTTAACTCAGTAATATTTTCAAGTAAGTTTGTTGCAACTTCCTTATCCATTGAATTATCTTTTATTGCCTTTGCAATTTCTGCTCTGAAATCATCAGCACCTGACAAAATTTCTTTTCTAATTTTGCCATCATTTGTACCAGATTTGAGGTATTGATAAATTGATTGTCTGATATTTCTCAATTTATTAATTTTATCAATATCATTATGACTAATAGAATGAGTCATTTGGATAATCATTTTATCAGTATCAATGTGGAAATCTTTTAGAGAATAAGAAATATCTTTTCTATGACCTCTAACCAATTTTTGAATAGCAGTCTTTTCTGCACCAATAGCATCTTCTGCCATAAAAGATCTCACCAAATCAGCAGACCAGAAAGTTTTTAAATCTTTGAAATGTTCTTCTAATTCTTTTGCAGATTTTTTAATTCGTAAATATCTACTAGAACGAGGTTCTGCACCAAAATATTTTTCATATGATTTTGCTAAATCATCATCCATTTTGAGAAGATGTTCAAGCCACTGTATTCTCGTTTTCTTAACGCCATTTATTTCAACAATTTCCCCAGCTTTACGAGAGAATGCTTTCATACTTGTTCCTGCTGCCATATCACGAGCTAGATTAAAGGATTTTTCTGACTTTTTATACGCATTTACAACAGCTTGACGACCAATCTTTTCAAACAATCTAGTTGTAACTTGATGCAAATATCTTGACGGCTTTGACAAATACATTATCTTTTTAAATGCAGAATCTTTTAAACTTGTATAATTATTGATAGCCTCTGAACGATGTTGAAATTTGTCCAATTTGCCAATCATATAAACATAAAAACGATTAAGCGGAGTGTCGCTCATATTATTTAATTTTGATTGTTGAACTTTGTATTCTAAGTAATTTTGTAATTTTTTGAACCCTTTAGAAATTCCTCTAGGTCCACCTTTCAAAACAAAGAAAATTCCTGCCGCAGTTAAAACAACTGCACCTGCAATTGATAAACCAATAAGTTTTGCATTATTAGTTTTTCTTGCTTCTTCTGGGGTTAAAATTTGAATTTTAGGGATTGATAACTTTTTCTCTTCTTTATTATTAATTTCAACAATATCTGGATTCTGAATAGTATTTTGAGATTGCAACCAATAGCTATTTGACTGTTGAGGTCTTTTAGACACCAAGTCAAATGGATTATCTTTTTTATAATTTTGAGATACTGTATTTATCATGAAATCATCTAACCTACTATTTATTATAACAAGTAGGAAGGTTAAAAATTGCTTATTTAATAAGTTTTATTACGAAAACAGTTCTGTATCGATAACTTTTGCAACTTCAAAAGCAGAATTTTTATCTGAAAGTTGTTCTTTAACACAACCCAAATCTTTAATCATTTGTTCTCGTCTTTCAGAATTATACAAAATCTCTTCAATTTCGTAAACAATATTCATAGGAGTTGCTTTTGATTGTAAAATTTCTGGAACAATATCCTTATCCGCAATAATATTTGGGAGACAAACTCTTTTTATACATCTTACTAATAAATACAACCAATACAAAATTTGAGGTCCTTTATAAGCAATAATCATTGGAGTTTTGTACAAACAAGCTTCCAAAGCAACTGTTCCAGAAGCTAAAATTAACGCATCAGAAACACTTAACAAGGCTTGGTTCTCACCTTTGATAACTTTAATATCACAATCGCCAAGATATTTTTCATAAACTTCATCAGATAAATTTGGAGCATGAGATATGCAGAACTGCAAATCAGAATGTCTATCTTTTAATCTTCTAACAGCTTCTTTAAATACTGGCATCAAGTTTTTTAGTTCAAACTCCCTTGAACCAGGGAAAACTGAAACAAGTCTTTTTTCAACATCAAGACCATGATTTCTAAAAAATTCTCTTCTTCCAGCAGCAGGAGGAAGCTGAGAAACAAGCGGATGGCCACAATAGTGAGTATCTATCCCATATTGAGCATAAAGAGGTTTTTCAAATGGGAAAATACACAAAACCTTATCCACAAACTTTTGGATAAATTTAATTCTATATTTTCTACTTGCCCAAACTTGTGGAGGGATATAATAAAAAATCTTTATCCCTGCATCATGCAAAAATTTTGCGACACATAAATTGAAAGCTCCGTAATCAATCAATAAAACCAAATCAGGCTTATATTCATTTTTCAAATAATCTACAACAGCCTTACCCAATTTGATATGATTTATCAAAATTTGAGAAGATATTCCCATTGCAGACATTTTATCTTGATTAGTAAAAAGCTTAACACCTTGAGATTCAAGATTAATTCCACCAATACCTTCAATTTGAATATCAGAATTCAATGCTCTCAATTCTTTAACAACATTTGAAGCATGAATGTCACCTGAATATTCACCTGTGATAATAAAAATCTTTTTCATCTATACTGCCATTATTACTATATTGTGCTTATCAGCGTAGTTCACAACTTTTTCTTGGTCAACAATAATTGTTTCATTAGCTTCTACCGCAATCAAAGAAGCGTGATAGTGACGCATTGTTCTAAGAGTTCTCATCCCAATAGCTGGAATATCAAATCTCTTATCTTGTTTTGGTTTTGCAACTTTGACAATTACAGCCCCGTCTTTTGCAAGCTTTGCACCACGTTTGATACAAACATCTGTACCCTCAATTGCTTCTACTGCCATAATCATTTTATCTTTAATTACAACAGATTGACCAACATCTAATTTACCCATTTCTTTTGCCAACCAAAAGCCATAATTTACATCTTCCATTTGAGCATCAGTTGGTTTGTGACAACCTAAAACACCAGCTGGAATCATTAAATTCTTAATGAAAATTGTTTGGTCTAAAACTTCAACACCAATCTTTGCAAGTTCAGAAACAATCATCAACATAACTTGGTCATCGTTCAATCTTGTTGCTTCTTTAATTAAATCAACGGCTCTTTTATCAAACTTGTGAAGTTGTAAAAGAACTTTTTTATGAACTTTGCCTAAGAAAGTAAGTTGTTTAATTCCTTCATCTTTCAAAATTGCTTCAATTTTATTAACTTCTCCTGGGTGGCAAGAATAAACTTTAGAGCAATATTTTTTCAATTCTCTTTCGTTATCATGTGCAAGAGAAATACATACAACTTCAAAGCCATTTTCTTTTGCATATTGAGCCATCTTGATTGGCAATATACCATCTCCTGCTATCAAACCTTGTTTATTATCTAATGTAATTGTCACGATAATTTTCCTCTTTTACTGTTTATCTTAATGAATAAATCTTTTTAACTTCTTCACTCGGTAACATTTTAGCACCTCCAAGAAGATTTGAAAAGAGAACCGTCTGAGCATACGCTTCACACAATTCTAATTTTAAATAAGCATCCTTAACATCTTTTCCGCCAACAATAACCCCATGATTTGCCATCAAAACGACATCAAAATCTTTGAAGAATTTAGATGTATTTTCAACAAGCTCTTTTGACCCAGGGAGAGCATATTCAGCAAGGGGAATATAATCAAAGCAATAAACAATTTCTGCCAAAATATTTTTGTCTAATGCTTTTCCTGCAGCAGAAAAAGCTGTTAAATATGGAGAATGAACATGGAAAATATAATTTATATCTTCTCGCTGTTTATAAAATTCAACGTGGAGCATTTTTTCACTTGAAGGTTTTTTATTTCCTTCAATTATATTTCCTTCAAAATCAATCAATGCAAAATCATCTTCTGATAAATATCCATTAGCTGTACCTGTTGCGGTTATCAAAATTTTATTTCCGCATCTAGCAGAAAGATTACCAGAAAATCCTGGAGTAAAATTCTTAACCCCAGCAAGTTTGCCATATTCAATTAATTCATTCTTAACTACATCTATCATATTATTGAATAGTTTCCTTATCTGGATCTTCTATATCTATTACTTCTGCGTATTCTAGAACTTTAGGTTTTTCGCTTGCTCCAGCTTTTGATTTTTTATTTGTTACGGGAACTTCTGAATCGTTTTTAGCTTGAGAAAAGGCTATTTTTCTTTTTTCTCCTTCATCATCTTTGTTTTGATTTTTACCTAATCTTTCTGGATTTTTTATTTCCATTTTTTTATAAGTAACAGTTGTTCCTTTTGTGTCAAATGCAACATTAAAACCAAAATAAGTTGTTTGACGAACAAAGTCATAACCTAAATTAATTTTCAAATCATCTGGACCAATTGAAAACAAGAAAGCATTTTCTTGGAACAATTTCCCATTTGGAGCATCATCAGAAAGGTTAATATTCCCTGCCCAACCAACAGACAAATACTTACAAACTCTGAAAGCTTCTGACAGATACACACTCTGGTGACCATATCTATAAGCATCATATCGTGGCAATGGAGTTTGGTCAGAATATCCAGATATGAAATATCCAATATCTTGCATCCAATTTTTATATTGTAGGTGAACTCTAGGACCAACTCTACCAATAAACTGAGTATCACCTGTACCATAAATAGCAGCAGAACCCTGCATTACAAAACCAGCATCTGCCACAATTCTTTTTTCTTCGTTTTTATAATGCCAAATATGTTGGTTCAATTCCGCCATATATCTAAATCTTGTTGTAGAGATATTATTAGAATCTAACTTTTCACCATAGAAGTTTCTGTCATTATCTTGCATCAAACCAACACCAAATCTATGACGGAAACCTAAATCCATATTTTTAGCTAAGAAATCTTTATTATTATAACCTCTGTCATAATATACTTCCGCCATATACTTTGGCATTTGACGACCTAAAAACCATTCATCCATGAACGAATTTGCTGCATATTGCAAATACAAGTGATCATCTAACCTTTGGATACCTTTTAAGAAGAAAATATCCGCAGCAGAAGCATAACCGAGTTCCGTTTTATTGAAAGTATTAAAATACTTAACAGCACCACCAAATCCAAACTTGTGTTGATAATTCAAAAATGGAATAGCTTTGATTACAGAACCTCCAGGTCCACCAAATACAAACCCAGGACCTACAAACAAACCTACTTTTCTTCTTGTCCCAAATTCAGGATAGTTTGCTTCAAAATAATCGTGTTCTTTATTTGTATAAGCAGTTAAACTTGGCCATTTAAAGAAATATTTACCATCTTTATAGACTTTAATACCTTTTGCTTTAAACACATCATGATTTTTTCTAGCATCAACATAAATTTCATCAATATCAAGTCTTACATTATTACCAGTTGGATCACCAAAGAATAACGCTTGAGATTCACGAGGAACAATCATATTTTGGAATCTTGGACCAACCATTCTAGACATCAAACGATATACTTGGGATTCTTCTGAATGGAAATTGCCATCATGAAGAATAATCAAACCATCCTTTTGAATAGCTTTCTTCGCATCCATAATAGTTGTATCACTTATGGATTCAACATTATCCATAACCATTGTTTCTTCGTTCATATCAACTTCGAGGTAACTACCCTTAGTTGGCATTCCATCTTTAAATACAATAACATTTCCAATACCCTTTAAGATATTAGAATCATCGTTATAAGTCATTTTATCAGCAACAATTTTTATATTTTGAGGAGGAAGAATTAAAACAGGACGTCCTGTCGCAACCATATCTCCTGTATCCTCATCATAATTCACATTCTCAGCATCCAAAATTAGCTGTCTTTCTGTAACTTCCTCATTTACCCCTCCTTCTAAGGAAAGAGTATTTTCAGAAATTTCAGATGAAGTTTCTGACTGAATAGAATTCACCAAATCTGATTCTGATTGAAGAACATTAGAATCAGATTGTTTTTCTTGGGTCTTTTTCTTTGTCCAGAATTTGAATTTATTTTCAGAAGGCTTTTTATCCTCTGTTGGTTGAACTTTTTCTTGCATCAACTTATTAGAAATTTTTAGACGCATTTGTTTTACAAACGGCATTCTATCGCCATCAATATCTTTTGTAGAAATCCCCATTCCACTACCACTATAATCAAAAGAATAGTCGTAATTATCAGGGGTTCCGTTTACATCTGGAATCATATTTGATAAAGAAGAACGGAATATTACATCCTGAACATTAGACACAGGGGAATCGGCTAAATCCTCTGCATAAGAAGAATTAGAAAACGCTAATATTAAAACTGCTGCTAATAAATATCTTTTCATTCAAATTCCTTCTTTTTTAAATATATCCAAACGGACTCACTGGTTTTCCGTTTTCTCTGACTTCAAAGTGACAATGAGGACCAGTACTATATCCAGTTGAACCTTCTCTACCAATTGTTTGACCTTTTTTAACATTTTGACCACTGCTTACAAGTACAGCAGACATGTGTCCATACAATGTTGTGATTGGTTTTCCATTGATTATACCGTGATCCAAAATTACTACTTTACCATATCCTCCATACCATCCAGCATAAATAACTCGGCCATCATTTGAGGCATGAATTGAGCCACCATTTGGACCTGCAATATCTATACCAGAGTGGAAAATTCTGCTCTTGAATATTGGGTGAACCCTATAACCAAAAGGAGATGTGATTGGGCCAGAAATAGGTCTGATAAAGCCAGTTGAAGAAACCTTTACCGTAGAAGTTCCACGATGTTTTCTAGTCATACTAGCAATCATATGTTCAATACTTGCAGACTGTCTTGCAAGTTCTCTTTCAGAACGTTCGTAGTAACTTTTATCTTTTTTCAATCTTTCAATCATTGATTTATTTTCAGCAATTGAACTCTGAATAACAGCTCTTTGGTTGTTAATATCTCTAATTGAAGCTTCAACAGCTCTTCTTTGAGATTCTACTTGCACTTTCAATCGAGCAATTTCATTTGCTTTAGCTTTCACCGCTTGCATTCTACGATAATCATCTTTGATAACAATTTTTTCATAATAGAACATATCAAGCATTGAATTAACGTCTTTTGCAGACAAAATAAGTTCAAACATGCCAGAACGTTGATGCTTATAAACCTGTCTAATTCTAGATTTCATTGCGGCATCAATACTTCTAAATACCGCAATAGCATTATTTAACTGAGCTTCCATAGATGATAAATTAGAAACCAAGTTATTATAACGTGCAGTTGTTGTTTGCAATTCTTGATGGGCAACTTCTAATTTTTGTTGATTGTTGCTCAACTTATCTTTTTCATTTTTTAATTTAATATCTGTTTGCTTTTTCTTTTGATGGAAGTAATTTCTCTTCGCATTTGTTTGATTTAATTTTTGACGTAATGTTGGAGCGGCACAAACCATTGAAGAAACACCGCCTAATCCGAATGTTCCTAGAATAATCCAGCATATTAATATTTTTTTTAAGATATTTGTTTTTCTCATTTTTATACTATTTTACAAGCAGTGGAAGTAACATCAAACCAAAGGTCCAAGCAAGGAATGTGAAACATATTATCCCTATAATCACTTTTTGATGTTTTCTAAAAAATTCCATAAGTTCTCCCCTTATACATCTGATATTTTACAATAAAAAAAAACTTTAGACAAGGAATTGAAACATATTTTAACTTAAAAAATAGTAAAATGAACTTTTTTAGATTACAATCGTTGTATAAGTATAGAGGTTACAAATATGAAAGATAAATGTACGAAATACGAAGCACTTTTCACTTTTAGAGATGAAGAAGAATTGAATGAACACATTCAAGAATGCGATGATTGTAGATTAGAGAATGAAAAAATGCAAAAAGTCTCTGCCCTTCTTCAAGAAGTTAAGCCTTATTTCAAAGAACGTAGAAGAAATCTGGCGAAAATTAAAGTTGCATGCGCTTTGTTTATGCTTATGTTTAGCGGAACAACTTTAGGGGTTATAAACTTCAACACTGATGTTTCTGACACCTTGAAGTATGGATCGGCACTATCTTCAGAAGACTTAGGTCTTCCAGTAGATTCATATGGACTTATAGCGGTTGAATAGATGGATTTAAACAAAGTAATTACTGAAAACAAACAAAACATAAAAAACATAATTAGACTTATTACTAAAGAAGATAATGAAGATTTAGAACAAGAAGTCTATGTAAAAATCTGGAAAAATGCTGAAAAATACGAAGAAAAAGGCTCTATAAAAAGCTGGATTTCTTGTATCACAAAAAACACATCGCTGGACTATCTAAAATCTGCATATCACAGAGTTTTTTCAACCGCGACATCTGACGACTTAGTTATGACAAACTTGAAAGACAAAAAGACTTCTCCAGAATCTAAAGTTGCAAGTTTAGAAAGACAAAAAGTTATTATAAAAGCAGTAAATAGCCTTAAACCAAAATTTAAAGAAGTAATTATGATTTGCGAAATCAACGGCTATTCATATGAAGAATGTTCTAAAAAATTGAATTGTCCAGTCGGAACAGTTAAATCAAGATTATACAATGCAAAAAAAGAATTAGCAGAAATGTTAAAAGATTTGATGTAATAAATATAAGGAAGGACAAAAAATGAAAAAAGTATTGACTTACTTATTTGCAATAGGAATCATATCAGCAGGATTGAATCCTACATTTGCAAACCCTCAAACTCCACCAGCAAACTTTGCTCAAAAACATCCATCAAGAGAAATGATGCGTCAAAAATTTGAACAAAGATTGAACTTAACAGACAAACAAAAAGAAGAAGCTCGTGCCATCCACAAAAAAGGCAGAGAACAAATGAAACCAATTATGGATCAGATTATTTATAAACGTCAAGAAATCGATGCTATTTCTAAAACTAAAATGCTTGAAAGAACAAAACAAGAACAAATAGCAGAAATCACAACACAAATAAGAGAACTTGAAAAGAAAGCTAACGAAATTAGAAAAGCAAATAGCCAAGAATTTGAAAGCATCTTGACTAAAAAGCAAAAAAATGAATTAGCAAAAATGAAAGCTGAAGGGCGTGCAGAATTTGAAAAAAATCACCCAGCAAGACCTCCATTCCAAGGTCTAGGAACTCCAGCAGGATTGTTTATGCCAAGCTTCACTGGCAGACCTCTATTCCCACCTCCAGCTCCAGATTTTACAAATAAATAGAAAATTAAAAACATTAAAAACTAAAACAGGATGCGTTTACTTCTCGCATCCTGTTTTATGTTAAATATTAATTTTCCATTTGAGTTTTACGAACTTCTTCTTCCTTGATAAATTTGCAAAGTTCCTCAAGACGCTTGTCCTCCATTGCATCCATCAAATCTTGAATATCCTTAATTTTACCTAATGCAAAACCTGTTTCTGCAAGTAAAACACAATCATTACATAATCTATAATCACCATACTGAATAGAACCAGCAAGGTTCTTATTTTTTCCGCAACAATCACAATCGAAAAAATCATTCGCAATATCTGGATTTTCTTCCAAATCGTCAATAACCATTTGCTGAACAACTTGTTGCATTTCATTTATTATTTCTTCATTTGATTTTGTCATTTTTTAGTCCTTGATTAAATTATTCATATCTTTTACAGCTTGAGCCAAACCAGTAAAAATTGCTCGAGAAATTATACTATGTCCAATATTCAACTCATACAAATCTTCAATTTGACGCATTCTTGAAACATTTTCATAATTCAAACCGTGTCCAGCATTTACTTTTAGCCCTAATGCGTGAGCAAGTCTAGAAGCTTCTCTTATTTTTTCAAATTCTTCTTGTTCATCAGGAGTTCCAAAAGCTAAAGAATATTGACCAGTGTGAAGTTCAACAAATTGAGCACCAGTTTTTGCAGCAGCATAGATTTGTTCTCTTGATGGATCAATAAATAAACTTACAACAATACCAGCTTCAACTAAAGGTTGGACAAATTTTGTAACTTTCGTCAATTGAGAAGCTACATCCAAACCGCCTTCGGTTGTTACTTCTTCTCTTTTTTCTGGCACTAGACAAACTGAATATGGATGAACATCAAGTGCTATTTTTTGCATTTCATCTGTTACAGCCATTTCCAGATTTAATTTAGTTTTAATTACTTTTTTCAAAGTTCTGACGTCTTGATCTTTAATATGACGTCTATCTTCTCTTAAGTGAGTCGTAATAGATGTTGCACCATTAGCTTCAGCTACCTCTGCGGCTTGAACAGGATCTGGTTCAGCTCCTCCTCTTGCGTTTCTTAATGTTGCGACGTGATCTATATTTACACCTAAAAGCATAATCTGTCCTTTCTAAAACTTCATTTTACTAATTTTCAACAATGCAGTATAAGAAGGTAAAATTGTAACCCTCTCTTCTATATTATCAGATTTTGTAGCAATTTCAACTGCTGTTTTTATATCCTCTTCAACAATAATCTTTTCAACAGGAACTCCTGCATATTTTAACCTTACCGCCATATCTCTGGCTCTTATTCCAGAAGTAATGATAGGTTTTTCAGCATTTTTCAATTGTTCAAAATCACTATCCCAAAGCCACGAAATATCTCTCCCATCAGCATAATTATCATTGATGGCAATTAAAATTTGAGAGGATAAATCAACAGTTTTCAATACTTCACTAGCACCTGTTGGATTTTTTATTAGTTGAATAAGAGTTTCATGCCCGTTAATTACTCGTTTTTCAGCTCTTCCAAAAATTGATTTATAAGATAAAACAGCTTCTTTAATTACTCCGTAATCAATCCCTAAAAGCAGTGCTTGAGATATTGCACCTAGAGCGTTATAAGCATTATAAAGTCCAACCAAATTAACTTTAAAATTATATTCTTTGTTCGTAGAAGCTTCTACAACTTTTAATTCAGAATAATCCGCAAATATTTTTACATAACCCTTATAGTCAACAGAAGGTCTTTTGTAGCCACAATTGTTACAGAAATAATGACCTTCTTGAGCAAAAAATTGCTTATCATACTCTAAAGGATGACCACAAACGCAATTAAACACCTCAGTTGGAGCATTAGAAGTTGCGTTATGAATATCAGAACAGATTTCTACATCCTCAAATCCATAAAAAAGAGCCTTTTTACCTTTCCCGAGATTAGAAACAAGTGGGTCATCAGCATTCAATAGCAATGTAAGTCCATCGTTTTTTTCAATTGCATTTCGGATAAAACTTGCAGTTGTTTCAAGTTCACCATATCTATCAAGCTGATCACGGAATAAATTTGTAACTAACAAATATTCAGATTTGTAATCATCATATAATTTGGTCAAATATGCTTCGTCTGATTCTAAAACAGCATAATTAAATTTATTAGGCAATATTGAAAGATTAAGGGCAAAAACATTTGCAATGCCTGTCAACATATTTGCACCCTTCACGTTATGGATAACATTATTTTTCCCTGTTTCTAAAATTTGAGCAAGCAATCCAGATGTTGTAGTTTTTCCATTTGTACCTGTTACCGCAATGGTTTTAGCATATTTCATATATGATTTGCAGTATTTCAAAAAACTAGGACAAATTTTCAACGTCATCATACCGACAAAAGATGTTCCTGATGAACGATTCAACAACCTAATTGCCACATATGCTAATCTTGCAAATATAATCGCTATATAAAATCTCACTCTGTTCATAAAATAGTCCTCTAGACGTATTCAAAAAAATATGCTAATAATATATTATATGTTTAATATAATACAAAAGTAAGAAAAGTTGAAAGATGTTGGTTTTATTTTTTACAATAATTTTTATAGCGGAACTAATAATTGCAGGACAAATAATTGCCCTAATACAAAAAGCAAGACAAAATGTTTGTCAAATCAATCAAACTGTCACAGATATGAAACCCGAAATTGAAAGAAATATCTGTGATGTTAGAATTGCAATTAACACAATCCTCCTAAGAATAACTGGTGTTCATGGCTTTATTGATAAAAGAAAAGAAGATTACAAAAAGATTTTTTCCGCAAACTTTTTGACTAAACTTGCAAGCTTCATCCTTGCGAATGATTGGAAGAAAATCTTCTTGGCTCTTGACGTAATTTTAACTATCAAGAAATTTATTTTGAGATAAATGCTTAAAATTTATAAAACTAAAAGGCGTTGATTTTTAAAAATCAACGCCCTCTGATTATTAATACAATTTTTAGTGTTTTGAAATTTTGTATGTTATACCATTGATGGTAACAGACGTACCACTATTTGTAGTCCATACCAAATCTTCACTAGGAAATGCACAGCTTTTGTCATATATTTGACCAGACCATTGAGCATCTTTTTTATTGGCTAATGCAGACATTATCGTAGTTGCACTCAAAGTTCCACCAGAATAAGTCCCATTACCACATTTAATTTTTACAGCTAATGAATCAGGTAAAGTTGCAGTGGAAGGATCTAATTTAAAAGTACCAGAGGCTCTGGTATAAGGAGTATCACCATATTTATAACTACTAGATGTTGGGAAGTAATTCAAGTGCAATGTAATAGTCGTATTACAAGCTGCAACAGTAGGACCAATTTTAGAGTTTGCAGTACAGCAAATATCTCCTGTTTTAATCATATTATTTCTTTTTTTATACAAACAACAACCATCTGATGAGTCTTTTGTATAAGATGAACATTCTTCTATTGCTGTTGGAGTAATAGGAGTTTCATTTTCAGCAAAAACACCCTCTACTCCCTGCTGTTTCCCTGCAACAGAAGAACCCGCAGAAACAGTAGGTAAAGCTTCCAACACTCTAAGGTCACGTCCCACAACATTTGGACCTTTTAAACCATTCAAATCCATTACAACTTGAGCAGATTTCCAATCAACAGTACGAGTTTTAGGTTGAGGCGCGATACAAATACTCGTACCATTTTTCAACTGAGCACAGGTACCACGAGGGATTAAATCAACAGCTTTGACAGATTCCCTTATATGGGTAGGGGCTTCTTTATACACCGCATACTCTGGAGCAAAACAATCAGCACCTGAGTCAGTGATATTGCCGCAATATTTAGCAACTTTAAAATACTTTTTCAAAAACAGCCCAGAAGTATCATCACTAATTGTATCTGAACTCATCATTGTATCTTCAAAACGACTTTTATTTTCTGTTACTGGAAGAGATTCCATTATTGCTTTGATTGACTCATTCTCCTTATTATACATATGCTCAAACATATTATTTTGGTATGTTGTAATAACCATAGGCAAAACTAACGCTGCTATAACCCCAACAATCGCCGTAGCAATCAAAACTTCTGTAAGCGTAAAAGCTCTTTTATAATTAAAAATCACTAAATTGTAACTCCTTTTATTCCCTTAATTCATATCCTTAATATTATTATAACAATCTTTTTAACCTTTTGCAATAAATAAAAAAATCAACGAGTTAAAAGGGATAAAAATCCATGTTTTCTCTTGAAATTAGCAGAAAAATATGTTACAATTATGAAGAAATTTTGAAAGACGAGGTTTACAACTATGAAAAACAAAACATTTATGTTTTCAATGGGCGTTATTGCAGGAGTAGTAGGCGGAATTGTTGCAGGTGTTCTTTTTGCCCCAAAACCAGGAGAAGAGTCTAGAAAAGAACTTACAGATGCAGCTTGCGACCTTTATGAAAAACACGCTCCTCAAATCGCAGAAGCAAAAAAACAAGCTCTAGAATCTATTGACTTAATGAAGTATAAAGTTGAAAGACAAATTAGAAAACTTAGCAATTCTGCAAAATCTAAAAAAATGCTTAAAGCTAAAGAATTAGAAGATTCTGAATCTCAAAGCACAGATAATGAATTTGATTACTAAACATTAATTTATAAAGGAATAAAATATGAGTATTGAATTATCACAAGTAATTTTAAATCACGGCTTAACTTTCCTTGCTGTTGCTACTGGCATTGTAGTTATCGTTGTAGCATACTTCCTAGTTAAGTTAATTATGGATTTAACAGTTTTATCAAAAAATCTGAATGAAACTTCCGTTATGCTTAATACAGAACTTAAGCCAACATTGAAAGAACTTAATGAAACAATCCATTCAATCAATTCACTTGTTCAAAGTACAGATGAAGGAGTTGGAAATGTTAAAATAAGTCTTGAAAATGCACTTACAAAAACAAAATCATTATCAGAAAGCATTTTCGGCGGATTCTTAAAAGGATTTATGACAGTTTACTCTTTCTTCAATAGAAAGAAATAAACATTCGGGTAATAAAACCTTTAAAAATCAGATTTATAATATGTAAGAATACAAAAAGGAGATTAAATATGTCAGTTTCAAAATTTATAGCAGGTTTTGTTGTTGGTGGTGCTATCGGAGCAATTGCAGGTATTTTGCTTGCACCTAAATCTGGAGAAGAAACAAGAAGACTTCTTTCTGAATCTGCTCAAGATATGGCAAGAAGAGCTGATGAAACAGCTAAACAAATCAAAGATAAAGCAGATGACGCTGTTTCTGACCTTCAAAGAAAAGGCGAAGAAATTAAAGACAAAATTCAAGACCTAATCGCTAAACAAAAAGAATCTAAAGAAGAAGTAGCAGAAGAAAAAACAGAAGAGCCAAAAGCTGAATAAAACCGACTTCTTAAAAAACAAATTAACTAAGAGCGAATGAGCAAAAGTTCATTCGCTCTTTGCATTTTAAGCTTGACTTGAAAAATTTTTAGAAAGTAATAAAATTGATATATAAAAAATGATTAAGGTATAGGAATTATTGCATGCAAAAAAATGAATATATTGAAAGGACGAAAGAATTTTTAAGTTCGTCAAGAGTTCTCAAGTTATTATACTTGGTTACATTTACTGTTTTAGTTACGTGTATTATCGCTTCTCAAAACTTCTTTTTCCAATCTATTATTGAAAACGGAATAAGTAAACGTGATATTATTGCTCAAAAAACATTAACCGTAGAAGATGTTAAAAGAACGGAGCAACACAAACGAGAAGTAGCACAAAAAGTTGAACCAATTCTTGTTCCAGCAGAAGATGATTTCATCAAGTCTAACCTTGAAACACTTCAAAATTCAATTATTCAAATCAGAAAGAAAAACAGTTCAGAAAAAGAAAAAATTGAAGAATTAAATGTACTTTTTGATTTGTCAGGAAATCCTAAAAAGACATTCATCTTAGATTTCTTATTGCACGTTGATGATGCCAGCCTAAGAGAAGCTTTTGACAAAGCCTCTCTATCACTTGTTAATATCTTGCAAAAAGGTATCACAGAAAAAGATTATGAAAAAGACAATATTAATGCACTTATTCAAGATAACTTAATTACAAATGTTTCAAAAAGACAAATGATTGTAATTCCAGCACTTTTAGAACAAGTCATCGTACCAAATCTTGTTGTAGATGAAGCTGCTACCGAAATCGCAAAACTTAATGCTCAAGAAGCAGTTAAACCATACAAAGTAACCTTCCAAAAAGGGGAAAAAATCGTATTTGAAGGCGAACCAGTAACAAGATTAAAACGTGACGCACTTAGAGAAGCTGGATATAACGTATATGAACTTAATTGGCAAGGAATTTTATCTGTTTATATACTAGTTCTATTCCTTACAATTATTTATCTTGCTTATTTAAAATTTTTTGAAAAAGACTTTTTAGAACCTAGATATTTGGCACTCTCATCGATGATGTCCATTATAGCCTGTTCAATTGCGGTATTATTACCAACAGGTTTTTCACCGTATATTTTACCAATTCCTGCAATAATTATCATTTCTGCAATCTTTTTAAATCCAAGAATCGCATTCCTACTTTCTAGTTTAACCTTAGTCATTTTAACCGTTGGAATGCAATACGAAACTCAATTCCTAATCGTTTTCACAATCCTTTCTATTATCGGAATGATAACTATTTCAAAAATAAAATATACAAGACGTTTTGACCTAATCAAGGCAGGCTTCCATCTCGGAGTAGCGGGTGTTTTAACAATGATGAGTTTATACTTTATAGACAAATGCCTTATCGACGTTAATAATTACCTAATCTTGAAAAACTGCATATTCCTATTTGCAAATAGTATAATTTCATCAATTGCAGCACTTGGTTTATCGCCAATATTGGAAAGCACTTTCCATATCATTACGCCATATGGACTTGCAGAACTAGGGGATCATAACCAACCACTATTGAAACGTTTACAAATTGAAGCTCCTGGAACTTACCATCATAGTTTAATGGTTTCAACACTTTGCGAAGCAGCAGCAGAAGCAATTGGTGCAAATCCTATTTTAGCTAGAGTTGGAGCTTTTTACCACGATATTGGAAAATTAAAAAGACCTTTATTCTTTGTTGAAAACCAATCTTATTTCAGCATTGAAAACCCTCATAACACTTTAAATCCAAGACTTAGCAAAATGGTTATCACTGCTCACCCTAAAGATGGCGTAGATTTAGCTAAAGAATACGGATTACCAAGTATTATCAACGATTTCATTCTTCAACACCACGGAGAAGGAATTGCAAAATACTTTTATAATCAAGCTGTTCAAGAAGAAGGAGCTGAAAACGTAAAAGAAGAACAATTCAGATATACAGGTCCAAAACCAAATAGAAAAGAAACAGCTATCTTAATGCTTGCTGATGCCGTTGAATCAGCCGTTAGAGCAATGAAAGGTGCGACTGTTGACCAAATAGAAAACATCATTGATAAAATTATTGTTGAAAGATTAAACGATGGTCAATTAGCAGATAGCCCTCTTACATTGAAAGATTTAAAAGTTATTGCATCTACATTTAGTAGAATCCTAAGAGGTATGCAACACAACAGAATCAAATATCAAGAAAATATCGCAGAAGAATTTGCTAAAAACAAAATCGAGATGCCAAACAAAATCTTAGATGAAGATTTTGAAAAGAAAATCAAAGAACTTGAAGATAAAAACCACTCGGACCTAAACACAGATAATAAAAAGGACTTATAATGGAATTAAACATCTATTGCGAAAACGAATTTGATAACTGGAAACCAAATGAAGAAGAAATAATCGAAGTAACAAAAAAAATCTTTAATTCTTATATGGAAGAACCAGAAATTGCTGACCATTGTGCAATTACAGGAAGAGATTTCAAAACAGTTGCATTTGATATTTTGTTTTGCGATAGTAAAAAAACACATGTAATAAATAAAGAATACCGAAACAAAGACTATCCTGCTGATATTATTACATTTGCGGTTTTTGCAGATTCTCCAGAGGAAGAAAAGTTTATTCTAGACTTTGAAATTAATTTAGGAGAGATTATAATAGCATTAGATAAGATTATCGAAGAATCTCAGAAAAAAGAAATTCCAAAGGAAGAGGAATTATACTTTTTAATCAGCCACGGAATTTTACATCTACTGGGATTTGACCACCAGACAGAGGAAGAATTTAACTTTGTCGTAAAACATCAAAAAATGGCTCTTAAAAAGATAGGAATAGTGTATGACAAAATATAAAAAACAAAATTTTTCAAATACATTTAAAAACGCAAGAAAAGGTATGAGATTAAGTATAAAAAGCGAAAGAAACATTAGAGTTCATCTTTTCACCGCTTCGCTTGTCTTGGTTACAGCCTATTGTTTAAACTTTTCTATCGTAAAATTTTGCATTTTACTCTTAACAATAGCAGGAGTAATTTCAGCAGAAATGTTCAATTCCGCAATAGAATTTTCACTAGATGCAATTTTCCACAACAGATATTGCAGAATGGTCGGAATGGCAAAAGACATTGCAGCAGGAGCTGTTATGCTAGTTACAATTAGTGCTGTTATGATTGGAGTTTTACTTTTTGCACCTCCAATTATTCAACTAATAACTCAATAAAATTCAAATGAAAAAGCCCTTACTTACAAAAGTAAAGGCTTTTTATCTTTTACCGAATAATCTTTTTTTTACAAACAAGAATTAGTTATTACTCAACACCAAACGGAATGTAGCTAAATTCTTGATTGATAACATAGCATGTTTGTTATGCTGTTCTTCTGAAATATTAAAAATTCTAATAATTCTTTGAATTTCTGCTAAATCTTTATAGGATTCAATTTTATAAACATTTTCAATTGGATCTGATACTACTGACATTAAAGTATTTAATTCTTGTTCTTTCATTTACCGATTATCCTCATTCCTATATACACTTATATAAAGTATTTTTTTTTTCGAGAATTGCCTTTTTTGTTCAATCTTTGTTAACAGAACTTAACATCTTGTTCAAAAACGTTTCTACGCAAGGTAATCACAATTCTGGCCTAAAATATCAGTTGTACGATTTGGGCAAGTTAAACTATATGGACCATCACCATAAACAGCATGAGCAAATTGATTTGAAAAACCCTCTTGAGAAGATTGTGAAGATACATTTTCAGTTTCTGGAAAGCGATGAAGAGCAACACCTTGAGATTTCATTGCGTTGCTGTAATTTGCTGTTATTGGTGAATTGATTTTTTCTGCAGAGTAAACGTTGACCATATTTCCTAATATCCCTACTTATATTATACCATATGTTTATATAAATATTAACCCCTCTCATATAAAATTCGCAAAAAAAAAGAGCCTCGAAAAAAGGCTCTTGGAATCTTTTTACAATTCCTCGTAATAGTGAAGTGTGAAGTGTGTGCTTAAAAGTCTTGTGCTATTCCTCAATTTAAGCAACTTCCTCGTGTTTACATGTATATAAAGTATTTCTAGTATATAAAATTGCTATATTTGTTTAATAAAAAATAAATCTTGTTACATATCTTCATACTATGGTAAATCAAGATGTGTGATTTATACTAAAATTTGAGCTATAATAGAACTTTAGGAGAATGCAATTTTATGAATATATTAATTTCAAATGACGATGGGATAGCTGCAAACGGCATCCGAGTTTTGACAGAAGGACTTTCGAAAAAGCACAATGTTTATGTTATTGCACCAGACAGAGAAAGAAGTGCGGCGGGGCACTCTCTGACACTTCATACTCCACTTAGAGTTGAAGAAATAGACGAAACACAAACAGGGGCAAAAAAAACTTGGGTTACAACAGGAACTCCTGGAGATTGCGTAAAAATTGGAGTTAGTGCAATTTTATCAAAAGAAGAACAACCAGATTTTGTAATTTCTGGAATTAACCATGGACCAAATTTAGGTGCAGACATTCTCTACTCTGGAACGGTAAGTTGTGCAATGGAAGGGGCTATGTTAGGGATTCCAAGTATTGCAGTATCACTTGCAAGTATGCACTCCGATTATGAAGATTTTAGGTTTGCAGCACAATTTACAAGTTCTTTATTAGAAAAAATTAAAGAATTCCAATTTCCTAAAAAGAGCATCCTAAATATTAACATCCCTTGCTTACAAGCAGAAGATATTTCTGGTGTTGCAATTACCGAACTTGGAAGAAAACTATTTACAAACGCATACGAGAAAAGAATTGACCCTAGAGGGAAAGTATATTACTGGCTAGCAGGAGAACTGATAAATGAACCAGTAGATGCTCCAACGGACATCGCAGCAATCAGAAATAACAAAATTTCAATTACCCCAGTAACTTACGAAATGACTAAAACAGAAACCATTGCAGACTTGGATAAAATTCTATGTGGTTCTGGGAATTGCGATTGGTATTAGAAAGGATTTCACTAATGATTGAAAAAGATAGAACAGAAGAAATAGCATCAACCCATCTGGGAAAAAGAGTCGAAATGTGTGACCAGTACAACCCTAATTTACTTGTTGCAGTCCCAAGAATTGACAATAGACGTCATTATAATATTGATAATAATAACCTTCCTTTTGAAGGCTGGGATATTTGGCACGCTTACGAATTTTCTGCCCTTACAGAAAATGGACTTCCAGTGACAAGATTACTCAAAATCAAATATAATTGTACAAGTGAATTCATTATTGAATCAAAATCCCTCAAACTATACCTAAATTCTTACAACATGACAAGACTTGGGAAGAATATATCTGAATGCCTAAATATCTGCAAAGAGAAAATTGAAAAAGATTTATCTGACAAATTAAAAACCAATGTTACAGTAAAATTTTTGGATAATGACATAAAAAAAATAGAAATATTCCAACAATTTAGAAACATCTTAGACTTTGTAGATGAAAATTCACTCAAAATAAATCATTTTAAAGAATCACCAGAACTACTTGAAGCAGAAGATAATAATCAAAAATCCGAACATAGAATAATGTTTGATTCTCTACGTTCAAATTGTAGAGTTACACATCAACCAGATTTTGGAGATGTTTTTATATACTACAAATCAAAAAAACACATGAAAGAACACAGCCTAGTTAAATATCTTTGTTCTTTTCGTTCTGAATATCATTTCCACGAAGAATGTTGCGAAATGATCTATAAAAGGCTATACGATTTATTAGACAAAGACGACGAACTTTTTGTATCAGCACTATATACAAGAAGAGGAGGAATTGATATTTGTCCAACAAGATGGAGTAAAAACTTTACCCCAAAAGAAGTTGCCGACTTGATAGACACTTCAAAGTATGCAAGATTCGGAATTAAACAATAATAAACATTTTTAATTGACATCTGTTGTTGAAGATACTAATATTTTATAAACAAATTAAGAGAAAGAGTATTTAAAAATGGCAAATTTAGAAGAAATTATCAAAGTTAATACGGAAGAAATTCAAGCAGATTTAGTGCTTAAAAATGCAAAATTAGTTAACGTTTTGTCAGAAGAAATTTACGAAACTGATATTGCAATCAAAGACGGGAAAGTCGCAGGAATTTCAAAGGGTTACAAAGGAAAAAAAGAAATTGACCTCAAAGGAGCGTACGCAAGCCCATCATTCATTGATGGACACGTTCATATTGAAAGTGGAATGTTATTACCTTCTGAATTTGCAAAACTTGTTATCCCTTCAGGCACAACAACCGTCGTAGCAGACCCGCACGAAATTGCAAACGTTATGGGATTACAAGGAATAAGCTTTATGAGAGAGGCAACAAAGGATTTACCTCTTGACGTTTATATTATGTTGCCATCTTGCGTTCCCGCAACAAGACTTGAAACATCTGGTGTTGACCTTAATTGTTATGACTTGGCCCTTTTAATAGATGCACCTTGGGTTCTCGGGATTGCCGAAATGATGAATTTCCCAGGGGTTATAAACTGTGATAAAGAAGTTTTGAGTAAAATCAAACTGGGACTTGATAAACAAAAAAGAGTAGATGGTCACGCTCCAGGATTATCTGGCAAAGGATTAAATGCATACGTTGCATCAGGAATTGCCTCTGACCACGAATGTACAACTCCTCAAGAAGCAATCGAAAAAATCAGACTCGGAATGTACATAATGATTAGAGAAGCAACAGGAGCAAGGGATTTAGAACCTCTTATCCCTGTTCTAAAAGAATACAACACTAGAAAATGTATATTTGTAACAGACGACAGACACCCAAAACATTTGAAAAAACATATTTCAAACATGGTAGAAAAAGCAGTAGAAATGGGTGTTAATCCAATCAAAGCAATTCAAATGGCAAGTTTAAATACTGCAGAATATTTCAAAATTCCAAATGCAGGTGCAATTGCTCCTGGATATAATGCAGATATTGCAATCTTCAAAGATTTGAAAAACTTTGAACCAACAATGGTTTTCAAAAAAGGTGAACTAGTTGCCCAAAACGGCAAAATGACAATTGATATGACAGAATTCCAACCTCCAGAACTTAGAGGTTCTGTTAACGTAAAACCAATTAAGAAAAAAGATTTTCAAATAAAAATTCCTAAAGGGAAATCTAAAATTAAAGTTATAAATGTTATTCCAAAGCAACTTATAACAAAACTTTCTATTGAAAAAATACACGAAGAAAATGGCTACGCAACAGCTGATACACAAAATGATATTCTAAAAATTGCAGTAATTGAACGTCATAAAGCATCTGGGAATATTGGACTTGGTTTTGTCAAAGGTTTCGGACTAAAAACAGGAGCAATTGCTTCCACTATTGCCCACGATAGCCACAACATGATTGTTATCGGAACTAATGATGATGATATGTACTATGCAGCAAACCAACTTGTAAAATCTCAAGGAGGTAAAATCATCGTTGAAAATGGAAAAACTTTAGCTCAACTAAAACTTCCTATTGCAGGTTTAATGTCAGAAGAGCCAGCAGAAATTGTTATGGAAAAGCTTCAAGCTCTAGAAAAAACAGCTTCTGATATTGGATGTAAAATCAATGATCCATTTATGAGTATGGCATTCTTATCTTTATCTGTAATTCCAGAAATAAAAATTACAGACAAAGGTCTAATTGACGTTGGAAAATTTGAAGTCACAAATTTATTTGAATAAATCTATCATAACTAATTTTAGCAATTGATTTATTGTACTATATATAGTACAATAATATTATAATGGAATACAAAATTAAAAATTATATTAAAGATAATGGAACTGAACCAATTGTTGATTGGATAAAATCTCTTGATGCAACAACAAGAAAACGAATTCTATTAAGACTTGATAGATAACGAGATGGAAACTTTGGAGATTATAAACAATTAAACGAAGATTTATATGAACTTAGATTTTCATTTGGCTCGGGATATAGAATATATTACACAATTGAACATAATATAATAATTCTCCTTATAAATGGGGGCAATAAAAAGACTCAAGCAAAAGATATCAAACAAGCAAATGAAATAATTAAACAAATGAAAGGGATATATAATGAATAATACAAAAGCTTTTGAATTATCAAAGTTGATAGACAATGAACTTAAAACAGAAGAAGATATCAAAGAATGGTTATCTCTTAATTTGGCAGAATACCTTGAAGATGGAAACTTAAATGCTTTTGTTCGCTCACTTGAATATGTTGTAAGGGCAAAAGATAATATTTCAAACTTATCAAGAAAAACAGGTATATCACGAAGCAATTTATATGCAATTTTCAGAGGAGAGGTAACTCCTCAATTTGATACCGTATTAAAAATGTTAAAAGAACTCGGATATACATTAAAAGTTGCATAAATAAGAAAGCGAGAGGATAAATCCTCTCGCTTTTTATATAATTTAGGTTTAATCTTTTTATTAGCTTAATGCCATCAATGCTTTTACTGAACGAGCGTTTTCTTTCACTTCTTCATCAAAACTTTCAGATGAAATTGTGTTTTCTAACACTCTCATTGCTTCTTCTTTGTTTTCTAAAGAAAGAAGTTCGTTAATTGTACTCATTGCAACAACAGTTGACATATCATTGATACCTTTTCCTCTGTTTGCAATAACTACGTTTAATGAATCATGTTCATTTCTTTTTACCAAAGCACGAGAAGTCATTTCTCTTACTTCATCGATAGAAGAGTTTGTACCAATCTCTTCCAATACAGCAACTGAATCAGGATTTGGGTTAACAGTTAATGACTCAATAATGTTACTTACTTTGTTAAAGTTTTTGTTGTTTCTCATATTGTTATCCATTTTCTATCCTTCCTCCCTTACGCAGCCTGAACCATATCTGATTCTAATGCTGACAAGGCTTCTCTAAACATTGGTTTAACCTCTGAATGAGGATCCATTTTTGACATCTTTGCAATTTCTCTGTCATGAGAATTGATAAAGAATGATGTAATATCTCTAGATAAAATTTCTTTTGCACCATCTAAAGAAACTTCTCTGTTTCCGATTTCTTGGATTTTATTCCATGTAGAAACCAAACCTTCTTTCATTTTAGAACAATATGCTTTTACAGATTCAATTCCTTCATAGAATCTGCTACCAAAATCGTTGATTGAACCAACGAATGTTGAATATATTCTTTTTGAACTAGCAGATAATTTACCTGTAAAACTAATTTTGTCTGCTTGTTTTGATTTGCTTGATTCAAAAACATCTTCTGTTAAGATATTTTTTTGGAAATTTGAAGCTGCAAATGGATTGCTAGTTCTTGATGTTTGTTGTTCACTTTTGCTCGTATTAAAAATACGGTGGCTTAATTGATTTATTCTTTCTATCGCTGTCATTGATTAAACCTCTCTACTACTACTCTACGTATATAGTCTATCATAGTCCTTATTTTTTAAATCAACCTTTTGTAGGATTTGTGTTAAAATAAGAATATGGAAAAGAAATATAAGAATTTGGAAGAGTTAATTGATGTAGTCGCTAAATTGAGAGCTCCAGACGGATGTCCTTGGGATAGAGAACAGACTCATACATCTCTTCGACCAAATATGTTGGAAGAAGCATACGAAGCTGTTGATGCTATTGATGAAAATGATATGGCACATCTTAGAGAAGAACTTGGGGATGTCCTTTTACAAGTTTTATTACATTCTCAAATTGCTTCAGAATCTAATGAATTCACCCTTGACGATGTTGCAAAAGAATTAAAAGAAAAACTAATTCACCGCCATCCTCACGTATTTGGAACCGCAAAAATTAATAATGCAGACGATGTTCTAAAAACTTGGGACAAATTAAAATCAGAAGAAAAAACAGAGAGAAAATCTGCAATGGATGGACTTTCTCGCAGTCAAGCGGCTCTTATTTCAGCTCAAAAAATTTCAAAAAGAGCAGTAAAAACAGGTTTTGAATGGCCTAACGAAGAATCTTTATATGATTGCGTTATGTCTGAAATTGAAGAATTTAAAGAAGCTGAAATTGAAAAAGACAAAAACCACATGGAAGAAGAAATGGGCGATATTTTATTTGCAATAGTAAACCTTGCTCGTTGGAACAAAATTGATGCAGAACAAGCTCTTCTAAAAGCTAACAAAAAATTTGAAAAAAGATTCAGAAAAATGGAAGACTTAGCAACTAAACCGCTGAATGATTACTCATTTGAAGAATTTGACAATCTTTGGAAACAAGCAAAAAAATCATTAGGGAATTAATTAAATGAAAGACGTACAAAACACTCAAGATAACAGAAATGTAGATATTCAAAAAGTAGGTATCAAGCATGTTGAATTACCTTTAATTATTCAGCGTAAAAATGCTTCTAATAAAACAGTTTATGCAGAAGCAAGAGTTTGCGTGTCATTACCAAAAAACTACAAAGGAACACACATGAGCCGTTTTGTAGAAGTTCTAAATGAATGGAGAACAAAAGATCTTCTAGGTGTTGATATTAAAGGATGTCTAGAAAAGATTATTAAAAAATTACACGCTCAAAGCGGGGAACTTGAATTCAATTTCAAATACTTTGTTGATAAAAAAGCCCCTGTAACAAAACTTTCTGCTCCAATGTGCTATGATTGCTCATTTGAAGGTATTATGGATGGGGATGATTACAAATTCATCTTAGGGGTTAAAGTTCCTGTTACTACGCTTTGTCCTTGTTCAAAAGAAATTTCCGATAACGGAGCTCACAACCAAAGAGCGGTTATATCAGTAAGAGTATCTTACAACGAAACAGAACACGTATGGTTGGAAGATTTGATTGAACTCATTGAATCTTGTGCATCTTGTCCTGTTTACCCACTATTAAAAAGACAAGATGAAAAATACGTCACAGAACACGCTTGGGAAAATCCTAGATTTGTAGAGGATGTATTAAGAGAAGTAGTTGTAAAATTGAGAAATCACGAAATTATCAAATCATTTGAAGTTGATTGTGAAGCGTTTGAAAGTATTCACAACCACTCTGCTTGGGCTTACCAAAAAGAAGGTTAAAATTATCTTAATAATCATCTTAAAAACATATCTATAAATATATCCTTGTAGTATTATCAAATCATGAAAATCGCACAAGTATCTTTTTTAGGACAACCAAACAAATATAACAAGGTAGATGAAACAATTTCTCGTTCAGCTCAACCATCAAAGGACGATTATAAATGGTTACAATCTCAAGGAGTAACTGATGTTGTGAATTTTAGACATCACACAGTGAACGAATTTGACGAAAGACAAGTTGTTAACAGTCTAGGAATGAAATATCACCATATTCCTTCAAGCTCAAAACACCCAATGAGTCAGAATATCTTAAAATTCCTAAATTTGGCAGAACAAGTAAAACAAGAAGGGGGCAAACTCCACATTCATTGCATGGCTGGAGTCGATAGAACGGGATTATATTCATTTGCTTATAAAGAATTTAACAACTTAGGATTAACAAAAGATAATGTTATTGAATGGATTAAAATAGGACTTCACCTAGAAAATTACCCAGATATGATTTCTTGGGCGTTAAACTTCATAAAAAAATATAAGAAATAATCTACATTTTCTTCGTTTTAAATATAAAAGTGCCAATCAAATTATTAGGATTCATTGCTAAAACTATTTCAAAAACAGATGGGATTAAAAAGAAAAATCCAACCAAACTCAATAGAAATATAAAAAATAATTTCAAACCAATACTTGATAGACCATAGCGATTGATATGATGGAAGCTATATCCATTTTGACTACCTTGAAGGTATGAATTTATTTGATTTGCTTTTTCATTCATATCCTCAATTGGCTGAGAAAATCTAGTATTAATATCATAAATTTTGATAGCCTTACCATCTTTCAATCGAACAACAACAGAATGATTTGCACCCGCAACAGGAGCTTGTTTATCCGATAAAAATGGCAAATCTATATTTCTTTGAACATTCAAAATATCTGTTTGAGAAATATTTTTTACAACTTTTTGATTTGCAAAATTTACCCTTTCTATTTGACATAAATTTTTAGATTTCTCACAAGAAAATTTAACATCAAAATTATAAGTCCAAAACCAAGCACAAAGGAAAGGAACAAGCATTGCACCTAAAACAGAAAGTACAACATATTTCCAAGATAAAGACACAAGGACTTCTCTCATATCCGAATATTTGACTGTACCGTGTAAAGCCAACTTATATTTCTCCTTTTAATAATTTGTCAGCCAATTCTGTTTCCAATGTTCCATTCAACGCTTTTGAAACTTTTTGAAGTTTTTTAGCAATTAGTTCCATATTATCAGACCAAACAAAGTTGTCCATCACATATTTTTCGGCTTTATTAAAATCACCATCAATTTGAATTCTAATAATTTCTGCCAACATTTCTTTTGCAATTGGAACAGCTTTATCAATATTTACGTGAATTTTACCCTCTTTTGTAATCGTATAGCCACCTCGTTCGGCAAAATATTTATTCTGCATTACTGTTCTAACTCTGTGAGCTTGCGACATTGTTGGTTTAGATTTCAAGAAATTATCCGCAATAGTTGTCACGATAAGTTGTAAACGTTGCTCTTGAGTGTACATACCAAGTTCGGTTAACAAATCAACAAAAGCTAAAGAACCCATATCTGCTTTATTTTCTTCGATAATGTTTCTATATTTTCCTAATTTTTCACTACTTTCTTTTGGTCCAAGAGAGTGAGCATTTTCATGCCCGATTGTGAACCAGTGGTCAGCTTCATCAAGATAATACTTATGTTGTTCTTTATCTAAAATTGCATCTAATCTTTCTTGTAATTTCTTTTTATCACTGATAAATCTAATTTGTCTATGATAAACATTTCTTCTTCCGCCTCCAATAGTTAAAGACAATTTGTCTGAATTTGGAAGGTTTTCTGCCAATGTAATACCTCCTCGATATTCACCAACATCACCAGAAGCCATAACCATATCAACATCAACCATTGTTTGTTTTGCATCTTCTTCTGCTGAAATAGTTTGTTCATATTCATCTTTGTATGGCATATTATCAGCCAAAGTTGGAAGATATTTTTTTATTGCCATAAGAGCTTCTGTACCTTTTTTATTGATAATTCCAACTCTACCACCCAAGAAATCTTTAGGGATTGGAGAAATATCATATTCTTTTAATTTTGCAGACAATTCTTCGTTTTCAACAATTGTCCCTGTCATTTCATCTTCGTAATTTTCACGAGTAATTGTAAACTCCAATGGGGTATCTTGAAGAGTTGCCCATTTTTTATCAGCATAAGCATCTAACATTGGGTCTGCTGTTCTTAGGGCTTTTGCTTGAAGGTGTAAAAACTCATTAAAATCAGCATTAGTTGAAACATCCGCAGCTTTATCAAGTTCGTCTGCCATTTTTGCAAAGTCATCACTAAAGTAATCAACATAATCAATTCCAGCCAAATCTTCTGCCGCACGAACTACAACAGAACGTTGAGTTAAAATAGCCTTAACTTCATCAATTTTACCTTCATTCAACATTCTCAAAAGAACTGTATGAAATTCCTCTTTTGATAAATCTTCTGGATAAACACCTTTTCCTGGTTTTTCTTCAATCCCTTTGATAAGTCTTATAGGATTTGACATTGTATCAATCGCATTTACACCCTTTTGAGCATCAAATAAAATCTTTGTTAATTTCGCCTGTTTATTGCCTTTTGCAGATTCCGTTTCTAAAAATTCTTTAACTGCTAAATTATGTTTACAATCTAGTTGCATATTAATTTTTTCCAAAATTTCAGCAGCTTTACACAAATGAACAAGAGCTTTTTTATCTCCTTCAGCCAAAGCCAAATACTCTGGAGCATCAGCCTTCAAAAATTTTTTATGAATTAAATAATCTTTATGTGTTCTTTTTTCTAATTCTTGGATAGATAAATTAAATTCGAATTTTTCCATTATAAAGCTCTCCTATATTATATACTTTTTATAAATTTAATATAGCACACATTGTTTCATACGCAATAAACTTTGTGGATGAAATTATTATTTTTTATAATAAAAATCGGTCGGTTTAATTAAACCGACCGATTTGTTTATCAAATTTATTTATCCAACTTTTGAAAATTTTTGACCAACTGTATTCATTACTTTTTCAAAATCTTTATCATATTTATCATCAACTAAAATATCTAATTTACAAGGAGCTGATGGATTAGCCTTATATTCATTTTTCAAAAATCCATTCAACTTTTCAACAGAAGCTTTATTTACATCATTATCATTAAGAGCCAACATCATCCCTACGGCTTTATCTCTTGCTAAACAAGCCTCTGAAGTTTTCATTTCTTGGTTTGCATCAATTTGATATTTACCAGAAAAGTTTTGTGAAAAACCTGAAGAAATTTTTGTATCCATATTTTTATTCCTTTCTTTAAACACTACAATTTATATAAATTAGATAAATATAAAAATTGCTATCATATAAAGAAATATTACAAAAATTATTTGTGATAAGTTTCTCCTTTTATAATTTTGAACGCTCTATATATTTGTTCCACCAAAATTAACCTTGCAAATTGGTGTAAAAAAGTCATTTTCGACATACTCATTTTTAAATTTGCTCTATCAGAAACATTTTTACCAATTCCGCAAGAAGAACCTATTACAAAAACAATTTCTTGAGTTCCATCATTTGTGATTTCTTCAATCTTTTGAGCAAACTCCTCACTCGAAAACTGCTTACCCTTAATCTCCATAGTAATAACATAATCTTGAGGCTTAATGTTTGAAAGAATTTTTTCACCTTCATCTAATAAAATTTTAGCTGTTAAATTTTCATCTTTTATCTCAATAGGATTAAGTTCTAAAATCGAAACAGATGCGTAAGGAGTTAATCTTTTCAAAAACTCATTTATTCCTTCTTTTAAAAATTTTTCTTTAATTTTCCCTAACGCTATTATCTTAATTTTCAATTTTTGTATTATCACTTTCTATATATACAGAACGAGAAGGGAATGCAAAATCAATATTTTCTTCTCTATAACGCTTTATTACATCAGCTAAAAATTCACTACGAACTTTTAGAAATTTTTCATAAGAACCAGATTTTACATATCCTCTAAATCTGATATTTATTGAACTATCTCCCAAGTCATGGATAGCTACAACAAAATCCTTATGAATATCTTTATGAGCTAACGCAACTTCTTTCAATATCTCTTGAGCTTTTTGCAAGGAGTCATTATCCGTTGAATATGTAACGCCAAACATCATATTAATAAATCTTTTCTTAGCACGAGAAACATTTGTAATCACAACATTTGCAGCTACATTATTTGGCACTGATATCAAAAAATTATCTAAATCTCTGATTTTTGTGGAACGAATATTTATATCTTCAACATAACCTTCTATTCCATCAACTTTTACATAATCTCCAACTTTATATACATGATCTGAAAGGATTTCAATACTACCAAAAATATTCGCTAAAGCATCCTTAGCGGCCATACCTACGGCAATACCACCAATTCCAAAGCCCGCAAGAATAGAAGAAACAGAATAACCTTGACTTTGTAAAAATCCGGTGAAAGCTATAAATAATAGAACAGCTTTCAATAACTTCATTATGATAGGAATAAATCTCAACAATGGAGAATTTGATTCCTCATTTTGGATTTTCAACCGAACCCTTCTATCTATTACATCTATAACTTTGAACAAAATTATAATGAGTACTAGATTGATAGCTATGGCGATAAGCCCTTTTTCCCAATTTGGCATTGTATTCTTTCTCCTGTCACTTTATATTATATAGAGTGAACAATTATTTGAAAGAATTTTGTAAATAATTAATAAAAATTTTTACTTTTATAGTTAATTTGGTACACTTTAGTTGTTATGTCAGAAATTAATTTGAGAAATAAAAAATCAATAACAGTTGCAATTCTTGCCATTTGTTTCCTTTCTGGATTTTATTTTTTCAATATTCTCCAACCTAAATGGAAAACTGTTAGAATTTATAAACAAGCACTTAAAGATTATGAAAATGGGAATTACTCAAATTCATATTATTTATTTTCAAAAGTTGGATATACTTCAAACTTAAAACCAATTGCAATTTATAGACAAGCTCAATGTGCTAAAGCTCTTGGAGATACCAATTCTGAACTCAAAAGATACCAATCTTTATTCAGACATTATCCATCTTCTGGATTGAGCCTAGAATCTAAATATCTTGCTGGACAGTTATTGATAGATGACAATCCAAACCTTGCCAAAAGATATTTCAAAACCATTGTAAATTCAAATATGGATGAAGATTACAAAATTGCATCCGAATATTATATCGCAAGAATTGATGCTCTCAAATTAAGATATTCTAGCAAAAAACTTTTTAAAAAAGGAAAGTCTGACCATATTGAAAAATCATTCAGAAATTATCTTGAGAAATACCCTAATGGAAGACTAGCTGTAAATGTGGCTAATAATTGGATTAAATTCAATCCAGAAATGAGTTCTAAAGATTATACTCTTGTTGCAAGAGCTTATTATCTCGCAAACTTGTACAATGATACGAATAAAGCATTAGCAAAAACGCAACAAAGTGACAGTTGGGCTATAAAAGTTTCAAACGCAATAGCTAAACACGATTATAAAAATGTAAAATCTCAAATTGAAGAAGGGGTTGAAAAGTATTCTGAAAACTCATATCCAGAAGATTATAAAAGAGCTGTTGATAACTATTTAAAATTAGATGATAGTTCAAATAAATTGATGTACGACCTATTTTCAAAAGCCAAAGGAAAAAACAAAGATTATATCTGGACTTTAAAATGCGAAAAATCGACACCAGCTCAACAGTACTCTTGTTATAGAGATTTATACAATAACTACCCTAAAGGAGATTACGCTCAAAACGCACTCTCTCACCTATTTTTTAACAGAATAGCAAACCAAGATTACACAAATGCAAGACAACTCGGCAGAGATTATTTGGCAAAATATCCAAATACTCCAGATGCACCAATGATTATGTTCTGGGAAGGAAAACTTGAACAAAAATATAACAGCCTAGAAAGTGCAAAATATTTTCAAAAGCTAATTAACAATTACCCAGATTCTTATTATGCTTATAGAGCTTTTTGGATAATCAAAGGAGTCCCAAATTCAACAATCACAACACCGTTAGAATATAAGTCAGTTGAATATCCATACAGAAATCCAGTAAAGAATGGAATTATGCACAATCTTATGGACGTAGAAGACTACGACATGGTTGCAAAATTGTCAAAAGATGAATTTGTAAAAAGCTGGGTTGAATATCAAAAAGGGAATTATGCGGCATCTGCACACATTGCACAAAAAGCAATGGAAAAACTAGATGTAAAACCTCCAAAAACAGATTTAAGATGGCGTCTTGTTTATCCTCTAAATTATTATAAACAAGTTCAAAGAATATCTTCTCAATATCAAAATAATGATGCCTTAATGATGGCACTAATTAGAGAGGAAAGTTTTTTCAATACAGAAGCCCAAAGTGGAGTTGGTGCAATCGGATTGATGCAACTTATGCCTTCAACAGCACACGACATTGGAGATAAAAATGGAATTTCTTTTAACACAAGCTATTTATTCAACCCAGAATTAAATATTAAAATAGGAAATATGTATTACTCAACAATAAGAGGAATGCTTGGCAACAAAGACATTTCTGCAATCGCCGCATACAATGGAGGGATTGGTTCTGTCACAAGATGGAAGTCCTCTCTTTCATATTCAGACACAGATGAATTTGTAGAACAAATTCCATACGAAGAAACAAAAACTTACGTAAAAAAAGTATTCAAAAGCTACTGGAATTACACAAGAATTTACCAAAAATAGCGAAAAATCATACATTTGATTTATTACTTTTTGCCGTAAAGTGCTAGAATAAAACATATGAAAAAGATTTTAATTACATTAACAATATTCATTATCAATCTGATAATCGCAAATCCGAGTTACGCAATAAAAATCGGACTACTTACAAGTGTTGACCAAGCAGGTGTTGGAACGAACGTAAATGGAAGAATGATAGATGTACACACAAATAAAACAGTATGCACATCTGATGCAATGAAAGGTTACGTTCTTGTTCCATATAAAAATCAAATTGCGGTAAAAAGCGGTGGACATTTTTATTCACTAGGAACGGATTCAATTGTATTACGCCCAGATTCAAAAGGTTATGTGAGTACAAAAGGCAAATGGTATCACGGGAAACTAATGATTAAATCCTCAAACGGAACCCTAACTGTAATCAATGATATTGACCTAGAAAACTATATAAAAGGGGTTGTACCATCAGAAATGCCTCCATCTTGGGAATACGAAGCTCTAAAAGCTCAAGCAATAGCTGCAAGAAGTTTTGCACTTGCAAATTTGGGGAAACAAGCAAAAAATGGATATGATTTGAAAGACAACACCGAAGACCAAGCATATGGTGGAGCTTCTGTTGAAACAAACAAAACAAATAAAGCAGTAGAAGAAACCTATGGATTGGTACTTACATACGACATGAAAATCATTTCAGCATATTATTCTGCTTCAGCAGGAGGAATGACAAGTGCATCAGTTTGGGGTGGTTCTGCTCCATATCTACACTCTGTACCATCGTTTGACGATAACGTAAAGAAAAATGGACACGGAGTTGGAATGTCACAACATGGTGCAAACAACTTAGCAAAACAAGGCTATAACGCATACCAAATTTTGCAATATTTTTACCAAAATGTTAAATTTGCAAAATTAAATAACAGCTTATAATCCTTATATACTCAAGGTTTTCAAAAGGATATACTCTTAAATATACGCTATATCTATTATTCAGAGAAAATTAATCTCTAAAACCCTTGACAGGATTGAAGAAAGTGATATAATAAATTTGTCGATTACACACATACTGCGGGGGAATGGTAACTTACGCCGTGGGAAAGGAAGAAGGAGGTTCAGAATGAACAAAGAAGAATTAGTAAAAGAAGTATCTAAAAAAGCAAAAGTTTCACAAAAAGCAACAGCTGACATTTTAGCTGCAACATTAGAAACTATTCAAAAAACAGTTTCTAAAGGTAAAAAAGTTACATTAGTTGGTTTCGGTACTTTCGAAGCTCGCAAAAGAGCTGCTAGAACTGGTAGAAACCCTCAAACTGGTGCAGCTTTGAAAATCGCTGCTAAAACAGTTCCTGCATTCTCAGCTGGTAAAAAATTCAAAGAACTTGTTAAGTAATTTCTTTTACGATATTGATAAGTTTAGGAAGAACCCGAAAGTATTTTCGGGTTCTTTTTTGTCTAAAATGTAACATCTGGTTGAATATTAGCATCTGTCGTGATATTATCTGTGTAGGAAATAATTTTGGGTAGTGAGGTATTTAATGAAAAGTTCGACAATAAGAAGATCAACTCTATCAAGAGAAACAATGGAAGTTATTGAAAATTTGTCAAAAGAAAATGACAGTGTTCCTAGTGAATACGTAAGACCTGAGGAGGAAGAAAAAACTCCAACAGATTCAATTGAAAATAAAGCTCAAGAAATAGATTTGTTATGGCAAACATTCAAATCAACTCAATTTAACACAAATTCCCCAATGGCATATATCTCAATGGGATTTGTATCTGGAGTTGTAGTTACATTGATTGTCCTAGCTTGTCTTGGAACCTTTGTTGCTAAATCAAATATTACAGCAGAGAATATAAATTTACCTAAAAAACAAATGTTCAATTTAGAAAAATTAAACATTTTTGCTAAAAAACCAACTGAACCAACACTAGAAGAACAAACAAACATTGCAGAAGATACTGCATCTAATAGAGTATCTGTTCCAACTGAAGAAGAAACTCAAACTGCAACAATGGTTCAAAAAGAAACCACGGCTAAAGATTTAAACCTTCAAAATGCGAAAAAATATGTTGTTAAAAATGGCGACACAGGAGAAGGCATTATCAAACATTACTTTGGAGCTTATACCCCAGAAAGAGCTGAAAAAGTAATGAAAGCAAACAACTTAACTTCTCTTGACAGAATTAACATCGGACAAGAATTGATTATTCCTGTTGAAGAATAAGTTATAAAAATTTTGAGGGCTTAGGATTTATGAAATTGTTAAAAAAAATATGTACAACTGCAATTGTTATGACACTTTGTGCAGTAACACCAGCTATTGGACAGGAATGGAAAAACGATTTAAGAACACAATTTCTAAATAATAAAGCAGTCATAATGGAAATAAATTTACGTTCTTTTAATGCTGATGATGTAGATGGAGATGGATTTATTCAAGAAGATATTGGAGAAGTTCGAGGGAATTTCATCAATGCGATAGATAGACTTGATGAACTTAAACACCTTGGAATAAACACTCTACACATTCTTCCCATCACTCCAACGGGAAAACTAAAAGCTCTAGGAACAGCTGGAAGTTTATATTCCGCTTCGGGTTTTGATTCGCTAAATCCAGATTTGAATGATAAAACTTCAAAATTAACAATAGAAGAACAAGCTAAAAAATTCATTGAAGAAGCACACAAAAGAAATATCCGAGTAATCGTAGATATTCCAGCGTGTGCTTCTTATGATTTATATTTACAAAAACCAGATTTATTCGTAAGTGGAGCATCTGGCGAACCAATTGTTCCAGCTGATTGGACAGATGTTAGACTTTTATCAACAGGAACAGAAGAAAAAATTGACACAAATGTCTATAACTTGTACAAAGACTTTGTTAAATACATGATGAATTTAGGAGTCGATGGAATCAGAGCGGATGTTGCTCATTGCAAAACAGCCGCTTTCTGGAAAGAATTAATAGATTATTCTAGACAAAAAGATTCTGAATTCTTGTGGCTAGCAGAATCATCTGAAAGTTGGCACGAGGCAATTTCTCCTCAAGGAGTATTCACACCTTACAACAAGCTTTTAGAAGCGGGCTTTGATGGATATTATGGTTCTTTTTTCAATATAAAAGATTGGAAAAACGCAAAGGATTTATATAAAGATGTTTCGCTTACTTTAAATGAAACAAAAAAATTCAAAGAGAAAAAATCTGCAATCGGAGCCTTTACAACTCATGACGAAGTAAGTCCAATTTTATTAAAAGGTCCTCAAATGAGTGACATGATAATATGGCTCAATGCGACACTACCTATCGATTCTTATTTTGTAGATGGATTCCAAACAGGGGACGATTATAGTTACAAAATGGGAAACAAATTAGCTCCATCCACAAATACAGATGATGATACATATTTTACCCATAGAGGGAAAATTGATATTTTCAATTACTCAAGAAAACCAGGGGGGAACAATCAAAATATCCACAATGATTTTCTTCTTGGGAACAACGTTAAATCAACTCTTGTTCCAGTTTTGAATGAAGGCACTTTCACCCCTCTAAAAACGAAAAATTCAAAAGTTTTTGCATACACTTTTGGGAATTCTGTAAAAAGAGTTATTACAATAGGGAATTTAGATTACGAAAATCCACAAAAAGCGACAGTGAAAATTCCAAAATATAATCCAAGATTTAATATTTTACCAATAAAAATATCTTCTATGCCAGATATTAAAAAAGGAAAAGTTTCACTAACGCTAAAAGCTGGAGAAATCGTGGTTCTTGTTGTACATGAATTATTATAATAAAATTAGATTAACTAACAAAAGGTCGGAATAAAAATTTATTCCGACCTCTTTATATCTTTTTGGTTAAAAAACTTTAAGCTCTTTCGCCACGAACTCTATTCATAATTTCTTCAAATTCTTTATCATCAATAGTTTCTTTATCTAACAACTCTCTTGAGATTGCTTCTAACATATCACGATTTTCAGATAATAGACGTTTTGCTAATTCATAACGTTCATCGACAATATGTTTAATTTCTTCATCAATTTCAAAAGCAACTTGTTCAGAGTAATCTCTTTGGTGTCCAAAATCTCGACCCATAAATACGTTTTCTTGATTTTTACCGTAAGCCATTGGACCAAGTTTGTCAGACATACCCCAAGCTGTAACCATTTTTCTAGCCATATCAGTAACATTGATTAAATCTTGAGAAGCACCAGTACTTACATTTTCTTTGCCATAAACAATTTCTTCTGCTGCACGACCGCCTAAAGATACGGCAATTTTAGCTAAAAGTTTTGCCTTACTTACGTGAACGCTTTCATCTTTTGGTCTTGTCCAAGTAACACCAAGAGCCATACCACGAGGAATAATAGAAACCTTGTGTAATTCATTAGCATCAGGCAACAATTTGTCTATCAATGCATGACCAACTTCATGGTAAGATGTCAATTCTTTATCTTTATCTGTAAGAACTTTGCTACGTTTTTCAACACCTGCAATTACACGGTCAATTGAACAATCGATATCGTCCATTGAAATTTTATCTTCACCCTTACGAGCCGCAAGTAGGGCAGATTCATTCAACAAGTTTTGTAAATCTGCACCAGTAAAACCTGGAGTTCTTTTAGCAAGAACTTTCAAATCTACATCTTTATCTAATTTTTTATTTTTAGCATGAACTTCTAAAATTTGTTCTCTACCTTTTACATCTGGAGCATTGATATAAATTTGTCTATCAAATCTTCCTGGTCTTAAAAGAGCGTTATCCAAAATGTCAGGTCTATTTGTTGCCGCAATAACAATAATATTTGTATTTACATCAAAGCCATCCATTTCAACAAGCAATTGGTTAAGAGTTTGTTCTCTTTCATCATGACCACCGCCAAGTCCTGCACCTCTTTGACGACCAACGGCATCTATTTCATCAATAAATATAATACAAGGTTGATGTTTTTTAGCTTGTTCAAACAAATCTCTAACACGACTAGCACCAACACCAACAAACATTTCAACAAAATCTGAACCAGAGATTGAGAAGAAAGGAACACTAGCTTCGCCTGCAACAGCTTTTGCCATCAAAGTTTTACCAGTTCCAGGAGGGCCAACAAGTAAAACACCTTTAGGAATTTTTGCTCCTAACTTCATATATTTTTCACCGTTTTTCAAAAAGTCAACGATTTCTTCAAGTTCTTTTTTCTCTTCATCAATACCAGCAACATCCTTGAATGTTGTTTTAACTTTTGAATCCAAAAGCATCTTAGCCTTACTTTTACCAAAAGACATTGCTTGAGAACCGCCAGCTTGAATAGCTTTAATCATCAAGCCAAGAGAAATAATCGCAAATAATACAATTATGAAAGTTCCGATATTTCCAGCAAGTTGATTAGTTTCTGGAGCCTTTTTAACTGTTACGTCAGCATTTGACGTATTTAATTTATCCATCAATTCTTGATCGTTTGAAGGAATTTGAACCTTATATTGGAATAATGGAGATTGAGAATTCTTTGTTTCTTGAGTTAAAAAAGGAGAGGTTAAGTTTTTACCATCAGATTTTTTTTCTTCTTTTGCTGCTGGTTGTTCTTTTGGAACAGCAATAATCATATCATCGTATTTTTCAATTTTGGTAAATTCTTTATTGTCTAATTTTTGAAGAAAATTAGTATATGAGATTTCAGAAGTACTTGTTGTCGGTCCACTCATGAAAATAGTAGAAATGAAAACCATCACAACAATAGCTAAAATAACATACATACCCATTGATTGACTTTTGTTCATATATAATAACCTTTCAAAAAATAATAATTAATAAACTCTCGTGCCTTGATTATAACTTAAAAAGGGGGAAAAGTAAATAAAAATCAAACAATCTGGGGGCTAAGATTTTATTTCAATGTAAAGTTTATATAAAGATACTACGAGCTATGGTATAATAAAGACATGGATTATTTATTTGGTAGATAGAAAAGGAGATAAAAATGATTCCTATTTTTGATTCAAAACGTCAATATGCACAAATTGGCGAAGAAGCAGAAAAAGCAGTATGCGAAGTTATGAGATCTGGATGCTATATTCTTGGTCCAAATGTTAAAGCTTTAGAAAGTGAATTAGCACAATACATTGGATGCAAATATACAGTTGCATTAAACTCTGGTACAGATGCACTTCACATTGCATTAAGAGCTTTAGATATTGGAGCAGGAGATGAAGTTATCACTACTGCATTCACATTTGTAGCAACAGCAGAAGCTATCGGCATGGTTGGAGCTAAACCAGTTTTCGTTGATATTGACCCAGATACATTCAATATTGACCCTAAAAAAATTGAAGAAGCTATCACTCCAAAAACAAAGGCTATCATTCCTGTTCACTTATACGGACAACCTTGCGATATGGAATCAATTATGGCAATTGCTAAGAAACACAATTTAAGAGTTGTTGAAGATTGTTGCCAAGCTATCGGTTCATCATTCAAAGGCCAAAAAGTTGGTACATTCGGAGATATCGGATGTTACAGCTTCTACCCAACTAAAAACTTAGGAACAATGGGTGACGGTGGACTTTGCACAGTTAATGACGAAAAACTTAAAGATAGATTAATCGCATTAAGAAACCACGGTTCAATGGTTCGTTACCACAATGACGAACTTGGTGTTAACAGCAGACTTGATGAAATTCAAGCAGCAATTTTAAGAGTTAAAGCTAAACACATTGATGAATGGAACACAAAAAGAAGAGAACACGCTGCATATTATAACAAATTATTTGCAGGTTGTGCAGATGTTCAAACTCCAAAAGAATTGGATAATACATATTGCGTTTATCACCAATACACAGTTAAAATTCCTAACAGAGATGAAGTTCATAAAATGCTTCAAGAAAAAGGTATCGGTGCTATGTTATATTACCCAATTCCTCTTCACTTCCAAAAAGTTAACGCTTGGTTAGGAATGGGTGCTGGGTCACTTCCAATCACAGAAAAAAACACAGAAGTTGTAATTTCACTTCCAATGTTCCCAGAATTAACAAAAGAAGAACAAGATACTGTTGCTAAAACTTTGATGGAATGTATTGAAAAATCAAAATCAGCAGCTTGCTGCTAGTTTTGAAAACTATATTATAAAAAATCACCGTTCAAACTTTGAGCGGTGATTTTTTTTCGAGAACTATCCTATTAGGTTTAAATTATGATTTTCTTCTGTAAAATTTTGAACTAAGCCATTTTTTATAAATGTATCGTTTTGATTAAAAGCTGAAATATTATCAGTTTTTTTACCTTGAAATACAACTTGAAGTAAATTATACAACGGATTTTGAGGTAAAGAAGTCGCAGCACTAGATTCTGGGTTAGGAAGATTATTAATCCCTTGATCCATAAACTGAGTTCGCATATCTGCTCCGAACTTGTTGCCTAATTGTACTCCGTTGATTGATGAAGACATCGACCTTTACTCCTCTTATCCGATAACCTGCATTGAAAAACAGCCATCAGCAGGGTTTCCTGCTTCGTTATACGCTTGGAGTTTTCCAACTCCTCCTGGATAAGCATAATATCTTTTACCATTCGCTTCAAATGATTGACTTGGGTCAGTCATTGATTGTTGGAACGCACCATTTACATTATCATCTAAACCAGTTGCATACCAAAATGCTTGCAAAATATTATTCTTAATCACTCCGAATGTAGAACTTATAACATTACGAGTTTCTTCATCCGTTGGTTTAATATTAAAATTCGTTCTAACATAACTATCAGTTGATGCTGTAATTCTATTATATTCACCAGTATTTCTATCAACCATCGTAAAATCCTTTATAAATCTCTTCTCTTGTATATATAAAGTATTTACAAAGTAAATAATTGTCTTTTTTAACAAAATCGCCTTTACATTAGTTTACAATTTATCATCTTTTCCAAGTTTTGTCAGAAATTTTCCACCCATTACTTTTCAAATAAGCTAAACACCAATACCCATTACCATTGGTACAATTATTTTCGATTTCTTCTTTAGTTTTATCAATCCCCGCAGGTAATAATCCCCTGTCAGGCTCATAAACAAGAATATAAATATCTTTCCCAATCACATTAGGCTTCTTATCTCCATTAACATCAAAATAAAATTGTAGAGTATTTTGAGTCGTCTTAATTCCAAAGAGATTCCAAGAAGAACTCGCACTAGAACCATCCAAATCAAAATAAGCACCTTTTGCAGTTCTAAAGGTCATAGTAACCCAGCCAATAGTACTTTCATTTCCCCCGACAGAAGTTTCATAAGTTGGAGTTGCATGATTTAAAGTTTTAACAGCCCCCTTTTTGTGCCAACATCCAGCTTCTTGAAAACAAGCTCTCTCAATTTTCATATATGGAGCAAGAAAATTATTAAACCAATCCTTCATACCTTGAACACTTACCGTGACAGGCATTGCCTCTACATCATCTGCATCTGCCATACGCATAGCTTGAGCAACACTTGAATAATTTTCCTTAACCTGTGCTTCAATTTGAGCTCTTTGAACTTTTGAAATTAATGAAGGAATTGTAATCGCAGCAACAACTCCGATAATTCCTAAAGTAATTAAAACTTCTGCTAGTGTGAAACCCTTTAATCGATTATTTAACAATACAATCATCCCTCCAACTTACTATTTTAGATTTATTTTTAATAGTTTACTATGAATAATAATATTTTATTAGTTAGATTAGAAAATGTCAAGATTATACAATTAAGGGATGAAAGACGAACTTTTATTTAAAATTGGACAAAGTGTAAGATACATCCGAATGAAAAAAGGTATTTCACAAGAAGAACTTGCATTCAGAGCAAATTTGAACATGAATTCTATAAGTACACTCGAAAGAGGTCTAAATAATGTTAAAATTAAAACTCTATATGCTATTGCAGAAGCTCTGGAAGTCAAAATCGAAGATATTTTAAATTGCAAGTTTTAACCTTTTACGGCTCCCCAAGCTCGAACATCCCCACGTTCATATTTGATTAAATAATATCCGCCCAAATCATGAATATATTCAATTCCTGCTTCTTGGTAAATATCATCTTCCTTAGAAATAGGTGGCATACCTTTCTTTTCACGTTTTTTATTTGTTTTTGCAATTTCTTTTTCTTGCTTTTTCTGTTGTTTTAAGGCCTTATTATCTCGCACTTGGGAATACTGGGACATATCAACTTCAACCTTAAAAACAGGAATTAAAGCAATCGGATTTTTTGATTGCATCAAAATTAAAAAATCTCTTTCATCAGACAAAGCTAATTCATAATGCCCAGGAGGAATCATATTTCCCTCCCCGTCAGTCAAAGTATCCACTAAAGATAATGTTGGATAAGTAGATTCTCTGAGCGAATAACGATAAAAAGATTGAGAACCCAAAATCAAACCCGCAGTAATCTGAGGTTCGGTAGGATAAACTCTCGTTTCAGAGTGCATCATAATATTTTCAACATACATGCCCTCTAAAACCAATGCTAAATCCTTTCTAACATTTTTGAAATACTTGCTTTAATTTCAGCAAAACTCTTTCCTAAGGCTCTATCAGAGCCCATAAACACTAAAGACATATACTTTTGAGAATTACCTAATTGTCCTTCTTTTAACAAAAGACGATAACTTTCTCTCATCAAACGCTTTAGGCGATTACGCTTAACCGCACGCTTGTGAACTTTTTTACTTACAACAAAACCAACTTTTGTTGGTGTATCACCCTTTTTTAAAATACCCGCAAACAAAGTTACTCCACCCATACGGGAGGAGTTTTTAACTTTATATGTCGCTTTAAAAGCGGATCTTTTTTTTAAACGATATTGCTTTGGTAACATTTATAGCTTTTCTCAAACTTATTAAATACTAGAGATTAGCAAATGCACAATTAAGCACGTTTTTTAGCTGTGATAGACAATTTATGACGGCCTCTAGCTCTACGTCTGTTGATAACTTCTCTACCACCAGGTGTTGACATTCTAGCTCTGAATCCGCTTACGTTTTGTCTTTTTCTTTTTGTTCCTTCTAGTGTACGTCTCATTTTTTTATTTCCTTTTACTATTTATTTGTCGTATAATTCAAATGTTACAGGAAACAAAGCAAATAGTCAACAAATAAGAAGGGAATGGTTAAATATTATGAAGAGAAATATCGGATTTATTGGCTGTGGGAAAATGGCAAGCGCTATCATTAGCGGAATTTTAGCATCTGAAAAAGGTCAAAATTACAGCATTAAAGGTTCAGAAGTAACCGAAGAAATAGCAAAACAAGCATCTAAAAGACTTGGAATTGAGGTATTACACGACAACAAAACTCTTGCTGCAACTTCTGACATCGTTTTTGTCGCAACAAAGCCAAACTGTGTAGTAGATGTTCTAAATGAAATCAAAACAGAATTAAAACCAGAAACTCTTTTAGTATCAATTGCAGCTGGTGTTTCAACTCAAAAGATTGAAAACGTTCTAAATAATACTAGAGTGATAAGAATCATGCCAAACACTCCAGCACTTGTAAAATTAGGAATGTTTGGGGTTTGCAAAGGCTCTAAAGCTACCGACTCGGATTTAGAATTAATTGAAGGGCTTTTAACTTCTCTTGGAAAATGTATTACAGTTGAAGAATCACAAATGGATATCGTTACAGCAATTTCTGGTTCTGGCCCTGCATTTTTCTACCAAGTTATTGAAGACATGGCAAGAGCGGGAGAAAAATTAGGTCTTGATTACGAAAAATCATTAACACTAGCAACTCAAACAGCTCTAGGCTCAGCTCAAATGATTTTTAATAGAGGAGAAACATCTGTTCAAACTCTGATTGATAACGTCGCAACAAAAGGTGGTTGTACATTCGTGGGAATTTGTGAAATGAAAGAAGGACATTCTGACAAATTGTTCTATGATGTAATCGACAAAACAACACAAAAAGCTAACGCTTTAGGAAAATAAATTTAAACAAAGGAATCAAGAGCATAGGACACAATCTATGCTCTTTTTAACTCTATAACCCCCAATAACTTTTAGGTTTGAAAAGGATATTCCAGTATGGAGAAGTATTATCTTTAGGGTTTATATTTTTTCGAGCGAAGTCATAACAACTAGTTGTGTTAGCAGAATTTTTTGTATTAGGATTACAAAAATCTGGATAGGCATTATATACCGAAAAATATCTAAAAATATCATGTCCAACTCGATTTGGACCTTTATAGGGACCATTTGTATCAAATATAAAACAAACTCCCGCAGGATGATTTGTTCCGTAACTGCAAGCAAATAAATCTGAAACTAAAACTCCATTTTGAAGAATATAAACATTACGACTACCAGACATAGTATAATAATAATCATAAGTCGGAGTCCCAGTTAGGGTATAATATCTTATATTTTTTCTCTTTGCATCGTCTATGTAAAAATTTTGAAACGAAGAGAATTGTTTTAACCAAACCAAATTTAAGGAAGAAACGTCAGACTTTAAATCTTCATAGGAAGATGAACTATGACGTCCAGGAATATTAAAATCATTAATATCACTATAACCCAATTCTTGAACACTTGATTTTAGGGCTTGTTGAAACATCGCATCGGCTTTTTTAAATTGATTTTCAAGTACCTTAACTTGAACTTTTGTAGAGAGGATTGGAATAGTAATCGCCGCAACTACACCAATTATGCCAAGTGTTATTAGAACTTCCGCAAGAGTAAATGCACATTTTTTAATTATATCATTAACAGCAAGCATCGCAAAAGGTAGAACCCTCTCCCCTAGCCCCTCTTCCCTTGGAGAGGGGAACTCTCCTATGCGTTCGGATAGAGATTCTTCGCTTGCAATGACAGGAATATTTCGAACTTGTTCAGTTAAACACTTCACTTTATCCCTCGCCTCAAGGAGAGGGTATTTTGCTGTACATCCAGCTTGACAACCTGAAACAAGTTCAGAATGACACTGACTTAACTTTATTTCTCCACAATGGAACAAGCGGTTACCACCCGCGAAAACATCGGTTATTAAAGCCTTTAAGAGGTTACCCCCCCCCCGATTTCCAATCTATGATTAAGTTTTAGCATATTTCTCTCCTTACATTATATTTTTAGAATATCATTTTTACCTGTTTATTGCAACAAAAAAAACGAGCATTTTGCTATTAAACGCTCGAATTTTTTGTACAGTAGTAGAAGGAGGAAAAATATTTTAAAGTTTAAAAATGCATATCAAAACTTGGATGTCTGCCATTTATCTTTTCATCTTCAAGCCTCATTGCAGAACCAATCGTGAAATTTTGGGCATTAGTCTTATTAATTTCATAAGCAACATCACCATTAAAAACACCCTCATTTTCTTCTAAAAAATTAAATAACGGGTCAGCTGGAGCTTTGACAATGCCCTCTAAAGTTTCGCCAGCTTGTTGTATTGTCCTTTCTGGAACTTTTACATTCATTCCAAAAGGTTTAAACGGTCTATTAAACATGAAATTTGAATCAGCCATAACTTCTTGCCCTTTTTATCTTTTGATATTATCCTTATCGGCATTTCTTATAAAAAAATTTAATATTTTCTTTCTTATATTACAGATTGTTAACATAAAATTTCACAATCTTATTACGCATTTGTGCTAATATCTTGAATATGAAAGAATTAAAAGATTTTGAAAAAGACTTGAATAAATGTTCAAAATGCGGGTTATGCGAAATTGCTTGCCCACTTTTTAAACTTGAACCTAACGATTGCGTAGCAAGCAAAGGCAAATTCATAATGCTTCACGGAGTAGCAAAAGGAGAGTTAAAATTATCACCCAAAATCAATTCTTATATCGACATGTGCCTAAAATGCGGGAAATGTGATGATTTTTGTCCCAGTGGAATTGATGTCTGCACAATTTTAAATACCGCAAAGTATGAATATTCAAAAAACACCTTTAGCGGAAAACTAATTCATTTATTACTATCTAGACCTATATTTAGAACATTTGTAAAACTTTGCGAAACCATTTCAAAACCTTATAGGCCTAAATTCATAAATAAAGAAAAAACGACAACCGTTGCATATTTCAAAGGATGTGTTAACCAAATATTCCCCAATACGGACAAATATTTGGCTAAAATTTTCAAAAACTCTGATGTCGAAATTATCACACCAGATTTTGATTGTTGTGGACTGCCTTTTTTATCAGAAGGAGCAATGGAAAGATTTATTGAAAGTGCAAAATACAATATTTCAAAACTAAATTTTGATTATGACTATCTTCTAGCCGACTGTGCAAGTTGCCAAAGCACAATTTCTGAATACTCAAAATACATTGAAAACATTAATTTTGAGGGGAAAATTCACAACTGGGGAGATTTAATCGCACTAAAAAATTTAAAATTCAAATTCAAAAATCCTATAAAAATAACCTTCCACAAACCTTGCCATTTAAAAAATGACAAATTTTTCAAACGAATAATCGACAATTGCGAAAATATCGAATATATTCAAATGGAAGATTACGATGGATGTTGTGGTTTTGCAGGAAGTTTTGGAATAAAAAATAGAAAATTTTCTAAACAATTATCACAAATTAAAGCTAAAAATATCGCAAAAACAAATGTAGATTACGTAATTACAACTTGCCCTGCTTGCATTTTAGGACTTAAACAAGGATTATTCTTAGAAAATAACAAGACTAAAGTTATTAGCCTACTTGAATTTTTATCAATGGCAGATGAAATAATCTAACAAATTTATTCTATTCATACCTCAAAGCATCAATTGGATTGAGCAATGAAGCTTTATAAGCTGGATAATAGCCAAAACCAATGCCAATTGCAGCAGAAAATCCAAGTGACAACAATATAGATTGCAGGGTAATTGCTATATTCATGCCCGCAAATTTGTGCATCAGAAATGCTCCTAAAATTCCAATAGCGACTCCTGTCAATCCTCCAGCCATAGATAAAATAAATGATTCAATCAAAAATTGAATTCTAATATCAGATGCTTTTGCACCAATCGCCATACGGATACCAATTTCTTTTGTTCTTTCTGTTACAGAAACAAGCATTATATTCATAATCCCAATACCACCAACAATCAATGAAACACCAGCAATTGCTCCCAATAAAAGCGACATTGTTTTAGTTGTAGATTTAATTGTTTCTTGCATTTCCGCCAAATTTCTAATTTCAAAATCGTTATCTTGATTTTTACCAATATGGTGACGATGTTGAAGAATTTCTGTTATATCTTCTTGAGCTAAACTCAAAACTTCATCATTTTGTGCTTTAACAGCAATCATACTAACAGTTCCAGGGAAATCTGTACCAAAAACTTTTCTCTGTGCTGTTGTAATAGGAATAAACACCAAATCATCTTGATCTTGTCCCATTCCACTTGAACCTTTTGTTTTCAAAAGCCCAACAACTTTGAATGGAACATTCCCAATTCTTATAGTTTTTCCTATCGGGTCAACATCTCCAAATAATTCAGTTGAAACAGTTTGACCAATAATTGCAACTTTTGTACTATTCTTATTATCTTCTGGCAAAAAACCTCTACCAGATTCTATCTCATAATTTCTAATAAAAAAATAAGGTTGAGTTGTACCACCCACAGTTGTTGACCAGTTTTGGTTACCGTAGGTCAATTGTTTTGATTCCGCAGAATATGGAGCTATTGCCAAAACCCCACGAGCTTTAGACTCAATAACTTCCGCATCCTTCATTGTCAAAGTTGGACGAGTACCCATTCCCATTCGTACTCCACCTGATTTTGCAGAAGCAGAACGCACCATCAAAAGATTACTACCCATAGATTCCATATCTTTCGCAATCTTCTTACTCGCTCCAGAACCAACAGCAAGCATAATTATCACAGCACTAACCCCAATAATTATACCTAAACTAGTAAGAATTGAACGCATTTTATTTATTTTTAATGACACTGTCGCCATTTTTAATATTGATTTGAAATCTAGCATAATGACCTTTCTTTTCAAATAAGAGGAATTAACATAGTTTCTCTAAAATCTTATGTTTCTCTTGTTCTATGAGATAACCAAACATCTTTTGGTTCATCAAGCACAATATTTCCATCTTTGAACTTTACGACACGCTTTGTATATTCGGCAATGTCAGGTTCATGAGTAACAAGAACAATCGTTTTACCCATTTCCTCATTTAACCTAACAAAAAATTCCATAACCTCAATACTTGTTTTAGTATCCAAATTTCCAGTAGGTTCATCCGCCAATATCAAAGGAGCATCATTTACAATTGCACGTGCAATTGCAACACGCTGTTGTTGTCCACCAGACATTTGGTTAGGCATGTGGTCTTCTCGGTTTTTAAGTCCAACAATTTCCAATGCCCATTCCGCACGCTTAATTCTTTCTTCTTCTGGAATACCTTTGTAAATCATCGGAAGCATAACATTATCAATTGCAGAAGTTCTAGATATAAGGTTGAATCCTTGGAAAACAAAGCCCATTTTTTCACATCTAACCATTGCCAATCTATCAGAATCAAGATGAAGCATATCTTCTCCATCAAGATAATATGAACCAGAATTAGGCTTATCCAAAGTTCCCAACATATTCATAAAAGTTGATTTTCCAGAACCTGAAGTTCCCATAATTGCAACAAACTCTCCCTTTTTAACATTCAAAGATACATCATTCAATGCGTTGAATGAATCTTCTCCAGTTTGGTATGTTTTTATTGCATGCCTTACTTCTATCAAGTCCATAATTACAACCCTGTCTTTTCACCTAACTTAAAGTGCTTTATCATATTTTGAATTGATTTTATTTGGTTATATGTAGTTTCTGCTTCTTTTGAATTATTCATTGAATGATACATACTTCCAAACTCAAACAAATCAACATCAGTAGAAATCGCAAACATTATTTTATCTTTAAAGAATGAACACTTTAAATTTTTTGTCCCGAACGCAGTTTCTAAATTCTTCAACCGTTCCATAAATGATGGTGTAATTAAATATCTTGCCTCAACTTGATTTGTTGAAAGAACATCAAAGCGTTTATCAAATTTCCAATCTTCTAATTTTACCTTTTGCATTTTATTCTTCTTAGAAAATACAATTGCAATTATCAATAAAATAATCGGAATTGCACAAGGAACAATAAAATTTAAAAGTGAAGAAGATAAAGCTCCTAAAGAGAAAAAACCTGAAGATAAAATCCCAAAGGTGAAGAAGGAGAAAACCAAAACATTGATTAAAACAAATACAAGAAGCAATAAAATTATTTTATTTGATGTTAAGAAGGTATTGTTAATATTCTCATCTTTTTTAGATTTAATTATAGTATCTGCGTTAATTTGTTTATTGGAATCAAAACTCACAACAAGCCCTTTAAAAACCGTTGTTGTACTCTCATTTTTTTTACCTTTATTTGTATGATTTATCAACTCACACTCGCTAATGATATAGTTAACACCATCAATAGAACCTTTAAAACCGTCATCAAAAACAGTTTCGTTAAATTTTGCAAATAATTTACTATTCACTAAAAGCTTTTGCCAAGAATCGTCTTTATTCACATCAATTTTTTGGATGTTTAAAAGATTATAAATAGATTTTATACATTCAGACTCTTTTAACTTATTTTTAAAAGCTTTATCATAACTTGATGGAGAGAGTAAAAAGAAACCTAGGGAGAAAAAGGAAATAACTCCACAAATAAAACCGCCAAAAGCTGGTAAAATATCAGTTTTATTATGTTGATAAAGATAAAATACTAAATAACCAAAACCCAAACCCAATAAAAGATAAACAGGTTCTAGCAATAACATTGTTACTAAATAACTTTTTCTTTCTGATTCAAAGCCTTCAAGTTCAGTATTTATTTTCTGTATTGTTTCAACACGCTTTTTATCATTATCCTCTAATGATTTTATTGCCGCATTCATCTTTTGAATTTTATAATTATTTTCCACTTTTTCGTTCCTTTCTCCGAAATTCGGTATGCTTATTTATAGTCATAATTATAAACCAGCCCTTTCATTTAGCTTGAAATGTTTTATCATATTTTGAATTGATTTTATTTGATCATAAGTTTTTGCAATTTCTTTAGACTTTTGAATTGGACAATATAAACTACCCAACTCAAATAAATCCTTATTTGTCGGAATTGCTAACATTATAGTATCTTCAAAAAACGAACATTTAATACCTTTTGTTCCAAAAGATGTTTCTACCGATTTTAAGCGTTCCATAAATGAAGGAGTAAGAAGATATCTTGCTTCAACTTGATCTTTAGTATAAACATTAAATCTGTTATCAAAATCTATATCTTCAAATTTAGCCTCTTGCATTTTTTTTCTTTGGCGATAGAAAGGAATAGCAAAATACAAAATTATTACCAAAGAAAGAACTATCTCTAAAGTAACGACAATCCAAAGATCAAAGTCACTCGAAATTTCCATTATAAGACTTTCAGTTGATGCTCCAGAGTCAAGCATTGATTTGACATTAAAAAATAGAAAAACTAAAGCCATAAGTACTGCGGGAATAAAAGCAGTAAAAAGCATAAGCTTTATCGCAAATTTTGAATTTGTTTGATAATTTCTTATATTTTCATCCCCTTTTGAAGTTATTAAAGTTTCTGTTTTAAAAAATTTATTTGTAGGAAAAGATATAATTACTCCCTTAAAAACATCAACTGTGCTTTTGCTTGTTTTTGCAACAAGTGTTGTTTCTGCAATTTTATAATTTACATCATCATAACATCCGCATATAACATCATCAGGCTCTTGATATGAATATGTAGAAAACAAATTACTTTTTTTTAGAATATCATTTGAAAATGCGATACCTCGTATTGTATCCAAATTAAATTTCTTTAAAATCAGAGTATTACATTTTCGTTTTAAGTATTGTTTAAATTCTTTATCATAAATTCCAAAATTACAAATAAACGCAACGAAGTTAAAAAAAGCTAAAATTGAAAATATTACAGAAATATTAGGATAGGTCGCAATAAAAAACACAACAGCTTTGCCTAAACCATAGGTAACTAAAAATAAAACTATTTGCCACCATAACAATTTGAGTAGTCTTTTTTTTCTCTCTTCTTCAAAAGGTTGGATTTTAGCTATAATGTTATTTATAAATTTTTGTTTATCATATTCTATTATATTCATATTATTACCTTTCATTAGTTAATTTTAAAACATTCCTGGAGGACCACCACGTTTTTTACTATTACCATTAGATGATGCACCAGATTTCTTTTTACCACCAGTAGAACCAATTATTATCTCATCTCCAAGTTTTACTCGATTTGAGATTATTTCCACATTAGAATCATCACTTGCTCCTTCTTGAATGTCAACCCTTAAAGGTTTGTTTTTATCAAGAATCCAAATGCCTTGATTTTTATATTTTTGTCCTGTTGACTCAGGAGAATATTTCAACGCAATACTTGGAGCACATATTACATCCGCTCTTTTATTAGTGATTATTGAAACATTTGCTGTCATTCCAGGTTTTAATTTCAAATCATCATTACTTACACTAACAATTACAGTATAAGTAACTACGTTTGAAGTTGTTGTTGAATCTAACCTAACTTGAGTAACTTTTCCATAAAAAGTACTATCTTGGTATCCATCAAGAGTATATTCAACATCTTGTCCTTCTTTAACTTTACCAATATCAGCCTCTGAAACATTTACTTCTATTTGCATTTTTTTCAAATCTTGAGCAATCGTAAATAATTCTGGAGCCTGGAAACTAGCAGCAACTGGTTGACCAACATCAATATCTCGAGAAATAATTGTTCCATCAACTGGGGCAATTATTTTTGTATAACCCAAATTTGTCATTGCTGTTTTATAACTGGCTCTAGCTTGGGCAATTGATGCTTGTTGAGCACCAATAGAAGCTTTTTTTGCAAGATAATCGCTCTCCGCTTGGTCTAATTCACTTCTTGCAACAAAGTTTTTTGCATAAAGATTTTTATATCTGTTATATGTTTTTTGAGCCATAACCATTTCAGCATTCAATTTTGCAAGGTTTGCCTCTGCATTGTTAATTTGAGCTCGATTTTGGTCAACAGAAGCTTGGAAATTTGCTGGGTCAATCTGTGCAAGCAACTGACCCTTTTTAACTTCCGTATTGTAATCCACATAAATTGCTTTCATCAATCCAGACACAGTCGAACCAACACTAACTGTATTAACAGGGTTAATTGTACCAGAAGCCTCTACAACTTCCGTAATGGTACATTTGTCAAGTTTTTGGGTCTGATAGTGAACTTGATTAGATTTAAAATTATTATAACCTATTGAACCAATAACCAAAGCTATAACAATTGGAACAACAACTCTTTTCTTTGCATATTTTTTTAGAAATTCTTTAACTTTAATCTGCATTCTATTTTCCTTCTAAAGTTACTGTAACAGGCTGAGGCAAGGCAATTACACTTTCCAAATTAGCTCTTGCTACATTATATTTATAAATTGTTTCAATATACGAACATTGTGCATTGTTATAATTTACTTTTGCATCTTGTAGTTGGATATAATCACCTAATCCAACATAATATCTACCTTCTGCAAGTTCGTAGTTTTCTAAAGTTTGACGAACTTTAACTGCTAATAATGGAATTTGTTTTTCTAGTTCAATCATATCAATATAAACGTTTTGAACTTGGAAATAAATATCTTGATTCAATTGATTTAAAGAGTTTTCTGCAATATCTACTTGATACTTTGCCGCGTCAACTTTGTATTTTTGGTTCATCATATTAACAGAACTTGAAAGATTTACCCCAACATTGAAAGAATTAGTAGAATTTGTATCTCTAAATCCATACCCCGCATTAGCAGAAATTGATGGGTAATAATTTCTTTTTACATATACAAGATTTTCTTTAACCGCATCTAGTGTTGAATTGTAAGCCTTCAAATCCGCACGATTTTTATAAGCCATTTTCATACATTCTTCAAATGAATATGGGAATTCTTCAACCTTGTAATCTGTCAAAAGTTCAAGAGTTTCAACAGAACTTGTAAGTTTAGCATCTTTCACATTGACAGGAAGCTTACTTATTTCTTGATCTGATGGCTTAGTAATTTTTGTTAAATCAACAGGAGCAACATTATCAGCAACACTTGTATTAAAAATTTCAGTTCCAGAAATTGAATAAGCAGGAGCATTCACAAGATACATTGCATTATTCAAATTTACTAAAGAATTTTTATAAGCATTTTCAGCTTGAACAAGTTGGATTTTAGAATCGCTCAATGTAACTTCCGCATTAACCAAATCAATTTTTGATTTTATACCTTCATCAAAATAAGCCTTCGTTCTTTGATAGTTTCGTTCGTTTATTTGTACATAGGCTTTGTTAATTAAAACAGTAGCACGAGCAGCTAAAACTTGATAATATTTTTGCTTAACGTCAAAAGTTGTTTCTCTCACAGTGTTATAGAAATTATATTCATCTGCAATTAGATAGAACTTTTGCATCTTTATATGAGCATTAGTTTTTCCAAAATTCCACAACAATTGATTAATTGTTGCTTCAACAGAATATGCGTTTGTATTTTGCGAAACTTTTCGACCACTCACATCTTGAATATTGTAACCTGTACCAACACCAATTGTTGGAAAATAATCTGACCGAGCAGAACCGACATTAGTTTTAGATAGTCCATAATTGTATCTGGCATTTTTAATTGCAGGATTATTATTTAGGGCAATTGAAACACAATCGTTCAAACTCAGAACAGAACCTTGTTCAACCTTAACTTCATTCAAAGCGTAAGCTTCTGGGGTAAATAAAGCCAGAGTTAAAAATATTGATGTAATAATTTTTCCGAATGATTGCACGTTATATCCTCATACATTCAATATAACGATTAAACAATATTAAGGTTCATTTTTCATCATATGAAAAATGGAAAATTATTTTACTGAAAGAGATAAAATGTCGGCTTAGTAAAGCCGACCTACAATTTCTGATAAACATCATTTCCCTATTTAATCAACCCATCTTCCATACCCCCAAACCTCTCACAAAACATTTCACTAGATTGTTTTGCTCGGCAGAGTCCTTGGAGAGGGAAACAACTAAATAACAATTCGTTAGAGTAAACTCCTCATCTTAATCTTATCTCTTGGGAGAAGGAACATAAGCAAACATCTCTCCTCCCCAAGGGGGAGGCTGGGAGAGGGGATAATCCAAACAGGACACGAGATACTTCGGGTAAACTTGTTAAACTATTTTTATTTACAACAGTTCATCCCTCAAGATGACAAAACTGTAACGAACTTATTCCCTTATTTCCTTCTTCCTTATCCCTTAAAACCAACTTATCCACTCATAGACTTATCGACTTTTTAAATAATCTTATTCCCCAAGTGTGGATTGTAAAAAACTTAAGATATTTAAAATAATGTGGTATAAATAAAAAAGGGAGAACTTAAAAATGAATAAAAAAACAATTATCACTGTTCTAGCAATTTTAATCATACCTATCCTTGCATTTTTCGGACTAACAACTCACAAAGATTCTTCAACAGTTGCCGAAGCAAAGGGTAAACCACAAATCATAAAATTTTCATCAACAATGTGCCTTGAATGCAAAGAAGTTGAAAAAGTTTTCAAAGAAATTTTACCCAAATACGAAGACCAAATCACCTATACTGAAATCATTGTCGATAGCAGAGATGATATGAAAAACAACATGATAAAAAAATATAATGTCCAACTTGTTCCAACAATTATTATGTTGAATTCTGACGGAACACAATACAAACGAATTGAAACTGCAATACCAAAAGAACAAATGGAAACATATATTAAAGGATTAAAATAATGGAAAATTTAACACAACTATTTTCTACTCAAAGTAGCATTTATATATTATTTGGAGCAGCATTTTTGGGCGGGCTAATCTCTTCAATTTCGCCATGTTCATTGTCAATGCTTCCACTAATTATTGGATACATTGGGGGCTATTCAGACGAAAAACCTCTAAAAACTTTACTTCAAATGATTGTATTTGTTATCGGCTCAGGAATAGTTTTTTCCATTATTGGTGCAATTTGTGCTTTAACGGGAAAAATGTTTATCGGAAACCCTTACTTTGCATTGATTGTAGCTTCAATTGTAATGATTATGGGTTTGAAAATACTAGGATTTCTCGAGTTTGATTTACCTCCGATTATAAAAGAAATACCAAAAAATGAATTTAACAACGACTTTTTATATCCACTAATTTTAGGTGCGGTTTTTGCACTAATCGGGACTCCTTGTTCAACTCCTATTTTGGCAAGCATTATGGCTTTTGCATCAATTTCTGCCAAAATAAGTTCCGCAGTCATTATGCTTTTTCTATTTTCAATTGGTCAAGGTTTAATCTTAATTTTAGCAGGATTTATCACATCTAAAATCAAAACAAGCGAAAAATTTTATCAACTTTCTGAAAAAATTATGAAATTTAGCGGGATATTACTAATCCTTGTTTCATTATATATTTTTTATAAAATTTTCGGCGGTATCCTTGTAAAATAAGTCAGAATATAGTATCATATATACATATTTCAGACATTTTTAAGGAGTAGGTATAATGAAAACATACGAAGGGCAATTAACAACATCGAAAGATGAAAAATTTTGCATAATAATTTCTAGATTTAATGACTTTATCGGTTCAAAACTTTTGTCAGGAGCGATTGATGAATTAAGAAGACACGGAGTTGATGAAGAAAATATTGAAATCGTTAAAGTTCCTGGAGCATTTGAAATTCCAGTTATTGCAATGAAATGTGCTCAATCAAAAAAATATAACGCAATTATTACATTAGGAGCTGTAATTAAAGGTTCAACTCCACACTTTGATTATGTTTCAGCAGAAGTATCAAAGGGAGTTGCTCACGTAAGTCTTCAAACAGGAGTTCCAGTGATATTTGGAGTTCTAACAACTGATAATATTGAACAAGCAATTGAAAGAGCTGGCACAAAAGCTGGCAATAAAGGTGCTGATGCAGCTAAAACAGCAATTGAAATGGCAAATTTGGTTAAATTAGTGTAGGTTCAAAATCAGATTTTCTGAATTTTGAAAAGGAGTTGAGTATGACAGAAGCAATTACCGAGTACAGAAACGAAAACACCAAAGATATTGATTTATTATCAACTATCGACATGGTGAGAAAAATGAACGAAGAAGATCAAATTGTTGCAAAAGTTGTTGGAGATGAAGCTCCAAATATTGCAATGGCAATTGACATTATCGCAAAATCATTTCTTAAAGGAGGAAGATTATTCTACTTTGGAGCTGGAACATCTGGCAGACTTGGAATATTAGATGCTTCTGAATGCCCTCCAACATTTAGCGTTGACCCTTCAATGGTACAAGGAATTATTGCTGGAGGTCCAAAAGCTATTTTGCACGCAGCAGAAGGAGCAGAAGACAACTTTGACGAAGGGAAAAAAGATGCAAATATTCTTACAGACAAAGATGTTTGCGTTGTTATTTCCGCTAGTGGAAATCCAAAATATCTTCTGGGCGTTCTTGAAAAAGCCGATGAGATTGGGGCTGCAACTATTGCCATTACTTGTAATTCAAAAGGTAAAATTGCAGAAGAAGCTGGTCATGTAATTTGTGCCGAAGTTGGACCAGAAGTTATCGCAGGTTCAAGCAGATTAAAAGCAGGAACAGCACAAAAAATGATTTTGAACATGCTTTCTACTGGGTCTATGATTAAAATAGGTAAAACTTACGAAAACTTTATGATAGACTTGAAAGCAGTAAATGAAAAACTTAAAGACAGAGCAATCCGTATAGTTTCTCAAATTGCAGGAGTAACGAATGGCGAAGCACTTGCATCATTATTAAAATGCAACTGGGAAATTAAAACTGCAATTGTGATGAATCAATTGAAAGTTGATACAGATGAAGCGAGATTAGAATTAAAAAAACACGGTGGGGTTTTGAGAAAAATCATAAACACGCAAACCGTGTAGGAGGATAAGAAAGAGATGAAATTAACAGTACTTGGAGCAGGATGTTGGGGGCTTACTTTGGCGTGGCTTTTGACAGATAACTTTGAAAATATTACCGTTTGGGGTAGAGAACAAGATCTATCACAAGATTTAATAGAAAATAAACACACATCAAAACCACTTGAAGTTCAATTAGATAAAAAAATCGAAATCACTTCAGATTTAACAAGTGCAATAAAAGATGCGGACATAATCCTATCTGTTATTGCAACTTCAGGAACTCGTGATGTTTGTGAACACTTGAAAAATGCGGGAATAAAATCAGAACAAGTACTTGTTAATGCTTCTAAAGGAATTGAATTACCATCTCTTATGAGAATGTCAGAAGTTATAAAAGACGTTCTTCCTAATCAAAAATTGGTTATTTTATCTGGTCCAACTCTTGCAAAAGAAGTTCTTCAAGGCAAACCTACCGCAGCTTGCGTAGCTTGTGAAGACATTGAAACAGCAGAATTTGTTCAAAAAGCTTGCAATGTACCAAACAAATTCAGATTATATACAAATACAGATGTAATTGGAGTTGAACTTGGCGGTAGTTTGAAAAACGTAATTGCTATTGCTTCTGGGTTTGCACACACAATGAATTTAGGGGACAACTGCTCTGGAACACTTTTAACTCGTGGAATGGCTGAAATTGTAAGAGTAAGTATCCAACTTGGAGCAAATCCATCAACACTATACGGACTTTCTGGGATGGGCGACTTGATTGCAACTTGTTCTTCTCCAATGTCTAGAAATTACACTGTTGGTTCAATGCTTGCCAAAGGTAAAAAAATCAACGATATTTTAGCCGAACTTGGGTCCGTTGCAGAAGGGGTAAAAACTTCTAAGGCTATTTGCGAATTAGCAAAAAAATTAAATATTGAAGTTCCTGTATCTAGTGCAATCTACGAAGCCGTTTATACAGATATTACACCAGAGCAATTGCTATCAAAATTAATGAATAGAAAACTTAAAGAAGAAGAAAGATACGTATAATGAAATTTGCCGTTAGATACTTAAAAAATACATTTTATCCGCTAAATCTTCCAGATTCAATGAAACTTGAAGATGGGCAAATGGTTATTGTCCGTACTGAAAAAGGCGAAGAAGCACTGAAAGCATTTATTGTAAATTCTCAAATCGAAAAAATTTGGGAACATTCAAAAAATAAACCAGAACCTCTTTCCGTAATTAGGACAATGACACAAAGAGATTTGCAAACATTAGAAGAAATAAAAAAAGAAGAAGTTACGGCTTATTTCAAATGCCAAGCTCTAGTAAAGCAACACAAACTTTCGATGAATCTTGTTCAATGCAGGATTACATTTGATAGAAGAAAAATAACTTTTTACTATACAGCTCCAGAAAGAGTTGACTTTAGAGCGTTGCTAAAAGACCTTACTCAAGTATTTACAAGAGTAAGAATCGACTTACGCCATATTGGAGTAAGGGACGAAACCTCAATTTTAGAAGGTGTTGGGTTATGTGGACAACCTTTCTGCTGTTCAAGCTTCCTTAGAAAATTTGCGACAATCAACGTTAAACTTGCAAAAGACCAAGGAATGCCAATTGCTCCAGGAAAAATTTCCGGAACTTGCGGAAGACTTTTATGTTGCTTAACTTATGAATATTCAAATTATATTGATGCGGCTAAAGGAATGCCTCCAATTGGCTCATCTGTAATGACAACAGAAGGTCTTGGGAAAGTTTGCTATCTGCAATTTATGAGTGGAAAAGTTGCAGTAAAAATGGAAGACGGAAAAACAAAAGAATTCGATAAAAATGATATCGAAATGGTTGATGCAGATGTTAACGTAGAAATTGATGTTCCCGCTATTAACAACTACCAAGATGAAGATAGTAGCAATATCGACATCAAACAACTCGAAGATGACAAAAACAGTTCCACTGGAAATGTTTAAAAATTTTGAAAGCAAAAGGCAAAAACCTTTTGCTTTTTAAATATGTTTGATTTTATAATATTAGCGAGGATTCTTCATTAAGAACCTCCACGAAAATATACAAATTAATGGAGAAAAACAATGAGCGTATTGGAAGCAGGAATGATGGTTTGTTTCGGAGCAAGCTGGCCATTCCAAGTAGTTAAAACATTCAAATCAAAAGAGGTTGGAGGAAAAAGTATCCTATTTTTATGGTTAGTTGAAATTGGATACGTAATGGGAATGTTGCACCACATATTATACGCACCAGATAAAGTAATTTATTTATACCTGATGAACTTTATACTTGTTGGAGCGGATATGACATTGTATTATAAGTATAAACACGACGCAAAAGTTAGAGCTGACCTTGCGAAAGCAGAATTACCAGCAAACGTTGTCCCAGAAGAAATCCCAGTTGAAGTTGAATAAACTTTAAAACTCAAGATTTGCAAAAGCATAATAAAACCGACCAATCAAAAAGATGGTCGGTTTTATGTTAAATACTTTATAAATTACTATTTCAACATTTCATTTATCGCTTTAGCTGCTTTTTTACCAGCACCCATTGCATTAATAGCGTTTGATGCACCAACAGGAGCAACGTCACCACCTGCAAATACACATGGGATATTTGTTGAACGAGTATCAGCATCTACTGAAATATAACCTTTTGCATCAGTGATAATGTCTAACCCTTCAGCTTCTGCAGATCTTTGAATAATTGGGTTAGGACCAGTACCTAGAGCAACAATAACAGTATCAACATCTTCAACGACGAATTTGCCTGTTCCAACTGGCTTTCTTCTACCTGTTGCATCTGGCTCACCAAGTTCGCATAATTCAAACTTCATGCCAGCAACATAACCTTCATTCTCCAAGATTTCAACTGGAGCATGCAAGAATTTAAATTGAACGCCTTCTTCTTTTGCGTGACGAATTTCTTCCAAACGAGCAGGCAATTCTTTTTCAGTTCTACGGTATAAAATAGATACTTCTTCAAAACCCACACGAACCGCAGTACGAGCGGCATCCATTGCTACGTTACCACCACCGATAACAGCTACTTTTTTACCCACTCTTAATGGAGTAATGCTTTCTGGATCACGTCCTGCACCCATCAAGTTAACTCTTGTTAAAAATTCATTTGCAGAGAATACGCCATTCAAGTTTTCACCTTTAATGTGCATCATTTTTGGAAGTCCTGCACCTGAGCAAATAAAGATTGCATCAAATCCATCTTCTTTCAATTGTTTCAAAGTGATAGATTTACCAACAACCACGTCAGTGTGGAATACTACACCCATTGATTTCAAGTTTGTAATTTCTCTATCCAAAATTGTTCTAGGAAGTCTAAACGGAGGAATACCATAACGCAAAACACCACCCAATTTGTGTAAAGCTTCAAATACAACAACTTCATGACCAGCTTTTCTCAAATCAGCTGCGGCAGTAATACCTGCACAACCAGAACCAATAACTGCTACTTTTTTGCCAGATGGTTTAATTTCAGTTTGTTCAGCTTTTGTATTATCACCAACATAACGTTCTAAAGCACCTATCGCAACAGGTTGACCTTTAATACCTAAAACACAATTGCCTTCGCATTGTCTTTCTTGAGGACAAACACGGCCACATACAGATGGAAGCATACTAGTTTGACGAATAATTTTACCAGCTTCTTCCAAATTATCTTCCTTCAATGCTTTTATAAATTCAGGAATTTGAATATTTACAGGGCAACCTTGTACGCATCTTGGATTTTTACAATGCAAACATCTAGAAGCCTCTAGTTTAACTTGTTCTTGTGTTAAATTACTTTCAACAGGCTCAAAGTTTGAACGTCTTTGAATTTTATCCTGTTCTTGAACTCTTTGTCTTTCCACAACCATAATTTTATCCCTTCTTCTAAAAATTATATTTATATTTTATAGATTAACAATATTCTAATTAAAAAATAGACTTAGTGCAAGTTGTTAATCTAGCGTAAAATATCTAGCTCAAGACTTTCAAATATTTTCAAAATGTGCTAGAATGAGGAAAATTTTATTAAGCGAGTGAGTTAATGATAGTTTTTGAACATATTACTTTTATCTTATGTGTAATCTTAGTCGGATTGACTACTTGGTTTTTCTCGTCTAAATTTTATGAAAAGCAATTACTTTCGCTTAAAACTGAAAACTTAGAATTAAAAGCAAAAATTGGATTAAATGAAAATATCATTAACACTGTCAAAGCAGAATTTTCAAAAATTGCACAAGAATCCTTAAAAAACCAACAAGAACAGTTACTTTCTGTTCACTCAACAGATTTAAAAACAAAGATGGATTTATTTAAAGCTGAAGAAATTTCACCTCTTAATACGATATTAAAAGACTTTAAAGATAGCATTGACAATTACCAAAAATCACACAAAGAAGAATCCTTAGAAATTAAAAATGCAATTTCAATCGCTGAAAAATATGCAAAAGCCTTGACGACAAATCAAAATTCCAAAGGTGAATTCGGAGAAAAACTACTTGAACAAACCCTGAATTTTGCAAACTTAAAAGAAAATGTTCATTATACAAAACAATTTTCTCAAGGAGCAACAAAACCAGATTTCATTATATATTTGCCTGAAAACAAGCATTTGATAATTGATTCAAAAGTTATATTGAAAAATTATCTTGAATACCGTGAAACAGAAACTGAATGCGATAAAAAGGCTTTTCTGAATGATTTAACAACTTGTATAAACCAACTCGGAAATAAGCATTACGAACAGATTGAAAACACACATCAAGCTGGATTTATCTTGATGTATATTCCAATAGAGTCTTGTGTAAATCTGATTTATACAGACCCAGATTTTAGAAAAATTTTAGAACTAGCAAATGCTCATAATATAATCATAACTGGAACACCTTCCATTATTGTTACTCTTCGCTTAGTTGCGAATCTCTGGACTACAAAAAACAGTTATGACAATGTTAAAAATATCATAGAAACGGGAGAAAAACTTTATAACAATATTGCAACACACGCACAAAATCTTTTGACTATTCAATCAGCAATTGAAAATGTTTCTAAATCTATAAATTCCGAAATCAATAGATTTAAAGAAAAAAATAATGGAAGTATCTTTAAAGAAGCAGAGAAATTACACGAATTTGGAATAGAAGCGAAAAACACAAAATCTGGTAAAAAATTTATTGAAAACAAAATACCCGAAGAGTTTTTAACCACAGAAGAATAAATATTTGGGGCTACAAGGAGAACAAAATGACAGATGCATATTTTAAAGAAAATAACAAATTTTTAGGACTAAGCGGAATAATTAACCGCAGAAATTTTATAGTTAATTTTTTAATCCTTGAAATTATTGAAGCACTGATTTTAACAACTCCATTGTTATATTTACTCTTCACTAATCCCGATATGATGCTTGATTTTTCATCAAGTGCAATGCGATCTAATGTTTTTCCTATTTGGTATTCAATATGGCTAGGAATTGCAGGGCTAATTGAATCAATTTTATTTTTCCCAAGTATCATAAGAAGGGTTAGAGATATTGTAGGAGAAGTTGATGAAAACAAAGTTTGTTTAGTTGCTTCTGTTCTTGCAGTACTCGTTTTAATCGGTTATACTCCTGCGAATAATGTTGCCCCATTGTTCAGAATAATGTCATTATTTGTAATTTTTATTCTAATGATGACCAAGGGAAAAATATCTTCTAAAAAGCCAAAAAGTAAGATTGCAAAATTCAACTGGGGAGCATGTTTTGGAACATGGATGTGGGGACTTTATAATAAAAGCTACATCACAGCACTAATGCTACCATTACTTTTAACAACTGGTTGGTTTCCATTCATGCTAATTTGCGGAATAAAAGGGAATGAATGGGCATACGAAAAAAATAAAAAATATTCAGAAATTGAAGATTTTCATAAATCTCAATCTAATCAATCTGCACTATGGGCCGTTGTAACCCCAATAATCGTAGTTTTAGGATTTATTGGGATAATTATTGGTTCTGGAGTTGCGGTTTATTGCCTAACAAAAGATAACCCAAAATTTACAAATATGATAACTCAAAAAGCTGCCGAATACCAAGAAGTTGCAGTCCAAACAAACTTTGAAAAAATAGAGTTGACGAATTCTGAGTATAAATTCTACATTGACCCACAAATTTGGGTAAAACTTCCAGAAAATTCTAAAAAATCAATGTTCCAACTCGCTCTAACACACATTGCAAAAGAAAAAAATATAAACGTTGAAAATACAGAAGCGAGAAATGAATTTAAAGGAATTGAAATTTATAACAAAATAAAAATTTATAGCTCTTTTAATAACGAACTTTTAGGAGAATACACAACTACTCCCGCAGAAATGAAAAAGTCTTACCAAAAAACAATCAAAGGCGAAAAAGGTGCATTGAAAAAATACATCAATACAATGAATAGTGGTTATAAATTCAACGAACATCCAACTTTGCCGTAAAAAAAATAAAAAGATGAATAAAAAATTTTATCGCAAATCCACCTGTTCAACGTTGATTTCTTGCAAATATTTATCCAAGATTTCACAAGCATCATATATAAACTGTCCGCAAGGGCGAGTTTGATAATACGTTTCAGTCCTTTCTGATGGAACATAAGAATCCGACTTGCAATCCAAGCCCAACAATTCACGACAAATTATTGAACCATGAACTTTTTCAAACTCTTTTGCAAGGTGTTGAACACGCTCATAGTGTTCCGCTTTAGCATCCATATCTATCGGAGAAATATAACCCTTTGACAGACCTAAAACCATAAATATTCCACTCACCGCACCACATACTTCTCTCAAACGCCCCATTCCTCCTCCAAAAGAAGATGATAATTTTAAGGCAGTATTAAAATCAATTCCAAACTCTGGAGCGTAAGTTGCAAACACTGATTGAGCACAATTATAACCATGTTCAAATAATTCTTTTGCTTTTTCTGCGTGAGATGTCATATTAAAAAACCTCTTTTATTTACACAAACAATTCATACAAAATCACAGAAACAGAAGTTGCCAAATTCAAGGATTCCACTGTTTTTGCCATTTCTATCTTAACTGAATTTGTTGAAAATTCTATCAATTCTTCAGACAAACCATTCGCTTCTGACCCGAACATTACAACCGCAGGAAGCTTAGGAGTGAAGGATTTTAACATATTAGTTGAACGTGGAAGGGTTGCAATTTTTTCAAAACCATCAAAAATTTCCTTTAAATCCTCTATTTTTGGGATATGAAATATTGGTAATTTCCAAAGATTTCCAACAGATGCCCTAACACATTTAGGATTATAAATATCAACACTTTCGCCATACAAAACAATTGCATCCGCACCAAAAGCAACAGATGAACGAATAATAGTTCCGAGATTTCCTAGGTCTTTAATATCTTCTAATAATACAACTTTTTTAGATTTTTTTAAGATATTTTTATCGTATTTTTTTTGAAAACCTACTGCAACAGCAGATGGTGCAGAATCAGTCGTGGAAAGCTTTTTCAAAACTGGTTCAGTCGTTTCAATGACAATATTTTTGGCAAAAATATAGTCATTTATTTTACTTTTTTCAACAAAAATATTTTCTAGTTCTATTCCGCAATCAAAAGCTTCTTTAATTGCTTTGTAACCCTCAAGCAAAAATTTTCCACTTTGAATACGGTATTTTTTTTGTTGAAGTTTTACAATTTCTTTTACTAGATTATTATTGACACTCGTAATTTCCACTACTTTACCTCAAATTCTTTTAGCCATTCTTTTTCTTGTTCAGTCATCATACCATAATCAATCAATTTATTTTCATAATTCATATGAACAAAAGAATGTATTTGACCATCTTTATAGTAACAAGAATTTTCTAATCGAACCCCGAAAAAGCCTTCTTTATATAACCCTGGTTCAATAGAAAAACACATACCTTCTTCAAGATTAACTTTTGCAATTTCACCTGTACTCAAATTTGGAGGATATTCATGAACATTTATACCGATACCATGACCCAATCCATGGTTAAAAACAAAACCATCCAAATCTTGAGAGTTAAAAAAGTCATGAGTTGCTTTATCAATTTCAAAACCCATCACTGGTCGTTCAGTATGAGTTTTAGTATAATTAAAAGCTCGTAAAAAGGCTTTTAAAACCGTTGTATAAATTTTCTTTTGTAGAGGCGAAGGAGTCCCTTTAACAAATACCCTTGTAATATCTGTTGCTAAACCACCTTCAAAATATGCTCCACAATCAATCAAAACAAGGCTTCCATCTTCCAAAACCTCATCTTTAGAACATTTTGAATAATGAGCAAGTGCGGAATTTTTATCTTTAGCTACAATAGATTTGAAACTCAAACCTAATGCACCTTGTTTTTTAAATTCTTCTTCTAATCTTTGAGAAATATCAAATTCTGAAATATTATCGTTATTTTCAATATAATCTCTAATGGCACTAACGGCCATATCAGTACGATTAAAAGCATTTTTCAAATGTTCTAATTCCGCATCTGTTTTCTTTGCTTTCATAAGTTTTACAGGATTATTCTTCATTGGAATTGCACTATTACCCAACAATTTATAATCATAACCATTGATTGAAGTCTTATCAACAAACACTTTTTTATTAACAGTTTTCAAAAACTCATCCAAAGCCTGCATTTTATCCTGTGTAAATAAAATCGCATTATTTTTAAAAATCAGAGCCTTTGCTTTAATTTTCGCAGAATAATTTTGAGAAAAATTTCTCATATTAAAAAGATACGAAACCTCATCCAAATCCGTCAAATAAACAGCCGAATCAGGAGATAAATGATGAGAAATTCTTCCTATCTTTTTAGCAGTAGATTTTCCTGTATATTTTTCATCCAGTACCACATCAGAAGAATTATCTCTCGATATTTCAGAATCCAAAGGGTCAGAATCTAACAATTTTACCTTTCGAGATTTAGAAATTATTTCAATTTTATTTTGAGAATTCTTTTTTGAAAACATCCCAAGAACTTCATCTTGAGGAATTTTTTTTATAAGTTCTGGCAAATATTTTTGCCCTGTTTGGAGCTTTACAACAGTAATGTTGTCATGATTAACCTCTAAATCAGCTTGAATATGATATCTTCCATCAACAAAAAGATAAATTGTTTCTGGGGTAACCAAAGCCTCACCAGTAGAACCAGAAAAATTTGTTAATTTATAACGAGAATTTTCTTCTAAAGTATTATATTCAACCAAAAACTCATTCGTTGCGTTAACCAATAAAAAACGAAGAGAATTTTTAGCCATAAAGTCTTTAATTATAGTAATGTTATCCAAAATTTTGCTCCAATTTTATAATTAAAAAAGAGCCGATTATAAAATCGGCTCTACAAAAAATCTATTAGTGTTTGCCAGTAACTTCGATTAAATGCCAACCGAATTGAGTTTCCACCGGCTGAGAAAGTTCACCAACTTCTAAAGAAAAAGCAGCATCCTCAAAAGGTTTAACCATCATACCTTTACCGAAGAAACCTAAATCGCCACCATTTTGACCTGAAGGGCAAAGAGAATTTTCTTGAGCAGCTTCAGCAAATGACTTACCATTTTTAATTTCATCATATAAATCTTGAGCTTCTTTTTCTGTTTTAACAAGAATATGACTTGCTCTAACTTCTGTTGTCATAATAAATACTCCTATATTTTCTACAAGAGCGATTATAAAATAAAAAGGTTTGTCTTGCAATACGACAAGAACAAACCGGAAGTTATAAAACATGAAAAATTTTCTTATTTAAGGCGTAAGTCCGAAGGTTTTAAACCAAACCGCAAAAAGAAAAAATCTTGTCGCAACCCCGAAAAAGTGCTTGGACACTCCGAACTTACATATATATAATAAACGGTCATGCCAGTAAATTTCACCATTCTAAAGAATAAATTTTCGCCCCAATATCTAAGGATTTTCTACTACTACTTTAGAGTTAGATATAAATATTTCAAAATTCATCTTGATTTTAAAAAAGTTTTATTGTAGAATAGACGAGTGACAAGTGAATATTTATGCGGAAGTAGCTCAGTTGGTAGAGCGTCTGCCTTCCAAGCAGGCTGTCGCGAGTTCGAGTCTCGTCTTCCGCTTATTAAAAAAGAGTCGTTTATCGACTCTTTTTTAATTTATATAGGCAATTTTTTTATTCTAAATGTTTTGTTATATATAATGGGAAACATAGGAAATATTATATTAGCATCTGTCAGAAAAAGAATTCCAATTTCTTTAAATGGAACTCAATATTTACCTGCGAATTATAAATTCAGCCTTAAAGATCCATATATTTTAGAAGCTCTTCCAGAAGGAAGTATAGATAAATTTGTAAAATTTGAAAATCAAAATCTTAAAAAGGTTTGTCAAACTTTAGACAACCTTACTACTTCTAAAGGATTTAGCGAAGGAGAATTGAAAGCTTTATACCTTAAAGCTTTTCCTAATATTAAACCTCCATCCGATGCAAACATTGATGCCATGGTATATCTAAATTCTTTGTCTGGCAAAATTGGGCAAAAATTTGATGCTCACGGAATGGCAAAAGGCTCGATTTCAGAGCAACTGAAAGAATTAAACAATCTTCTCACAAATGGGATAGATAAAACCAAAAACTTTTTCACTGCACCACTTGCTCTCCCTGCCGAAGCAATTCAAGGAGCAGGGGCTGGACTTGGAACCGCAGGAGGATGTGCATATAGAAGTGGCTCATTTATACTCGTAGGCGAGAAATCAAAGCTGATAGAAGAAAGCGGAATTAAACACGTCATAGTAAATGACGCTTATTACAACATCATAAATGATTTGCAACGCAGATTTCCAGAAGTCAATTTCGTCAGAGCGGACAAAGCCACAGAATATTTTACAAAGCTATAATTTTCTTTCTTCTCTCAATTTTTTTACAAATTTTTCCAAGCGAGAAAGTGCAATTTTAAGATTATCTAGGGAATAAGCATAAGATATTCTCAAATAACCTTCGCCACATTCTCCAAATGCTGTTCCAGGAACAAGAGCAACCTTTTCTTCTTTCAAAAATCGTGTTGCAAATTCCTCACTTGTCAACCCAAATTCTTTTATACATGGGAAAACATAAAAAGCCCCAAAAGGTTCAAAACATTGCAAACCAATTTTCTTAAAAGCATCCATTAAAAATCTTCGGCGTTGATTGTAAGCTTGTCGCATTGTTTTTACATCTTCATCACCATTTTTGATAGCCTCAATTGCAGCGTACTGACTTGATGTAGGAGCACACATTATCGCAAATTGGTGAATTTTAGTCATTTGTTTAATAATCTCTTTTGGAGCACAAGCATAGCCCAATCGCCATCCAGTCATTGCATAAGCTTTTGAAAATCCGTTAATATAAATCGTTCTTTCCTTCATACCAGAGATTGAAGCGATTGAAAAATGTTTATCCTTGTATGTCAAAGCGGAATAAATTTCATCCGTCATAACCAAAATATCATGTTCAATTACAACTTTAGCAATTTCCTCTAAATCCTTTTGTTCCATAATTGAACCAGTTGGATTATTCGGAAATGGAAGAATTAAAACCTTTGTTTTTTCAGTAATTGCATCTTCCAATTCTTTTGCGGTTAATCTGAATTCATTTTCTTCTTTTAGATTTATAATTACAGGTTTTGCTCCCGCTAAAACGGCACAAGGTTCATACGAAACATAAGACGGTTGAGGAATTATAACTTCATCCCCCGCATCGATAACTGCACGAAGTCCAATATCAATAGCTTCTGAACCGCCAACAGTTACAAGAACTTCATCATCTGGATTATAATTCAAATTATATGAACGCTTCAAAAAATTTGAAATTTCAATTCTTAAATCCTTCAAACCTGAATTTGAGGTGTAAAATGTCTTACCTCGTTCAAGTGCATATATCCCTTCATCACGGATGTGCCAAGGAGTATCAAAATCAGGTTCTCCAACCCCTAAAGAAATAGCATCTTTCATTTCACTAACTAGGTCAAAGAATTTTCTAATCCCAGAAGGTTTTATACCTACAACAGTTTTTGAAAGGAAATTCCTCATGGAGTAATTACCTCACGTTCATCTTTTTCTTCTTTATTTAATACAGTACCATGGTCTTTATATTTTTTAAGAATAAAATGAGTTGCAGTACTCAAAACAGAATCCAAGGTAGAAAGTTTGTCTGATACAAAATTAGCGATTTCTTTCAATGTCTTTTCTTCTAATATCACCATTAAATCATATCCACCAGATATCAAATAAACAGCTTTTACCTCTGGATAATTATAAATTCGTTCTGCAATATTATCAAAACCCTTACCTCTCTGAGGAGTAACTTTAACTTCAATCAATGCCATAACCTTTTCAATTGAAGTTTTTTCCCAATTGATTAAAGTATGATAACCACAGATTATACCTTCATTTTCTAATGCCGAAATTTCTTCTAAAACTTTCTCTTCCGTCGTACCTAATAGGATTGCAAGTTCGTTAAAATCAATTCTGCTGTTTTTCTCCAAGATAGATAACAACTCATCTCTCATAAAAAAATCCCCCGTATTCTCTTTTGATTATATCAAAAAAACAGGAGATTTTTTATTTTGTAAATTTAGAAACAAAATTTTCTAACCAAGAATTTTTTAAACCCATAGATTCTTCAAGATTCTTTTTAGGAAGCTTAGAAGCCATCTCAAATGAATCTACCATTGAATCAGAGTCAAACAAACTTTTTGCATCTTTTTGTTCTTGTTTTTTACGACCCCTCATCATATAACCAGTATTGCCACCGCTTCCGCCGTCGTTGTTCATATTAGCGGCTGCTTTTATTACAGGTTGAGCACGTCCAATATTTACATCGAAACTCATTTTTCCATTCCTTATGTTAGTTTCCCTTACTTATATAAAAACGAAAAACCATGAAGTTTTGTTACAATCTCGAGAAAAATTTACAGAACTTAATAATTATATTTAGGGTCAAAGGTACACTATATAAACTTTTCCGAGATTTATTACTTAATGTTACAATTATAGCAAATAATTAAACTTTCAAATGATTTTTACCGATACATTATACAAAAGAGTACTCAGAGGTTTTGACATGTCATTAGCAATTTCAACATTAGAATATCTGCAAACACGGTTGAATATACCAGATTCAAAACTGCAAACTTATGCAGATAAGTCTGTTGAAGAAATTATACAAGCAGAGGCTGCTCAAGGAAATCAAGCGGCTATCCAGCTTGCGGCGGATATGTTTTCTGATCCAACACAGTTAATCGAGTTGTTTCAACTTGCTGACCCTGAAAATAAACTAATTATTATGCAATCAATGAACTCCGAACAATTGGAAAAACTGTTACCAATGCTAGAAACAGAAGACTTGTTACAAGGATTGCAATTTTTCACCCAAGACAACTTGATGGATTTATTGAAAGAAATACCAATGGAAGAATTGGTAAAAACTGTTATGCAATTGTTTTCAGAACGAGAAATTATAGAAAACATGCCAGAAAAAGAGTTAGATAAACTTTTAACAAGCCATGATATGGACAAAGAACTTGTGTTGAAGAATTTACAATCCCTTCCAGAAATTTACTTGCAACAAATTATAGAAAGCGTTACAGGAGAAGAAGCACAAGGTAATGCACAAGAAATGGTTATCCAAATTGGCCAAATGGGCGACCAGAATTATAAACAAGCAATAATGAATCTTCAACCTGAACAAAAAAGACAACTAACACTTGCAATAACAAGTGCAGAACCTAAATATTATGAAAAATTCAGTGCTGATGCTTATACTCATATAATAAATAGAGAACGTCAAAAGGACGAAACCATAAAAGCAATGGGAGTAATCAAACCAGAATATTTGCAAAAAATGATTGCAACATTACCACAAGACTTGATGTCTGTTGTAATAACACAAATTGATACAGAAAAATTTGCAGATTCTTTGATAAACAAATTTCCTGAAATATTGGCAAAGTTCATCGCAGGATAATGGATGTAATTTTAAATGTAGGTCGGCGTTGCCACGCCGACCTACATTTTATAAACGAAACAAGCATAGTAATTATCTTTTCCAAACAGCGTCAGAAATTTGCCAACCGTTATTTATTAGGTGTGTCAAGCACCAATAGCCGTTTCCGTTCAAACAATTCTGCTCAACTTCTTCTCGTGTTCTATCAAAACCTGCTGGGACTAATCCTTTATCTGCGGTATATGCCATTACATAAATATCTTTTCCAATTTTGTTTGGTTTTCTATCTCCATTTGCATCAAAATAAAAAACTAGCCCAATGCTATCGGTATTGATTCCAAAAAGAGTATTCATTCTATAAATACTCATTCCATCAATATTAAAATATGCACCTTTTGCAATCACGAAGGTTACAATATAAGTTCCTAATCCAGCATCATAATCCCACGGAGAAGAATTTCCTTGCAAATCTTTTACTGTTCCCTTTTTATGCCAACAACCAGCTGTGTTATAACAAACTTTTTCGACTTTCAAATATGGTAAAATATAATTTTTGAACCAGTTATTTGTTGGCTCTTGTCCTTCATCTGTCGCTATTGTCATATCAAAATCAACATCATCAGCTTGAACGGCACGCATAGTTTGTGCAATAGTGGAATAAGAAGCCTTAATCTGTGTTTCAAGTTGTCGTTTTCCAATTTTTGAAATCAATGTCGGAATTGTCATTGCTGCAACAACTCCTATAATCCCGAGTGTAATCAAGACTTCTGCCAGTGTAAATGCTTTTAAATGTTTTGTTATCTTTTTCATTTTTAGCTCCCAAATAAGAATATGTGTAAAATTATGCCATCAATGACATATATTTATGACATGAATTATACCTATTATATAAATTACTGTCAAATATGACATTATAATAAAATAAATAATCTCTTAAAATATGTTTAAGGGAGAACACTATGGATTCTGAAAATTTGCTTGGTGCTAAGATTAGACATTTGAGAAAATCTAAAAATATTTCGCAAGAAAAACTGTCAGAGATGGCAGGGATTAGTCCTCGCCAAATGATTAGGATTGAACTTGGGCGTTCTAAACCAACCCTTGATAACTTAGAAAAAATTGCAATAGCACTAGGAGTTTCTATTCAATCGTTGTTTGAAAATGACTATTATGAAACTATTAATATTTTGAAAAAGAAATTGCACGAAAAAATTGAGGCTCTCGATGAAAAAAATACTAGGTTTTTGTATATTATTGCATCTCGGTTAGATTAGGATTTTTGCATTACATAGATTCGAAAAATGAAATTCCCTTGCGATAAAAGCTAAATAATGATAAAGTATTATCAAAAAGGGATGAGAGATGGAAAAGAATACGCAAGAAGTTATTTTTGATGAATCAAAAACTAATTTTTTAAAAATCGATACTCCGATAGGTAAATTGAAATTCTTTGTAAATTCGGTAATTATTTTTGTAGCTCAAATTATAGTTACTATTGGAATGTATTTTGTTGGTTCAAGTTTTTATATCAATCCTTCTTTATATTGGATTTCGTTTGTCGTATTTATCTTCTTTTTATATTTGTTTTTAGTAAACTACGCAAAAAGATTGTGGGATATTATGGGGAACAAAAAGCTCGCTATTATTGTTGCAATTTTACTTATAATGCTTAGTTTTACTGTATATTATTCCTCTATTTTAGCTTTTATTTTGAATTTTGTCGCTTTTTTAATCTTGATTTTTACATCTGGGAAATTGATAAAGAAACCTGAATAAATTTGGTGAGTTATGAATAGTATTTTAAAAAACAGTTTAATAATATTTTTTAGTTTAATGGTAACTTCAATGCCTGTATTGGCACTAGATTTAGACTTGTCTGTTGATGAGGAAATTAAGAAAAAATATGATACTTCAAAACTTCAATATGATGTATTACCAGCACTTCCAAAGGTTGATTCAACAAAAACAATCACTCCTCAAAAACCAGCAACAAGTTCTACAACTACAACCGCTGTACCAAAAGCGACCCCGACTTATACTGTCGAAGCCCCAAATGTTACAAAAGCAGATTTGAAAAATGCTATAAAAATTCCTGCGGGTACAAAATTTCAAGTTCGTTCTGACCAGAAAATTTCTGATTGGTTAAGAGCAGGGAATACTGTATCTTTTACGACTTATTCTCCTGTTTATAAGTCATATATTTCAATTCCAGTTGGCTCAAAAATTTATGGACGAATTGAGGATGTCCATCGTCCTCAAAAAACGGGTAATGGAGGTTTAGTTGTAATAAGAATTACAAGTATAATTTATAATGGTAAAAACATTCCAGTGAATGGTAAAATTACAAAGGCAGATTCTAAACATATTTATTTAAACAACATCAAAGGACAACATCAGTATTGGAAAAATGTTGGCAAACAAATTGATAAAGGAGAAGCTTTTTATCGTAAAACACGAAAAACTTCAACCAAGTTAGCAAACAATCCTCTTGGTGTGATAATTTCTCCTATCCCAACAATAGTAGGTTTTGTCGGCTATACAGGGGCAACTGTTTTATCTCCATTAACAGCACTTACCTCAACAGGAGGTAGTTTAACTATTCCTGCTGGTAGTTCGTTTGAGGTAAAATTAATTGAAAATGCTTATATCAATTAAGGCTAATGTCTAGTAATTATTCGCTTTTTCTGTAACGAAAACTTCTGCTAGTTTTCCAGATTTGTTGTTTTTGAAACGAATTTCTTTACGCATGGGTTCTTTAGGTTTGAACTCATCTTTTTGATAGCCATACAAAAATTTCATGAACTCTTTACTATACATACTAAACACCTGCCTAATTTAAAACTTCACACATATATAATAAAACACAAAATGTAAAAATATTGCTATTTGTGTAGAAATTGTTACAAACTTAGTAGTTTTAATATTATCCAGTCGAATAAGTAATTTTGCTAATGTTTTCAATTCTGCTAAAAGTACATAATCTGGTATATGTTTGTTTTTTAAATAAAACTTTTGTTTATTTTAAACAAAACTCACACTAAACAAGGAGGTAAAAATGTCAATTAAAAAACTAACTGTGGCTGCTGCGATTGCCGTTGGAATAGCTACGTGTTCCTTGACTCCAGCAATGGCAGCTTGCCCGTGCAATACGAAAGCACCTGATGAGGCTCTTCCTGTTGTAACTGGTCCAGCATGTCCTGTTGCGACACCACAGCCCCAAACTTGTACAAAATGTAAGAAAAAAGTATCTGATTGTGAGTGCAAGAAGAAACAACCTTGTCCAGAGAAAAAGAAACCTGATTGTGGTTGTCCAGATGAAATAAGTTGTGACAAGCCAGCTGTTCCATCTACTGCTTTATGTCCTCAAACAGGGAAGCCTGATAGTGCGGAAATGAAACAGGTTTACGGATATCCTCAAGCTATTTATGGTACAAATAACTATGTAGGCGAACCTGCAAATTCGATTTTTTCAACAGAAAAAGCGATGAAAGGTTGTCCTGCAAGTAGAATGTCATCAAATATCAATGGTTCAACTGTTGCAACCGATGGACAAATTACTGGTGCAGCATCTCAAATGCCATGCTTAAATGAATGCCCAAATAAATATAATGGTATAACTATTGATAGAAATGAACGTAAAATGGATGGCAATTCTTGCCCTATTGATATTCAAACAAAAAACTCTATTAATGCAGTTAAGAAAACTCTAATTCCTTATGAAATTCCACAACAAATTCAAAATATTACAGGTGGTGCGGCTCCTTTTGGCGGATGCCAATTCCCAGATGTTCCGAATAGCCATTGGGCTGCTTGTGACATTGACAAGTTAGCGATAAATGATGTTGTGGTTGGTTATCCAGATGGATTTTTCAAACCAAATAGAAATATTTCTCGTGCAGAATTTGCAACAATGTTGGTTAAAGGTTTTAATTTAGATTGTGATTTATCTAGAAATACAATGTTCTCAGATGTTGCAAAATCAAATTGGGCAAACCCTGCAATTGCAAAAGCTGTTGACGAAGATTTGATGAAAGGTTATCCAAACAGAACCTTCCGTCCTAAAGCTCCAGTAACTCGTGTTGAAGCTTTAACTTCAATTGCGAAAGGTATGACTTGTGATATTGACAGATGTAAAGCAGATGAAATCTTGAGTAGATATTCTGATGGTAATAAAGTTCCTGATTGGGCAAGAATTCCTGTTGCAAAATCTTTGGATAGTGGTGCGTTAAAAGATTCACCGACTCCAAATATGATTATGCCAAACAAGGATGCTTCCCGTGCTGATATCGCTTCAATGATGCAAACTGTGCGTGTAGCGTTGGGTTATGACACAAATCCAAAAACAGCAAATACAATTTGTCCAGCTTGTCCAGTTGATAAAAATGCGTTGATTGAACACGAAGAAATTGTCAAAATTCCAACATTGAAATTATCTATGATAGATCAAGTTACGGCAAAATCTTCTCACGTAGGTCAATATTTCAGAGCTAATACTCTAGAAGATGTGACAATTAATGGTGTAACTTATCCTTGCGGTTCAACTGTTACAGGTCAAGTTGTAGAAGTTATTAGACCTTCAGGTTGCGAAAAAGGTGCGTTAAAATTGGCCTTTACTGAAATTAAAAACGGTGATTGTAAAACTAAATTACCTAAACAGATTTTGCAAGCACAAGTTAACAAATCAAAAAATGTTAACCCTGTTGCAAGATTAGTGGAAATGCCATTCACTTGGGCTGGTTCATTGATTGGTGTTGTCGGTAGAACTGCGGGTGGTATTTTAACAACTGTTGGTAATGCTGCTGAAAATGTTTCTAACGATGCAGGTTATATGTTAGGTCATGCCTTCCAAGGTCAATTCGGAGCTTCTGCTCGAAGCTTGGGTGATGGTTTATACCAAACAGTCAAGGCTCCAGTTGATGTAACAAGAACTGCTTTGTCTGGTACAATGGGCTTATTCCAAACTACTGGTGATGAATTTGCTTACCTTGTTGACCCTCGTGGATACAAAATATCTGCGGTTAATCCAAGAGAACACATTACTATCGCTTTCGGATGTAACGAATAGTGTAAAATAGTTGATATTCATTACCAAAAGAGTAGCACTCGGTATTTTTACTGAGTGCTACTTAATATTATCTAGTTTATTGTAAATCCTTAAAATATGGACAAATATGTATCAAAAATTGGGTCATCTTGTGTGATTTTATCAAGTTTTTTTAAAAATACTTTTTTATTAGCTGATTTTTCAGCTTCAATTCCTTCTATTTTCTTTTGACTAAATCCTGCTAATGTTTCAAATCTTTTAGCCATTTCATCATAACCTTTTTCTCTTAGAGTTTCAGCCTTGAATAAGTTAACTCTTTTCTTTCTAGCAATTTCTTCTATTTCCATTTCTAGGTCGGAATTTTTATTCTCAAAGCGAATTTCTTCTTTCAATGCTCTCATTACCTTGCTTAATTTTTTAGAAATTTCACCATCTGAAAATTTATCTAGCCAACTATTGAAACCTTCACTAATTGCAAAAATTGTACCTGTGTTTTTGCCAGTTTCAAGAAACTCATATCTATCTTCACTATTAAACTTAAGTGACAATGTATCATTTGGCATGTCTTTTGTAGATTCTTTAAAAAGTTTTTGAATATTTGAGATTCTGTCAGAATTTTTTGCAGCAGTTCTCACAATAAAATTGCCACTAAAAGATGGTGTGCTATTAATTTGATTATTCATATATACCTCCACTCATAGAACACCTGTAAAGATATATTTTGTTAAAAGGAGTTTTAATTGTAAACAAATGTAACGAAATATTTTAATGTTGAAATTGAACTAAATCAAAATACTTTATATATACAAGAGAGAACAAATAAGAAGAGGTGACCGAATATGGCTATTTCAAATTTTCAAGAAAAACTATTATTCTATACTAAACAAAAAAGTTTAATTAGTTCAAAATTATCAAATATTCAAATGCAACAATTATCAGCAACTAAAGATACTGCTGCTAAACAACAAGCTTATAACCAACAGTTACAAGAACTATATTATGATGAAGAATATGGTTATGGAACTGATGAGTATTCAGAAATGTTACTTGAACTTCAAAATGAACACGAATTTGAATTATCAAGTTTGAATGCTTGGGAATCTGAATTAGATTTACAAAAAGAAAATTTGGAAACTCAATTGAATGAAATTAACGGTTATGAATCAGCTTGGCAAAAGTTGTTATTGACAAATATTAAGAATGATTTCGTATATGGAGGGATAAGCGGTAAATAGAAACTAAAACTAAATAGCCAGAAGAGATAAAAAGAGCGGATTTAAATAAAATCCGCTCTTTTTATATTTAAAATTATTTTTCTAAAACTAAGCTTTAGCACCTGATTTAGAAATAATTTCTTCTTCGATGTTCTTAGGAACTTGTTCGTAGTTATGGAATTCCATAGAGAATGTACCACGACCTTGAGTGTTAGATCTCAAGTCAGTAGCATAACCAAACATGTTAGCCAATGGAACAAGTGCTCTAACGATAACATTACCAGTGTTACCTTGAGGTTCTTGACCTTCAACACGGCCACGTCTTCTTGAAATATCACCGATAATTGTGCCTGTGAATTCATCTGGAATTTCGATTTCAACTTTCATCATTGGTTCTAAGATGCAAGGTTGAGCTTTGCGGCAACCTTCCTTAATAGCCATAGAACCAGCGATTTTGAATGCCATTTCAGATGAATCGACTTCGTGATATGATCCATCGTAAAGTTCAACTTTAACGTCAATCATTGGATAACCAGCTAAGATACCGCCTTCAAGAGCTTCTTCCATACCTTTTCTTGCTGGTTCGATGTATTCTCTAGGAATTGCACCACCAACGATTTTGTTTTCGAATACAAATCCTGCATTTTCTTCTGCTGGAGAAATTCTAACTTTAACGTGACCATATTGACCTTTACCACCTGATTGACGGATGAATTTAGAATCTTGGTCAGCGTTTCCTCTGATTGTTTCACGGTAAGCAACTTGTGGTTTACCGATGTTAGCTTCAACTTTGAATTCTCTCATCATACGGTCAACGATGATATCTAAGTGAAGTTCACCCATACCAGAGATGATTGTTTGACCTGTTTCTTCATCAGATTTAACTCTGAATGATGGATCTTCTTCAGCAAGTTTTTGAAGAGCAATACCCATTTTGTCTTGGTCAGCTTTTGTTTTTGGCTCAATAGCAACTGAAATTACAGGTTCTGGGAATGTCATTCTTTCCAAGATAATTGGAGCTTTTTCATCACACAATGTATCACCTGTTGTTGTATCTTTCAAACCAACAGCTGCACAAATGTCACCAGCGTAAACTTCAGATTCTTCAATTCTTTGGTCAGCGTACATTCTAACTAATCTAGCAATACGTTCTTTTTTACCGTTTGTAGCATTTAGAACATATGAACCAGCAGTTATTTTACCTGAGTAAACTCTTAAGAATGTTAAACGACCAACGAATGGGTCTGTCATAACTTTGAATGCCAAAGCTGAGAATGGTTCGTCATCAGAAGAATGTCTTTCAGTTTTTGTTCCATCTTCTAATTCACCTTCGATAGCTTTTACATCTAGTGGAGATGGCATATAATCAACGATTGCGTTCAATAACAATTGAACACCTTTGTTTTTGAAAGCTGTACCACAAGTTACAGGAACGATTTTGTTGTTGCAAACAGCTTTTCTCAATACAGCTTTTAATTCGTCAACTGTAATTGAATCTGGATCTTCGAAGTATTTTTCCATCAAAGCATCATCTTCAGAAGCGATAGCTTCAACCATAGCATCGTGATATTCTTTAGCTTTTTCTAACATATCAGCTGGAATATCTTCTTCTTTAATATCTGTACCTAAGTCGTTAGTATAGATTTCAGCTTTCATTGTCATAAGGTCAATTAAGCCTGTAAATTTATCTTCAGAACCGATTGGTAATTGAATTGGAACAGCGTTAGCACCTAATCTAGTTTTGATTTGGTCAACAACTCTGTAAAAATCAGCACCAGTTCTATCCATTTTGTTTACGAATACCATACGAGGAACTTCGTATCTATTAGCTTGTCTCCAAACTGTTTCAGATTGTGATTGAACACCACCAACTGCACAGAATACAGCTACAACACCGTCTAATACACGTAAAGAACGTTCAACTTCGATTGTGAAGTCAACGTGTCCAGGGGTATCAATGATGTTGATTTGGTGACCTTTCCAAGAAGCTGTTACAGCAGCTGATTGGATTGTAATACCACGTTCTTTTTCTTGTTCCATAAAGTCTGTTACAGCAGCACCATCGTGAGTTTCACCGATTTTGTGAGTTTTACCAGTGTAGAACAAAATACGTTCTGTTGTAGTTGTTTTACCTGCATCGATGTGGGCTGCAATACCAATGTTTCTAATTTTTTCCAATGGAGTTAATCTTGCCATTTTTTCTTTTCCCTTTTTATTATATGTACATCGCTATTTTATATTTAGCCTCACTCTGATTATCCCATAAAAATATCAGATTTCAATTAAAATAGAAGTTTTATTAACTTTTTTTAGGCGATAAGTTGATAAATTGATAAGTTGGTTTCGAGGGAATGGGGAATAGGGGAATAAGGAAATAAGTTCGTTACGCAATTAATAGGTCTTTCTGAGCGAAGCAGATAGTTTTTCTAAATGTCGGCTTGTAAAACCAACCTACATTGCTTCGCATTGTCACAAATAATCATAAAGTAAAAAGGGTGGTTCAAATAAGAACGACACCCTTTTTTATATCTTTACTATTCTCCGTCATCAACGCCAAATTTATTAAACAGTTTTTTAGCCTAATTTAATCTTTACGAATAATGTTTGCCATTTGGCAGTTATCTAGCAATTTTACTGTTTCTATTGCTTGTCCCAATGGGGTTTTTGCAGCTTTTACCCTCTTATATGCCTCAATTGCTGCATCTTTTGTTTCAAACGGAAATCTTAAACAAAATTTTTGTCCTTTACGCCTAAAATTTGCCAATGGAGAACCATCCCATATAGTTGTGATGTTCAACTCATTCGAACGCGGTTTTACAGGGTGAAATAATTTAACAAAAGCATCAGGACCTTGGGAGTAAATTTTAGGTTCAAAATTATCCGTCAATTCAAGTGTACTACTTGTAATGTCTTTTAATTCTATCTGAGCTTTCTTTACCAAACTTAAATCTTCTGGGGATAGCACATGTAATCTATCTTGGATACGTGAATTAATTCTAAATGAACCAAAATTAGGAGATGTATAATTATTTGAAATTTGCACTTACTTAATCCTTTTTAAATCTACTTGTAAGTGTATAACGTTTCTAAATAAAAAATTTGCGTTATTATTTTAAAATGTGAAGATTTGTTAAATGCCTACGGACAATCCTGCACAAATGTTTATTGATTGACCTGTAATTCCTTTTGCTTCTTCAGATATTAAATATTTTACTAGACCTGCAATTTCTTCTGGCTTAACAAATCTGCGCTGTGGAATACTTTCAAGGATTTCTTCTTCTGAAAATTCGCTATCTTCTATTGAAGATTTGCCTAGTTCTGTATCGACCCACCCTGGGTTAATTGTGTTTACTGTAATTCCGAATTCTGCTAGTTCTAAGCCTGTTGCTTTTGATAATCCAATAAGTCCAGCTTTAGTTGCAGAGTACATACTTGCGTAAGCTTCTCCCATTACTCCAGATATAGATCCAATATTTATTACTCGTCCAAATTTATTTTTTTTCATATGTGGAATGGCACTGTGCATTAAATATATTGGCGCTTTAAGATTTATTGCGAGCATTTCGTTTAATTTTGATATCTCTGTATTTTCAATGCCACAATATGTGTACTCTCCTGCGTTATTAACCAAGATGTCAATCTTTTTTTCTTGGATAAAATCACCAAGTTTAAGTAAATCTTTTTCTTTGGATAGGTCACAAACAAAATACATTTCATTTCCAAATTCTTTAAGTTTTTCATCGTTTCTTGCTGTAACATAAACATTTCCATAGCTTTGAAGCGATTTTGCAATCGTTTTTCCTATTCCTCGTGATGCCCCTGTTACTAAAATATTCATTTTGTTTGCTCCTTTATAAAAATATGGCGTTAAAAAATCCCCGAATTGTCGGGGATTAAATTTCTATTGTTTGAATTGTTTTGCTATTTAACAATTCCAAAACCTAGTAGGAATGTGCAGAAAATAAATATTGCACAAATAATTCCTGTAAGTTTATTCAAACCTTTTTCAGCACTTTTTTGAGATGCGAAAACATGTGATGCTCCGCCAATTCCTCCGATGCCGTCACCTTTTGGAGAGTGAAGCAATACTAGAATTGTCAAAAGTACTGCTGCAATAGTTTCTATTGTCCATAATATATTTGCCATTATTTAGTTTTCTCCTTTTTGATAAAATGTGCTCTTTTTGAGTTTAATTCAATATTTTCAAAAGTGTATAGTCTTGCTGGTCGTTTTGAAGAGGATTTTGTATATTCTTCTAATTCAATCAATCCATTTGTTGCAAGAGCTTTCTTCCTAAAATTACGTTTATCCAATTTTCTTTCCATAATAAGTTCGTAAGCTTTTTGCATTTCAGTAAGCGTAAATTTTTCTGGTAACAACTGATACGCAACAGGACATAATTCAAGTCTTTCTCTTGTTCTTTTTAGAGAATATTGGATAATTTCTTTGTGGTCATAAGCAAGTGGTGGAAGATCACTAACTTTGTGCCAACCAAGTTCTGGGGTTGATACAATTTTGATGTCTTCAGATCTTACCAATGCAAAATATGCACAAGTAATTACACGAGCGTTAGGGTGTCTAAGAGGGTCTCCGAATGTATATAGTTGTTCAAGATAGATGTTATCTACATCAGTTTTTTCCTTCAATACTCTGAGTGCGGCTTCGTCAAGATTTTCTGATAATCTTACATAGCCCCCTGGAATAGCCCATCTCCCTTTAAATGGTTCAGTAGTTCTTTTTACTAGCAATACGTGAATTGCGTTGTTTTTAATTGTCAAAATAACTACGTCAACTGTGATTTCGTGTGTTTTAGTTTCGTTAAACATTCTTATAATAACCCTTCGCCTTATATAAATATATAATAAACATACTCGATACAATTAATCAATTTGTAAAAACATTTAATATTTGTTAACAATCCTAAGCAATGTATGCAATTTATATATATAAAAATACTTTATATATGTACAGGGGATATAAGAGATATTATGACAAACGTTTATATGGCAGCATTACATAGTCGAATTGACCATATGGGTCCTCCACCATCAACAATGGGTGGAAATCCATTCGGTGGTCCTTGCTGTCCTTCATTTTGTGGAATCTCTACTCCAAGAATTGGTATGGCTTTAGCTGGTTCATTTTATAATGCACCAATGATGGGCTTTGGTGGTTTTGGGTATTCTTCCTCAATGCCATCACTTTTTGCTATTGCTGCGGCAACAGCTATGACTTCTTCTGTTCTTGCTTCAAAATCTAATGTTGGAACATTTGGTTCTTTAACAATGCCTCAATTTGCTACTCCAACATTCCAATTTCAACCTATAAATTATACAATGCCAACATACTCTTTCCCTTCATTTAATTATTCTTTACCATCAGAATATAAGTTCAAATTCTCTGGTTATACATCAACAAATCCATTCAAAACAACTGAAGAATCAAATTATAATACAAGTTCTTCTTCAAAAATTAAAGCTGGATTGTTGAAAGGAAACTTGAAAGGTAAAGAAGCTGTAATTACTCAATTATGTGAAAAATATAATGTAGATGTTGCATTAGCTCTATCAATCATTGGTCAAGAATCTGGTTTTGGTACAAGCAATTTAGCTCAACATAACAACTTTATGGGATATAGAGCTGCTGGAGATGCTGGTAAAAGCTCAAAAGGTTTTGGTTATTTTTCAACTCCAGAAAAAGGATTAGAAGCCGCAATTAGAAATCTTTCAAAATACCCTGAAAAATATGCTTCAAAAGGTGTTAAAAAAGCTGATATGAATAACATCGATGCCATTAGTAAAATCTATTGCGAAGGTTCTTCTTATTCTTCTGCAATTAAAAATATTTATGATAAAACAGTAAAAAGTTATTTGGCTTAAGGATTAATATTTAATTACAAAAAGTACATATATTCTTGAAGTCTGGAATTGTTTCGTGTACTTTATCCATGTAACCAAATTTTTATAAGAAAGGGAAAAATGGATAAGGGATATATCGAAAACGGTTTTATCGTTGATTTAACCGCTGCAAAAAAGACTTCTGAAATTATTTATGAACTTTCACGAGTTTTAGATATGCCAGAATCAAAAGGGAAACATATTTGTTTGAAATTGGGTTCAGTTAATCTTTCAGAAGCTGAATTAACAAGTGTTAAAGCCCTTGTAGAGTTGATGGAATCACAGCTTGCATTTATTAGTACAAGTTCAACTGTAACGCTAGAATCTGCAACTGCATTGGGTATTAAAATATCAGAATTTACAAATGAAATCGAAGCTCCAGTTTTTGAGTCAAAAGAACCAACTCCAGAAGTTTCAAATGCTTTGGATAATATTTTTGGAGAGGATTCAGAACCAAAAGAAGAAAAAGCTTATGAAAATGAAACTTCAACAGAAGAAAGAGAATCCACTGTTGAAGGGAAATCAGAAGATGATGAAATTTCACCAATTATTCGTCACGATGAAGTAATCGCTGAAAAAGTTGAAGCTCAAGAAGTTAAAGAAGAGTCAGATGAAGAAATTACAGCGTTGAAAAATGCTCCAGAAGCCCTTCCAACTCTTTATTTAAGAAAAACAATTCGTTCAGGTCAAAGTATATCATCAGATGGTAATATTGTTATTATCGGAGATGTAAATCCTGGATCTGAAATTATTGCTAAAGGTGATATTACTGTTTGGGGTATTTTAGGCGGAATTGCTCATGCTGGTTCAGATGGTAATAATTACGCAAAAATCAGAGCTTTAAAACTTAACCCTGTTCAAATTAGAATTGGTGAAGTTTTTGCAAGAAGACCTGATACAATCAATTTGCCATATATTCAAAAATCTTGTGAATACATTCCAGAAGAAGCGTTCACATATAATGGCAGTATTGTTATAAGAAAAATACATGAAGAAAATTAAGGAGATATAAATGACTGGTAGAGTAATAGTAATTACATCCGGAAAAGGCGGTGTAGGTAAAACAACTACTAACGCTAATATCGGAACTGCTCTTGCAAAAGCTGGTAACAAAGTCGTGATGATTGATACTGACTTAGGTCTTAGAAATTTAGACTTGTTACTTGGTTTGGAGAACAGAATCGTTTATACAATTGTTGATGTTGTTGAAAAACGTTGTAAATTGAAACAAGCATTGGTTAAGGATAAGAAAAATCCTAATCTATGTTTATTAGCAGCGGCTCAAACTCGTGACAAGACTGCGGTTTCAGAAGAACAATTGAAAGAAATTTGCGAACAATTACAAAAAGATTATGATTTCATCTTAGTGGATTGCCCGGCTGGTATTGAACAAGGTTTTCAAAATGCTGTTGCGGGTGCTTCTGAAGCAATTGTTGTTACAACTCCAGAAATGTCTGCGGTTCGTGATGCGGATAGAATTATTGGTCTGTTGGAAGCTAGAGAAGAAATTGAATCTTATAAACTGCTTATCAATAGAGTTAGACCAAATCTTATCAAATCAAATGATATGATGAGTGTTGAAGATGTTGCAGAAATTCTTTCTGCTGATTTGATTGGTATTATTCCAGAAGATACAGGAATTATTACCTCTACAAATAAAGGTGAACCTATTGTTAATGATGAAAATTCACTAGCAGGTAGAGCTTACAGAAATGTTGCACATAGAATAATGGGCGAAGAAGTTCCATTCCTTAATCTTGAAGAAGAAACAAGTTTTATGACCAAGGTTAAGAAATTCTTCTCTCACCTTGTAGGTAAGGAGAAGTAAGATGAGTGAAAATTTATTAAAAGAAATTTGCAACAAAGTTTTGAGTCTATTCAAACAAACTGAAAAAGAAGAAGAAAATGCAAAAGATGTTGCTTGTAACAGATTACGTGTTGTTCTTATGCAAGATAGAACAAATCTTACGCCAGAATTGTTACAGCGTATGAGAAGAGAGCTTGTTGAACTTCTTTCAAAATATGTTGAAATGGATAAAGATGCTCTTGAATTGAACTTCGACCAAGAAGGGGATCAGATGGCATTGATGCTTTCTATTCCAGTTATTAGGGCTAAAGATGAAAAAGAAATTGAAGAAGCTCTTAAAGCAGAAGATGAAGCAGAGGAATCTGATGAAGATTTAGAATCAGAAGAAGATGACGATTCTGAGGAAGAAAAAGAAGAAGAAACTTCTTCTGAAGATGAAGAAAATGATTCTGAAGACAATCAAGAAAATTCTGACGAAGTAGAAAAATCAGAAGAAAAATCAGAAGAAATCAACAACGAAGAACAAGAACAAAATCAAGAATAGTTTTGATTTTAAAATATTTTACAACAACCCACCGTCACATTATATCTAAGGCGGTGGGTTGTTGTATCTACTTCAAATAACTCATATTTTCGTAGTGCAAAACATGATAAGTGCAACCCCAACCACTACTATATTTATCGCAAGTATAACCCGTTACTGGAGCACCTAAAGGATATAAGCCTTTATCTCTAAACCACGAAATGCAAAATAAATCACGACCAATTGTATTTGGAGGCTTTACTCCATTTATATCAACATAAAAATCAATTCTTTCATTATCAGTCCATTGCCCAAAACTCAAAGAAGATCCATTCATCAATACAACTCTATAGAGATTCCCTCCTCCATAACTACCTGCACCTCCACCATTCAGATACTTATATGATTTTGTATAAGTACAAGAAGTTCCAGTAGTTCCACAGTCTTGAACAACTTTTAGAGCAGGTAAAAGATTTTGAGCAATCAAAACAGAATCATCCGTGCTATAATTCCTCCCTGATAATTCCCAATCATCAGGAGTTCCAACATCTTCTTGAACACTACGAATTGCTTGTGACAAAATCGAGTAAGTTTGTTTTAATTTTGTCACCGTTTGCTTTTCTTGATACTTGGCAAGCAATGTTGGGATTGTCATTGCTGCAACAACACCAATAATTCCTAATGTTATCAACACTTCTGCCAATGTAAATGCACTTGTTTTATACATAAATTCTCCTTTTGGGTTAGGCGTTATACTGAATATATTCAGTATAATACCTAATATAATATATATAATAACAAAAAGCAATATACTAGAATGTATCTATGGATATGACCAATTATTTTAAAGAACTTGCAAAAAACATGAGAATAGAAAGAGCAAGACTAAATATTTCCCAACTCAAACTTGCAGAAATGGCAGATGTTTCGCTAGATACAATCAATATGATAGAGCGAGGGGTTGGGAATCCAAAATTCTGCACAGTTATATCCATTGCAAAGGCACTTAATGTAGATTTGAACACACTGTTAAAATTATAGTAAAAAAGATTTGTTAAATTCTATCTGAAGTTAAAATTGAAAGGGCAAGTTTCAATGCTTCATCCGCAAATCGTTTTTTCATCTCTATTCGAGGTATCTCTGGAGATAATTTAATTTCTTTAATTGTCACAATACCTTTATATCGAACAGAAATATAAACCAATCCCACAGGCTTTTCTTTTGTTCCTCCTGTTGGACCAGCTATTCCTGTTGTACATAATGCAATATCACAATTTGTAACTTCGTACAGCCCGTTTGCCATTGCCTCCGCACATTCTTCACTCACAGCACCATAATTATTCAAAATATCCCAACTAACTCCAAGAATTTTATGCTTAGCTTCATTCGCATAAGTTACAAAATTCAATTTTACATATTCTGAACTTCCAGAAACATCTGTTAATCGAGAGCTTAACAACCCTCCAGTGCAAGATTCCGCTGTCGCAATCGTTAAATTATTTTCAATTAAATATTTACACAATTCCTCTTCTAATGTCACAACAACCTCCTATCCTGGATTTACACATGCTGTAATTGCATCAATCAAACGCTTCACAGGGACAGTTTTAATTTTTTCGTGCTTAATATTTCTATTTGCATAAGGAATAATCGCCTTCTTAAACCCTGATGCAGCTGCTTCATTTAAACGTTTTTCCAAATTTGAAACAGGGTGAATTTCACCAGACAAGCCAATTTCCCCAATAATAACCGTTTGCGGGTCAACCACAACATCTCTCGCACAAGTTGCAATAGCCATAGCAATTCCTAAATCAGCACTAGGTTCATCAACATCAATCCCACCCATAACGTTGATGTAAACATCTTGCTTAGAAAGGTTTAACCCAACACGCTTTTCTAAAACCGCCAAAATCTGAAGAACCCTACTTGTATCAACACCATTCGCAACCCTGCGTGGAGTTGGATAAGGAGTAGAACCAACAAGAGCCTGAATTTCAACGAGCAAAGGTCTTGTTCCTTCATTTGTTACGACAATTGCACTCCCTGGAATAGCCTCTTGCGAACGTTCATTCAAAAATAATTCATTAGGATTTTTGACTTCCACAAGCCCTTTTGTTTGCATTTCAAAAATTCCGACCTCTGATGTATTTCCAAATCTATTTTTCATAGAACGCAACATTCTGTATGATTTATACTTGTCACCTTCAAAATAAATAACCGTATCAACCATATGTTCCAAAATTTTTGGGCCTGCAATATTTCCATCTTTTGTAACGTGACCAATTATAATGATAGTAATATTTTGAGTTTTCGCAATTTGCATCAAAATATTACAACATTCACGAATTTGTGAAACACTACCAGCAGAACTCGTTATAGTTTGAGAATAAATAGCTTGAATACTATCAATCACAACAGTATCTGGTTTAATCTCTTCAATCTGTTGACAAATATTTTCCAAATTGGTTTGTGGATAAACATACAAGCAATCAGAATTAACCCCTAAACGATTTGCACGAAGTTTCAACTGACTCGCAGACTCTTCAGCAGAAACGTATAGAATTTTTTCACCGTTTTTAGCAAGTTCTCCACTAGTTTGAAGAAGAATAGTTGACTTTCCAATCCCAGGATCACCTGCAATCAAAACTAATGAACCTTGAACAAGTCCACCACCCAGAATTCTATCAAATTCAGAAATATTTGTACTAACTCGAACCTCTTCTCCAATATGAATATCATTTATCAAAGAAGGTTTTGTATCATTGACAATTCCTTGAGGAGAAGTATTTTGAGGTTTGAGAGAAGTTTGAACCTCCTCAACAAAACTTCCCCAACTTCCACATTCGGGACATTTTCCTAAATAACCCGCAGTTTCATAACCGCATTCCTGACAAACCCATTTTGATTTAACTTTAGCCATAACGTAATTATAAGTCCATTACCATTACTGGTCAAGGAGAAGTTTTTAATTGATAAAAAACAATATAAATGGTACAATATTGTTCAGCTTTGCTCCATGATAAATCATTAAATTTAGTGGAGAAAAGATTTTTGAGCCTCAAGAAAAATGATGGAGAACATATGCCCAAACAGAAAATAGAACCAATAGATAAAATAATTAAAATCAGAAGTAAATTACAAGACAAATTTGCAAAAGATAAGACTAATATAAATACTCCCACTATCTATCATTATACGTCTCCTGAAGGAGTGTTAGGAATTTTGACTAATCATAAATTATGGTTGTCAGAAATTACTTACATGAATGATGAATCTGAAATAATATATACTTTTGATTTGTTAAAGAATACATTAACCCAAAATAGTAATAGAATATCTCAAGCTTTTAAAAGAGCAATTGAAAAAAGAATAAAAAATAGAACTCAATTGCCTCAAACTTTATTCGATTATATAAATAGAGAATCTATATTCGTAGCTTGTTTTTCTACTCAAAAAGATGAATTATCTCTATGGAATTATTATACTAAAACGGGGAATATGGCGGGTTATAACATTGGTTTCGATGTTAATAAGTTAGTCAAGAAAGTCCAGTCTAAACTGAAGGTTATGCATCATTTTACTTATGGAAGAACAATCTGCGATAAATGGAAACAAGAAGAATATCTTAAGGAAGCGATTAGGAAATATAATGAACTTTATCAAAATATAAAAAGAAAGGATAAAGAAAATGTTATAAACTCTTTTTGGGGGTTAATTCATATATATTCATTATTTTTTAAAAAAGAAGCTTTCAAAAATGAAAATGAATATCGTTTTGTTATTACAGAATATACAGATGTCTTGCAAAAAAATAGTAAAGCTTTTCAGATTAATCATAGAATACAAAATGGATTAATAATTCCATATATTGAACTTGATTTTGATAACGATTCTGTTTCGGAAATAACAATATCACCTATAATTAAACAAAATCATTATAAGGCTGGGATTGAAAGCCTACTACACCAAAAGGGATATAATCAAACGAAAGTCGGAATATCTGAAATTCCTTTGAGATTTTAGAGGGAATAGCATTTTTCTAAATTGGTAATAAAATTTTGTTTTCCTCTTGTATATGTTAGGATATTATTATGTCAATAATTGATATAAATTTAAATTTTGCGGATGATACTGAAAATTATTGGGATAATTTTTGGGAAAATAAAGCTGGATACGGTTCTAGTAATATCGACCCTGATGCTAAAAATAAAAACTTACAAAAATATCATAAAATATTATGGAGTAAGCAATTACCAAATGGTGAATATATGGACTTGGAATCATGTCAAGATTCTTATGGTTCAAACATTTTGCGATGGAAAGATTTTATTTTTAGTAGTGATTCATTGATAAATGGTTTTCGATGGCCGAAAATGAAAGAATTGATAGCTGAATTAAAATCTGAACTTCCAAATTATCAACAATTTCAAGAAGAATACATTCGAAAATCTTATACAATTGGCGGAATGATTATATTCCCGAAACATAAAAATAGTATTAATCAGAGACGAGGTTGCTCTAAATTTATACAAGATAGAGTAGATTTAACAATAGAGTGTATTCGCTTATATTATAAAGGGATAAACAATCCTCTAAATAATGCTTTAAAATATGATGAAAAGTTTTTCAATCTTTTTAACAACTTTAAAGGATATATAGATTATTTCTACCTTCAAGACATTGTTTCAGAGGATTATAAACATGTTAATATTTTTATAGGCTCAGGAAATCTTGAAGATTCTCCATTACCACAAAACACAAAGGAATGGTTTATTTGGCATGATAAAACTATTGATTTCATTCAAAAAAGGAATGATAGAATAGCTAAATTAATACAATGATTAAATTTAAATAAAAAAACTCTTTTCATTTAATCGATTTTTCCACATATAACAATGTTATCACTATTCAAATACATTTCTTACTTCATTAAAAGTCTTGATTGGTTGGGGGTTGATTGGTGGGAGTTGAATTATTTTATCCATATAAATAGTTGAGTACCAATGTCCAAATTTATAACCACAAGCGATTAACCGCCCGGAGTGATTATATCCCATTTTTTCATGAAACTGCATACTGCCAAAATCAGAATACTTATCCTTATCTTCGGGTTCAGTAATTATGGCAATTGTTTTGACAACACCTTGAGCTTTCAAAATTTCTTCCAACAAAGTGTAAAGCTTCTTTCCAACACCACATCTAAGATTATCTTTATTCAAATATATTGACATCTCCACATCCCAAGCGTAAGCCGCCCTTGGATGGAATTGACTAGCGTAGGCATATCCAACAATTTTATTATCCAATTCTGCAACAAGATAAGGATAAGTTTTTAGAGTATTAGAAATTCGAGATTGAAACTCCTCCAAGGTCGGAACTTCATACTCAAAAGTCAAAGAAGAATTTTTTACATAATAGGCATAGATTCCAAGTAATTCTTTCGCATCTTCAACTCTTGCAACTCTTATATTTATTTTATCATCCATAATATAATCTTCCTTATATTGATTTATACAAGCCTTCTAAAAAAATTTAAGCCTTTAGAATTTTTACCAAGTCATCAACTTTTTTCTTCAAATCTTCATATGTCGAATTATTTTCAATGACATAATCCCAATCTTTGACATCATCCAGTCCGACCTCGGTTATATCATCTTCTCCGACCAAAACTCCACGAGCCATCCTGTTTTCTCTTGAAGCTTCAATACGAATAGAAATCGCACCTGCCGATTTAAACACTTCGTATTCATGCGGAACTCGAACATCAGTAACCATAATATCGCCGTCTTGTTCCAAAATCTTTTTCATCCAGTAATCTGCATCTTGAGAGCGACCCCAATTGCCAAGCTTAATCAAATCTGCACGATATAGTGGCTTATTTTTCTCTATTTCTTCATAGGTAATATTTTTTTCTTTAGAATATGTCAATTTTATAATATCACCCATCGCACAGCGTTTAAAAGATGGCATTTGAGATAACATAATTTTCGCAACTGTGTCTTTACCAGAATACTGTTTCCCAGAAAAAATAATAATCCGCCTTGCCATACTAACTCCTACAATAAAAATTCATTAACTCATCATCATTTAGCCCAACATAAAAATACTATCATAAAAACTGTGAAGTGATAATTATCATAATAGTAACACTTCACAGTTTATCATATCTAAACATCCTGAGTTCTGAATTGCATTTCGTAAAGGTGCTTGTACTCTCCATTTTCTATCGCCATAAGCTCTTCGTGAGTACCAAGTTCAACAAGATTTCCTTCATTGATTACAGCAATTCTATTTGCATTCTTAATAGTAGATAATCTGTGTGCAATTACAAATACAGTCTTATTTTGCATCAAGTTATCCATTGCTTTTTGAACAATTGATTCTGATTCATTATCAAGAGCAGATGTTGCTTCGTCTAAAATAACAATTGGAGCATTTCTAAGCATTGCTCTTGCAATCGCAACACGTTGTCTTTGACCACCAGATAGAGTCAAACCTCTTTCGCCAAGCTCTGTTTCCAATCCTTCTGGCAACTCTTGAATCATATCTTCCAAGTTAGCAGATTTTATTGCTGCCATCAATTCTTCAGTCGTTGCATCTGGATTTCCCATCATAATATTATCTTTAATCGTTCCTGTGTATAAGAAATTATCTTGGAATACCATTGAAATATTATGACGCAAAGATTTAATCGTAAAATCTTTTATATCTTTCCCGTCAATAGTAATCGAACCAGATTTAATATCATAAAATCTTGGTAATAAATTTACTAATGTGGATTTCCCACCACCAGAATTACCAACAATCGCAAGTGTTTCATTCTTTGGAATTGTTAAATTTATATCCTTTAACACTGGTTGATTTGGTACATATTCAAAATACACATCCTTAAATTGAATTTCTTTTTCAAAACCTTTCAATTCAACTGCGTTTTCTGAATCTTTAATCTTTGGTTCTAAATCAAACAATTCAAATACACGACCCATCGCAACAAATATATTTTGAATCCCTGTTAAAGTATTACCCAAAGTTTTTACTGGTTTATACAAAAGTAATAACGATGTTACGAATGAAGCAAACGCCCCAGCGGTCATATGACCAGTGTTAATTAAATATGTTCCATAACCTAAAACGATTGCAATACCGATTGATGCAATTAAATACATCATTGGAGACATCCAACCTGCACGTTTGTATAACGACATATTTATATTAAATGATTTCCAAGTTTGGTCTTTAAAATACTCATTTTGTCTATCTTGCAAACCATAAGCGGCCATCACTTTATTACCAGAGTATGTTTCGTTGATATTTGTTGTAATTTTACCCCCAATAACCATATTCTTATTTGAAGCATCTTTTATACGACGTCTAATCAATGCAACTGGCAAAAATGCAATACACAAAACAACTACACCAACAAAAGCAAGTTTCCAAGAGCTATAAATCATTACAGCAATAAGACCTAATGCCCCGAATAAACTTGTTGTAATTGTTTTGATTTGGTCAACAATACCCGCAGAAGCTGTTCCAGGGTCGCCCATATATCTTGAAATAACAATACCAGAAGAATTATCATCAAAGAATTGCGGGTGCATGTGAATTAGTCTTTCAAACAGGTCAAATTTAACATCGTTAGTAATTCTTTGAGATGTCCAAGTTGACAAATACCCATTCAAATAACGAAGCACACCTTGGATAATTGCAAACAAAATTACACCAGCTGGAATAATAAATGCCATTTGCAAACTTGATATAGATAAATTCAACCCATGCCAGCTGTATGCAAAGGCTTTACCCCCAACAACATAATCCATGTATGGTTTTAGAGCAAATGCTGTAACGCCATCTAATAAACCAAGAGGAATTGCAATTGCAAAACCCAAAAGGATTCTGAACCAGTATGGTTTTATGTATGGGAATATACGAGATAAAAGCCAAGAATATTTGAATGAGTTTTGAGCAGCGGTTGCAGACAATTTGTATTTGTTCAATTGTCTAAACTCTTTTATGTCTTTATAAATCGGTGTTTGTTCAGCGTATTTCCACCAAAGATTTAAGTAACTATTTTTACAACCATTTTCAACTGGAGTTTTTCCTGTATACAAAATTATACTTGGTTTAGTTGTATGAATATAAAGTTGTTCATATTCCTCTTGAGTTTCTTGAGAACAAGTTAAAGGAAAGTCCTTAGCCCAACTTGAGTTTTTTTCAGTATATCCATACTTTAATGGTAAACATTTGATATTATTAACAATAATATTTAAACATAACATTGGATTTAATTCTGAATGATTTTCAATATTAAAATAGTTATAATTTAAAATTCTATCAGTTATAGCATTTTTTCGCCAAGTATTTAAGTCAAATAACATAATTGCGTTATTTAATATTTTTTTTAAATCAAAATTATGATACGAAGAGCAATATTTAGGGAATAAATATTCTGAAGCAGCACAACAATTACCATCCAAATCAGTATTAAATAATTCTGCTAAATCAATATTTACGACAGTATTTGGATCTAAATACAAAACTCTATCTTCTTGAATTAAATTTGCTAAATCTAAACTATAAAAATGGGGACAAAATCTTACTTGTTTTTTTATTCTTTCAAATTTTGAAATATTACAATTTATATATTCAATTTTACACTTATATTTTTTCTCCATTTCCTTGAACAAGGAACAATCTTCAAATTTTAGAAACTCATTTAATAATATATAAAATTTTACATTATTATTTTTATTATTTTGAAGAATACTTTGCATGGATACAATTGCCATATATTTTTCATGTTCAAATAAAGTATATGCAATGCTAATATTTTTCCCCATTTTATACTCCTTTATTCCTAATCTTAAAAATAAATTTCAAACCCAAAATAGTTATAATTTTATGTTTTGCATTATTAGAATACTTATTTTCTACAGAAAAGATTCTTTTTAAAATATTATCTTTTTTAACCTTATTATCCTCCATAGATAACTGTAATTGTTTAATTTGCTGTTCAATATTAAACAATCTTGGACCTAAAATACCATTTTTTGATTCATATCTTTCATTATTTTGGTTGGAGAAAATATCTGCATATAAAAGATATTCATCAACATTTTTTATCTGGGTATATTTTCTTAAAAGAGGAGAAATAAATAAATTTGGGTTAGAAGTATCTAACTCTGTCATTATTCGAATAAAAGAAGCATGTTCTCTATGCAATGGATAACAAACATTGACACTATCGTAATCATATACACCTTCAATATCTCGATATTGCCATAAAAAGGCTTTCGCATGATATTTTTTACATAATTGAATAAATGCAGGAATATCTTTATAATTTTCGGACAATACTACAAAATTCAACTGTAATTCATTCAATTTATTTTGCTCAATCAAATGGGAAAGGAATTCTAAATTCTTATTTAATAATTCCCAGTTACCAAATTTTACAATTTTATTATAAGTTTCTTCTGTTGCAGAATGAAGTGAAATTTGAATCGTTGAAAGTTTATCTATTACCCCCATTCTTTCCAAATTTTCTTTACTACATAAAATACCGTTTGTGTGAAAATCATATCTGATATTAGGATATTTTTGAGCTATTCTTTTTATAAACTCTCTATCATGTTTACTTGCAAAAGGATCTCCTGTCCCAGTAAAGTTAACAATCTCAACCCCATCCAATAACGGCATAAAAACCTCATCTATTTTAGAGTTTAAAAAATTAGTTCGACATTCTTCGTTACAATAAACTTTATCTCTACAAATTGTACACGCAACATTACAAGATCTGTCTAGTGAAAATTTAATTATTCGAACTTTAGGGTTATCGTAATCTAATTTTGCAGGATCAACGTAAGCCACTTCTCTACAAAATGGGAAAAAATTAGGATTACAATAATTCATATTACAGTCTGAATAATCAGAATTTTTAATTTTATTTCTGAATTCTACAGCCTCTTTACTATTCCATATCTCGTCCCAACTCTGAGTAAAAATATTCCCAATTGCATTCAATTTTGTATAAGATGGACAACATAAATACACATCCCTTCCACCAAAAATTTCAGCAGTAAAAAAAGGTGCCTTACATATATTATTTTTCATATCTAGATATTCCTTTCATTTATTATATCCCAAATATTTATCTGCTAAACCAAAAACTTCTGAAACCGAAACAGCTTCAATACAAGGAGGTTCTGTTTGATTTCTTAAACATTTTTGTTGCCATTTTTCAATTATCCAATCACAACATATTGGACAAGCATTTCGAGCATACACATTTATATTACTATCATATCCATAAAAATCTGGACTTGTCGGTCCAAAAATTACAATTGCAGGATTTGGAGCTTTTAACGCTGCTCTCAAATGAGCAAAACCACCTTCACAATCAATATGAAGGATAGAATTCTTTACTAGAACTTTTATATCTTCAAGATTTGTTTTCCCTCTGAGATCAATATCAACACCCTCAATAAATCTACATTTATCTTTTGAAGCTCCTAACTGAACAAACATTATATCTGGATATTTTTCTTTTAGTTTTTTTACCAATTCTTGATATTTATTAAGAGCCCAGATTTTGGTACTTTCAGGATGTAAACTATTTTTATCAACCCCTCGATTAAGAGTAATAAATATTTTATTCGACAAATTAAATTTTGAAAGTATTTCATTTTCATTAGCAGGATACAACACTGGAAATGTAAAACTTTTTTCAATCCCTAATTTCCCATTTATATCTGCTAATTGAAGCCTATTCTTTCCATTCGCAATTGCAATATGATATGCCTTTGTATGATAAAATGCAAAGAATTTATAATAATCATTATACTTTTGAACATCCTTGATTAAATCAAGAATTTTTGGACAAAGCCTCGCAACCTTTTCTTCATTAAAATAATTAACTTCCAAAAGAGAATGCAAACTAAAAGTAACATCATATGAACTATTCGATTTTTCAATATAACAGTTATCAATCAAATTAAAATCATTTTTAAATACCGCTCTATGACTATGTTTTTGGTGTTCTGGAGAAATTATATCAATTTTTATATTTATATTTTTATCTTTTCCAATATATTTACAAAAATTATAAATATAATTTGCATTTATTAGATAATCTCCAAAACCACCGCTTACAAAAAAGGAAATTTTCAAAACATTATCATCTCTCAATGAATCAGTTTTTATCGCAGGTGCTGAAACTTTGAAAGAACATTTTATTCCCAAAAGTCTAATGACCTTTCGCTTAATTCCATCTCGGTACTCATTTTGAACAGAGAAAATATTCTTCAAAAGAGAACTATAAATTTTCTTTGAACCCTCATCTTTTGTACAGTTTTTTTCAAGTTCTTTAACCCTATTTTCCCATTGCATATCATATAAAGTATTATATAAAAATCTTTTCGCTTTTGGATACATTAGATTCTCTTGACGAGATATTTCTTCCCCATTCAACAATTTTTCATAGACTTCTACATAATATTTTACTAAAACTTTATCATCATAGAATTTTTCAATCCAACTTCTTGAAAAATCCCCAATCTCTTTTCTTAACCCATCATTACGAATAAGTTCTATAAAGGGAGCTTTCATATCCTCTAATCTACAATTCACAAAAGGAAGACTATCGCATTTCAGCAAATTTTGAAGGACAAACTGACTTCTAGAATCTAAATATGTCAATGTAGGTTTGCCCATAGATAGAGCCTCTAAATCTGTAAGATGGTAACTTCCACTCGTGACATCACCTATTACAATATCACTATATTGTTTCAATTTCATGCACTCTAGATACGGAGTATTCTGAACTAATTTAAAATCAAAATGAACTTCTTTAAGGATTTCATTTATTTTTGAAGTAACTTCTGGAAGCCCTTTTGTTTCCCATCGTGCTACACGCATAGAATAAGGACTAGAGACAGAATAAAAAACTTCAAGAATTCTATTCGTTGTTTCTTGAGGAATTAACAAAGAATTTTTTATTGGAATAATATTGGGAACTACGCACGCAGAAAGAAATGTTCTTTCTGAGCAATGTGGAACAACTAATTTAGGATATTTATCTTTTTCAATATCACTTACACTTAAACCTTGATTACATTGTAAGATAAAATCCAAAGTTGAATGAAAATGTCTAATAATCTTAGCTGTAGGATTTATTTTTCTGAAATTTATATTAAAAGGATTATGTTCACTATCAATATCAAAAAAATGATGAAAATGAAGAATATCAGCTTGAGAAATCAATTGCAAACATTCTTCTCTATTTTCAACCCAAACTAAATCCTCTTCAAATGTTCTATTTCCATAGCAATTTGGATTTAAATCAATAACTCTTGTCTTATACTCGGTATATTGATTTAGTGCATTAGCAATTCTTATTGGTGCCCCAGCTAATGGGGTACAGGTTATAAAAACTACATTCATATTACTCCTTATAAAAAGACACGTCTGTTCTTTCCCATTCAATATTTTCTTTAACAACTTTTGCAGGAATCCCAGCCAAAATAACATTTGGAATTTCAAAATTTTTATTTACCAACGAATTTATACCAACTACAGAATTGGCTGGAATAGAGGAATTTTTTACAACCTTTGCATATTTACCTAGCCAAACATTATCACCTATAATAATTTGATCTGCAAAATTTATAACATTTTTAGATTCTTTATCTCGAATCGTATGCCCATCTGATGACATTAGACAAATATCGGTTGAAAACATACAATTTTTCCCAATTTTAATTTTTGAGTTTTTCTCAAGAGCGTACATTGTGCCCCCCCCCCATTGTAAAATTTTCACCAATTAAAATCTCTTGATTATTCCCATGATTTATCTCTATATAAAAATTTACAATACTATTAGGATAAGTATTCTTCATAACAAAAGTTGAATTATTTGATTTAATTATTATTTCAGAATTTAACCAATTTACATTCTTTGGAATTATACACAAATTATTATCTCCAATTATTTTTATTGGAAATGGAGAATAACATCCCATGCTCTCTTTAGTATTATCCCCATTCAAGAAATAAATCTTGTTATTTTTACCTATATTTTCAATTTTATACCTTTTTCCAAAATATTTTGTTTTTTTTCTAAACTTACATCTTATACCTAAAATAATTACAACTTTATGAGTTTTATTTGCACTATTTTCTATTGAAAATATTTTTTTTATTAAATTATAAATTTGTTTATTGATATTCATCCTTAAAAATACCTTTCAAACCTACAGGATTTATTGAAATAATTTCCACATCTGGATAATTCTGCCGAGCGAAAGTTTTCATTTTTTTCCAATTTTCAATTTGATAAGTGGCATTGTTATTAGTATTACCTTCATTAAAATATCCTGTAGAGCAATCACAACCTACTATATAAATTCTTTTAGGATGTGTATATAATGCAAATTGCATTGCTGAAAATACTGTTCCAGCAGCATCGCCAATAGCTTCACACTCCAAATCTCTTGCAAAATTATAATTCAAATTATTTTCCAATATATACTCTCTTGCATTGGCATTTAATATATCACTCATTGGAATTCGTTCAATAGGCTTAATATCGAGCAATCTCATATCAGATATTCTTCCATAAAATTTTACACAATAACCTTTTTTATAATTATTTGCCAATGTATGGATATTATCTTTTTTCAAATAATCTTGAATAAATAAAAAATCCAAGGATATATTTTCATTTAAAAATGCTCTATTCACACCAATATAAATAGCATCTTCTATCTTTTTAAATTTATTGAACGTAGGACCAGTTGCACACAATACAACATCTTTACCTGAAAACTTACCTTTAAACTCTCCAAAAGTTTTTGGGTGAATTTCTGAAACTAAATTTTTTATAAGTAAATTATTATTTAAATTAACATCCTCTTCTTCTAAAGTTTTCAATATTCTTTCATTTTGTACCTTTATAAGATTAAATTCATTTATATTATTTAACTTTTTGAATTTCTTTATTCCTAAGATTACTTTTGATTTGTAACCAGAATAACGATGTCTTGAATATATATTGTCACACAAGCAACGAATTAAACTTCGTTCTTCAGGGTGCTCAACATAAGTCAAATCAAGTTCTTTAACTTTTTTAGGGTTATGTATTCTATAAGTTGATATAAATATTGACGTTAAAAATTCTGCCAAAAAACCAATTGCACGAGCTTGCCACAAATCAACTTTTTCAAGCTTAAATTCTTCATATAATCTAAAAAGAACATCAAAAATAAATTCACAATATTTGTTGTATAAATCTTTTCTCATTACAAACATATTGCATAGGTAATGTTTTGGATGCTTATTCAAATATATCAATTCATTTGCATATTCTGAATAATCATTGAAAACAATATCACACATTTTATCGTACCATTTTCCATCAACACGAGCAACTTCGATGAATCTTTCCCTACAATTACGATAATAATGACCATCATTTAAATTGTTAGCATCGTACGCCTTACTGCATAATATATCATATTGAGAAAGTAAATTTTCTAAAGATTGTTCATCTAAAACTTCTTTTTTATACTTGCCATCAATATATTCATAACTATATACATTTGAATTATTCAACCATGTAAATTCGGGAATTTTTATATCCTGATTAAATATAAAATGTCTTCGATAATGCATTAATCCAAGGTATTCAGGATTTTCTAAATCGGCTTGATTTTTCCAGCCCCAATAAATTGCGGTCATTTCATTAAAATATCTATTCAATTTTGAGATATTATCTCCAGTATTATCTCCTATTAAATTGTGAAAGAGCCAATTATGTTCATTTTTTGAAATCTTTCCATCTTTATTTGCTTGCAACGAAATTTCTCTTCCAACTTGAATTGGAACATATTTCTCTGATTTTATAAGTTCAGATTGCTTATGATAAGCGATTAAAATTTTTACATTCATATTATCATCCTCTTCCATGAAATAAAATCCGCATATAACCTAGAAACCCAAGAATCCCAATCACTGATACTTTTGGCATTCCCAACCCTCTTAGAATTTTTACTTAACATAATATATAATAAGTTTAGTTACATCTAAATTCTAGCATAAACAATTCTTGAGGTTTCAGTTACAACTCAAATACTTTTTATATTGTTACATTTTATTTGGAAACACTTTCCTCAAGTTCTTATAACTCCACACCTATAATTTTACAACCTCATTCTCTTGTTGTAATATCATAAATAATTATGATAGAAAATTTGGAGAAAATTAAAGCTGCAATAGAAATCGAGGCGAAATATCGCTATATAGATATTCACGGCAAAACTCAAAGTTTTTCTAGTTTTATAAAAAAAGAAGCAAAAAAGATTGCAAAAAAATCTAAAAATCCTCGTTGGGAAATTATTGTTGATGCGTTTGAAATGTATCCAGTTTCTTCTCTCCCAGATAGAAGAAAGGCTATTGAACATTTAATTAGGGTTATAAAATCCGACTTAGAGCAAGAGGCTCTTGATAGACAAGAGGAAAAAGAACATCAACGACAAAGAGAAAAACACCCCTCTCAAGTTGATGTTATGTATATTAAAGGTGTAGGTCCAAAAGTTGCGGCAAAATTCAACAAACTTGGAATATATACCGCTCAAGATTTGATGATGTATTTCCCGAAGAAACATATTGATTATTCCTCAAGAACGCTAATCAAAAACCTTGAGGAAGGGCAAACAACTACTGTTTTTGGATATATCAAGTCAGTTTCATCTTTTAATACAAGAAATAATCTTTCTGTAACAAAAGTCACGATAGCTGATGAGAGTGGAAGGTTTGAACTCAGCTTTTTTAACGCAAAGGGAAATAAATATTTACTTGAGAGAATGAAAGCCCAATTCCCGCAAAATGCAGGAATTATGGTTTCAGGTATTGTCAAAATGAATAATTATTCAGGACATCTTACAATGGATAAGCCTACATACTCGATTATGACAGGCGAATTCATGGAAAATCCCGATTCAAATTTGAATATAGCAAGGATTGTTCCTGTTTATACTGTCTGTGAAAACTTGAGCATCAAAACTCTGAGAAAAGCTATTTTTAACGCAATTGAATTGTATAAAAACGACATTAAAAATATTATCCCTGATTTCATTAGGGAAAGACTTGGGATTATGGAGAAAAAAGATGCTGTTAAACAAATCCATTTCCCAGAAACAATGGATTCTTTAGAACACGCTAGATTTTCGTTGATTTTTGAAGAATTATTTTTAATACAATTAAAGCTCATAAGATTAAGAGAAAATACTGCAAAAACAACTTCTGCATATGCTCTTCAAACACATTCTGGCGGACTTGTTCAAAAATTTATATCAGAATTACCATTTGAATTAACATCGGGACAAAAACAAGCTGTAAACGAAATTTTACACGACATGAATTCTGATACCCCGATGCAAAGACTTCTCCAAGGTGATGTAGGTAGTGGAAAAACTGTTGTAGCAACCATTATGTTACTTGCGGCTGTTGAAAACGGTTACCAAGGGGCATTGATGGCTCCAACTGAAATTCTTGCACAACAACACTATAACAACCTTGTTCAATGGTTAACTCCGTTGGGGTTAAGCGTGGGATTGTTCCTCGGAAGTCACGGGAAAAAACTACGCCAAAAATTTGAAACGGATCTTCAAAATGGGCAAACAAATATTGCTGTTGGAACTCACGCTCTAATTCAAGAAAATGTTGAATTTAATAACCTTGGGGCTATTGTTGTGGATGAACAGCATAGATTTGGGGTTAAGCAAAGAAATATTTTGAAGAAAAAATCCCAAAATCCGCAAATGCTTACAATGACAGCGACTCCAATACCAAGAACTTTGGCTCTAACTGTTCATGGAGATTTAGATTTGACGGTAATAAATGAACTTCCGAAAGGGAGAAAACCGATTAAAACAATTTTGACTGGTTCTCATCGACAAGTTTGGGAGCTTATTAAAAATGAAGTGAATTCTGGACGACAAGCTTACGTTGTATATCCGCTAATTGACGAGAGCGAAACTCTATCTGCAAAAGCTGCAACGATTGAAGCTGAAAAACTTCAAACAGAAGTATTTCCTCAGTTTAAAATAGGACTTCTTCACGGGAAATTAAAAAATGATGAAAAAGAAGAAGTAATGAGAGATTTTAAAGAAGGAAAATATGATATTCTCGTATCAACAACGGTTGTAGAAGTTGGGGTTGATGTTCCAAATGCGACGGTTATGGTAATTGAAAATGCTGAACGGTTTGGACTTTCGCAACTTCACCAATTGAGGGGGCGTGTTGGTAGAAATTCTCTACAATCATATTGCGTTTTAATTACAGCTTCTCGCTCTCAAGAAACCAGAGAACGACTTGGAATTATGACTCAAACAAATGATGGTTTTGTTATTGCAGAAAAAGATTTGCAACTTCGAGGTCCTGGGGAATTTTTAGGAACAAGGCAATCTGGTTTGCCAGACTTGATAATTTCAGATATTGTTAGAGATGCAAAGATTCTTGAGCTTGCAAGAAACGAAGCCATTGATTTTGTCAAAACCTATAATATCGAAGATTTTCCAATGCTAAAAAATGTCACAGCACTCGAAATGTTTACAGGTTTAGATATTTAACCTATTTAAGAACTCTACGAAGACATCTCGCAACACGTCTTACTGTTTTAGAGATAATGGATTGCTGTTTGAATTGGTTATTGATAACTTTTTCTCGTAAACCCATTCTGTATTTGTGTCCAAATTCCTTTTTCCAGCCAGCATATGCGTCTTTGAAGTTGTTAGACTTAGGACCAGATGTTTCTTTTAACCTGTCGTAAAATTTTAAGTCAATAAGATTCATCTTTTGAGGAGAAGCTTTTCTCACAAAATATCTGTCTTTTGCAGCATAATAAGCAGAATTTAAAGCTAATTGGATTGATTTCATGTTAACACCTTCTTTTTTTTACTTTCCAGATACTTACTAATAAAACAAACAGAAATAAAAAATTGCCAAATTAATACAAAAAAGCTGGCATATATTAAAATTTATAAAAATGCCAGCTTTTCTCTATTTGTTTAATTGCGAATTATTTTTTAATTACTCCTACTACGTAATCAACAATTTTAGACATCATTGAAGGGGTTTTGAATTGTTTTTCAATCTGTTCATTTTTTTTAATTCTACTAATTCCTACTTTGTACGCTTTTCTCCATCTTTTCATTGCTTCAATCGGGTCATGAGTCGAAGCACCAGAAGTCCTTTCAACATAATTTCGTAAATTAGTTTCAACACTATCTAATTTTTGTTTTTTAGAAGCCTTAGTAATAAAATATCTGTCGTACGTTGCACTAAGAGCCGCACTGTAAATTCTTCCTATTCTTGACATTTGGGGTATCCTCATATTTGTCTGGTAAATATATAAATCTTCTTACAAAATTATTATAGCTCAAAAAAACAATTGCAATAGGAAAAATATTTGGGATTTCTTGACACTTCTAGGTCTAAAAAAATGTAATAATGTAAAAAGTTTCTTGACAAAGTTAGATGTCTAACTATAATAATTGTATGAGTGCTATTTTATCTCTAATATCTAAAATCCATGAAAAAGGAAACCGTTTTATTATTGAAGAATTAAAAAATAACGGTGCAGAAGGACTTGTACCAAGTCATGGTGATATTCTTGTATGTCTTTACAAAAACAGTAAAATGACGATGAAAGATATTGCAAATTGCATTCATAGAACAAAACCAACGGTTACAGTCTTGGTTGATAAACTTGAAAAACTAGGATATTTAAAAAGAGAAGCTTCTGATGAGGATAGTCGTTGTACATATATTGTTTTAACGCAAAAAGGTGAAGATTTTCAGACAACTTTTGAGAAAATATCAAAGAATTTAAACGAAATGTTAAACAAAAATTTATCTCCAGAAGAGTCTGAATTAATGGAAAAACTTTTAAGAAAAGTACTAAA